>Ga0209863_10000483_pt1 | contig 19856 bp, 16 predicted proteins | sample OrgsoiDNA2013046_FD_185796 | JGI IMG/M metagenome (GOLD analysis project Ga0209863, IMG submission 185796) | Permafrost soil microbial communities from the Arctic, to analyse light accelerated degradation of dissolved organic matter (DOM) -... | ecosystem: Environmental > Terrestrial > Soil >...
AAGGGTGCCTTCGACGCTTTCGTTGCCGAATTGGAGGCGCTACACGATTCGCATGGTGCCGAGTTGGTCTCGGCTCTGCGCAGTCTGCCGCCGAGTGCTGCAGCCGACGGGAACAGGTCGCACGCACGTTAGCTGTACGTCTCTGGCGGAACACCGCAGACCAGGCCGCCGATGATCGCGATCCATACATCTCCCTAGCTGTTCACCGCTGGGCAAGTTGCGCCCTTGTTCGGGAAGGTTGAACGCGCGGACAGCCAGGCCATATACGGCAAGTCCCGCAAGCGCCGCTCGCCGCGTTCGCTGGTCGTTCTGCACGGAATCACGGCGTACCGACGCATGGGGCGACGATCGAACTTCTGCCATACGCGGGCCTTCAGCCAAGGTGGCCGTGGGTCGGGACCGGAGCGCACCATGCCGACCGTCTGGATTCTCGGCAGCACGACCCCGCCTTGCCCGCGAGGGCGGCCTTTCGGAGTTTCGATGTTGCCACCCCAGCGGGGGCGCACTATCTTCTGGCCATGGCAGATTTTGGACCCGTGACAGATCACGAAGATTTCGATGTGTACCCCTACGAGTATGTGAGCGGGCTAGCTCGCCTCGAAGCTCCGAAGTGGTGGGTCGACATCTACATGGTGAACCGTGGGACAACACCGGCGAAGTGTGTGGTGTCGGTGTTCGAGCCCGGCAATCCGGCGTCGGGCGGGGACATAATCGAGAGTTTCAGAGACGACATCACGATTCCCCCGGGTCAGATTGGCATCGCTTTCTTTGGTGACAACGAGGAATCGATCCACCCCAACTTCTACTGGGTTCGGGTTGCCACGACGTCAAGAGATTTGGTGGTGAGTGCGGCCTTCTACCGCGGGACTAAGCCGGTAAAGGAGTATCCAAACGCCGCGCCCACGCCCGAGCCCGTGCTCTCCATCGCGTTCGGGCCGGGAGACTTCGCAGTCTTCTCGCCGTCCTCTCCCGTGCGGCAGCTCCCCACCGTCCACCGCTAGGTTTGCGACGGGCGCCGTGCTAGCCAGGCCCCATGGGCGTCAGACGCTTTTGGGTCGTCGCTCGGCGTGCTCGCCCTGACGACGGCTGTGCGGCGCTCGCGCTGACTGTCTGGCGTGTCGCAGGGGACTTCGGCGTCAACTACATGCGGCGCTCATCTTGCTAGCTCACGGGCTTGAACACTCGCGAGAGGATCGCGTTGAACATCCGGTCAGGCAGAAGTCGGTGCAACGTGAGGACCGGTTTGGCTCCTGGGCCGAGTAAGTAACGCGTCTTCGGGCGCCGTGCCTGGGCCGCTCGTGCCACTGCTTTCGCAATGCGATCAGGGGAGGACGAAGGCTTCGGCTTCTGGTCTACGGAGCGCAGCATGCGGGCTACCCTTGTTGCTTGAGCCGCATATGGGGTGTGCGCGGATGTGGCGAGCAGGCTGTCAGCGGCGATGAGGCCCCACTCGGTATTCATGCATCGACCGGTTGTCGATTGATTCCCTGTCCGGGTACGGATCTCGTCCGTATCTGCCTCCACCGCGGCATTCGGCGACGGCCCGCTGCCGCATCCCGCGGAACGGATGAGTGTCGAATCGGGTCATCGCGACGTGCTGGCCGTCCGCGTGCACGAACAATTGGCAGCGGTGCCCGAGGTCGTCGACCACGGTGCAGCGGTGCCGGTCGAGTTCAATGTCGGAGCTACGTCGAAGCACCGATTGAATGCTGGACGCCACTCGCTCGGTCGATTATGACGGGGCGTGCACCTCATTGATTGCCTGCGCGAATTTTTGCATGTCTCCGTGCAGCTTGGCGTAGAGCGGCATGCGGTCACCGACGTACGCCGCGAGCGCGGCTGGGACAGCCCGTTCCAGTACGTCGGGCAGCACTTTCACAGCCGCCTCCAAGACCGGGCGATGGCCCAGGCTGTCGATCATCTCCGCGATCAGGTGACCGAGCAGGTATCGCGACACAAGCACGGGGTCGACCGCCGTCGAGGTCGGCTCGAACCAGGGAGCAGGTCCGGCCGGGATAGGCCAGCGGCGGGTGAGCTGCGCCTGATCGAACAGCGACCACACCCACAGTTGGACGGTGCACGGTCCGGCTTGCGCACTCATGGCGTCGTAGGCGACGGACCCGATGTAGGCGCGGAAGCCCGGTGACAGCGGACCCGGCCGGATCTCCTCGTTGAGCGGGGCGGTCCGCATCACGACGAGCACGCTGCCCACGGCGAGGGCACGCTGGGCATATGCGGGTGCCAGCCACGTCGCAAGGTTGCGGTAATACTCGATGATTTGAGGGTTCCGCGGCGCGTTGAGCGGATCAGGACCCAGCACTCCCGTCTTGGTGGTCGTGGCCCCGATCAAGTTGATGTCGAAGAAGTGGTGCCAACTGGCCTCGACGGCGACCCGGCCGACGTCGACCCGATGCCCGTCGTAGGCCGCGTTGGCACCGAACCTGCCGCCGAACGTCGGAGGCTTGTTAGAGCTGGCGGTGAACGGTGGCGGCTCCGTCCAGTGGTGGGGCTCGATCCAGGAGGTCGCCACGACGACCGGGAGTTCCTGGTGGCCGCGAACCGTGGGGTATTCATAGGTACGCGGGTCCGAGCCCGCGGGCGGCGGCGCGGGCGTGAGAAGGCCGGCCGTCGTCACGGTGGGGACGTGGCAGTCGCCTTCGTGCGGATGGTCGGGCAGCACGGTGATGACCCCATTCGGGGTGCAGAGCAGCGGGTGCGGCAGGCGGGCCGGGAGGTGTTTGTTGATCGGGAAGTACGTTGGTGTGATGGTCTGCGGGATGCCGTCCGACTGGTCGTCGAAGTGGTAGTAGGTGGTCACGTCGTCGGGGCTGATCACTAGGGTGTCGTGGCGTCCCGCGCCACCGAACGACGGCGCGACCGGTTGCGCGAAGCCATCGTTAGACACGCCGTACGGGTCGTCCTCGATGTCGACGACGTTCGGGAACCACCAGCTGCGCATCGTGCGTACCCGTGGCAGCGTTCCGCACAGCGCGTACCCCATACTCTCGTGATCGCCTGCGGCGAGCACCCCACCTCCGGCGTTCATGAAAGCGGCGACTTCGGCGACCTCCGCGGCGGACATGCGTGACTGAGCGTCGGGTCGCTCGACGCCGAACAGCCACACCTCGTCGTAGGACAGCCGGCCGTAGTTGTCGACCAGACTGCCCGGGGCGAAGCGGAACCGCGGTAGGTCGGCAGTGCCATCGTCGCGATGCGCCGTCGTCACCGACACACGCATGTACGGACGGGCGGGCTGCTCCAGCAATGAGATAATTGTTGTTAAGCCGAAATCGGCTAGCTCGAACGAGCCGGTCCCGTCAGTGACGAACAATATGTGGAGGTGGTACGGCTGGGCCGCGACCTCGCCGGACGGTGCAGACATGGCGACGCCCCTACACGACGGCGGGGCCGGTTCGGCGCCCGGGGGAGGCTTGAACCCTAGCGATCTTCGCCGTCCCTGGCTACCAAAGAATTGACCACGTGCGCGGACGCAAATATCTGGATCGGACAGACTTGGAGCTTCCTTAGCGCTTGCAACGGAGGTGGCGCCCGCGCGAATATTCGCGGTCCAATGCGTCTCGCCTGCCGGTAGTCGTCGGACTGCCTGCAGCCCGACACCTGATCCGAGCGCTCGGGAGCAATGCGTGCGTGTGGTCACCTGATCTGGCCCCACTTTGGTCTTCGTTCTGCATGAATGTTGGCCCCACTTGGGGTGGTGATCGTTGCCGCCGGGTGGGCGCGGTGTGTCGTCGCGAATGTTGGCCCCACCTCGTTCAGATCGTCTCTGTCGTCGTCGGCAGGGAGGTCGGTCAGGTGCTGTCGCATGGCACCAATAACATGATGTAGAGACGTTGTCCGGGGCCAACGTCGCGATCGTGTTGGGCGCCGCGCTTGCGGTTGCCCGCTACGCAGGTGCGCGTCTGCGCGCCCAGGCGCTGATAGGCGCGTTCACGATCGTCGGTTTCGTCATCGTCGCCCGACCGCAGGCCAGCGTTTTGCGCGCCGCTGCAATGGGCTTGGTGGCGGTGCTTGCCCTTGCCACCGGTCGCCGTCGGCGTGCGTTGCCTGCGTTGTGCGCGGCCGTGCTGTGCCTTATCTACATCGATCCCACCTTGTCGCGCAGTGTCGGGTTCGCCTTGTCGGTGGCGGCTACCGGCTCGTTGCTCGTGTTGGCGCCGCGGCTGCGAACGCGGATGGCCGCACACCTGCCGGACTGGCTCGCCGACGCGCTGGCAGTGCCTACTGCGGCGACGCTCGCGTGTGCGCCACTCATTGCCTCGATCTCGGGAAAGGTCAGCCTGGCCTCGATTCCGGCGAACCTGCTCGCCGAACCTGCGGTCGCTCCGGCAACCGTTCTCGGTGTGGTCACCGCGACGATCGCGCCGGTCTCGATGCCCGCGGCGCAGGTGATCGCCCGCGCGGGCGGCGTGCCGTGTTCGTGGCTGGTTCTGGTCGCCCGTACCTTCGCGCGGTTGCCGGGGGCGGCCGTTGCCTGGCCGAGCGGCTCGGCGGGCGCGGTCGAATTGCTCGTGCTCATCGGCGTCGCGACCGGTGTCGGTGTCGCGCTGAAGCATCGACGGACCAATCGCCGGATCGGGTCTCGCGGAATCTCAGCGTGGCCCGCTGTCGGCGTCCGACTCGGTGCTGTTGGCGTGCTGGCTGCCGTGGCGATCGGCGGATACACGATCGTCAGCGGCTCGGCGGCGCCGCGCTGGCCGCAGCGCGATTGGGTCTTCGCGGCGTGCGATGTAGGCCAGGGCGCGTCCGTCGTGGTGCGCACCGGCTCGCAGGCTGCGGTTCTCTTCGACGCCGGCCCGGCGCCGCCCGCGGTCGATCATTGTCTCCGGACGTTGGGTGTTCGCGAACTGCCGTGGATCGTGCTCACCGGCGGATCAGCGGCCGCGGTCGGTGGCCTGCCCGGTGCGCTGCACGGAAGAACTGTCGGCAAGGTAGACATCGGGCCTGGCCTCGCGGCCGATGCTGTCGTGCGAGTGCGAGGCTGGACGACGGCGGCGTACGTCGCGCTTGCTACTGGTGCTGCCGGCGATGCGCATCTCGTTGGCGCGCTGCGGTGGCAGGTGATGGCCGAGTTCGACACCGGGCGAGTCGTGGCGATCGCGTTGCCCGGGCTGAGCGCGCTCGTGGCCGAAGATATCGACGCCTCCGCGCAGGCCGAGCTGGAGACCGACGTGGCCACCCTGGGTGTTGACGTCCTCGTCGTTCCTCGGCACGGCGACGACCGGCAGGACGACCGTTTCCTCCAGGCGGTGCAGCCGAGGGTCGCGATCGTCTCGGTCGGCCGAGGCAACAGCCAGCATGATCCGTCGCCCCGGGTGCTTCAGCTGTTGGCGACGGCGGGAGCTCGCGTCGTCCGCACTGATCGTGATGGCGATGTGGCGATCTCGGTCGAGCCCGCCGGATTGCGGGTCGTCGCACGACACGCCTCGCATGTCGTGCGCGCACGGGTCGTGCCGACAACCGCCGCTAGGGCTGGACCTGATGCGTGCACGGCCGGCGCGCAATACCCCGGCGCCATGGCATGCTGCCCCTCGTGCCTGTCGTCTCGAATGCCTCGGTCACCGTCGTGGTCGGCGACGAAGAACTCCTCGTCGAACGCGCGATCGCCGCCAGTGTCGCGATCGCCAGAGCGGCCGACGCCGATACCGACGTGCGCGAGTTGCCGGCCGCGTTGCTCGAGGTAGGTCAACTCGCCGAACTCACCAGTCCCTCGCTGTTCGGTGAGCGTCGGGTGCTCGTGTTCCGCGATGCCGAGCAGTTGCCGAAGGACGTCGTGGACGAAGTTGTGGCGGTGATTCGCGAGGGCGCCGACGACGTCGGCGTGGTGCTCGTCCACAAGGGCGGTGCGCGCGGCAAACCGTTGCTCGACGCGGCACTGATCGCGGGTGCGCGCCGAGTCGACTGTGCGCGGCTGACGCGGCCGGGGGAGCGGGTCGATTTCGTGCGGGCCGAGTTCCGGGTGGCCGGCCGGGCGATCTCCGAAGACGGTGCGCGCGCGCTGATCGAGGCGGTCGGCAGCGAGTTGCGCGAACTCGCGGCGGCCTGCGCTCAACTGTGCACCGACACCGACGGGCAAGTCGATGCCGAGCTCATCGGCCGCTACTACCGGGGTCGCGCCGAGGCGAATGGGTTCGCGGTGTCCGACCGAGCACTTGAAGGCCGCCTCGGGGAGGCGCTTGAGCAGTTGCGCTGGGCGTTGGCCGTCGGTACCGCACCGGTGTTGATCACCAGCGCGCTTGCGCAAGGGATCAGGGCGCTGGCGAAGGTGGCGAGTGCGCCTCGAGGTTTGTACGGCGCTGAGATGGCTCGGGTGCTTGAGATGCCGCCGTGGAAGATCGAGCGAGTCAAGGGTCAGTTACGGGGGTGGACGCCCTCGGGTGTGGCCGCCGCCGTCAGCGCGATTGCGCAGGCCGACGAGCAGGTCAAGGGCGGGGGCACCGACGCGGGGTACGCGCTTGAGAAGGCGGTGCTGGCGATTGTCGCCGCTCGCGCCGCCGCGTGAACTGCGCCGCCGCGTGAACTGCGCCGCCGCGTGAACTACTGAGCCGCCCGCCTGAACTACTGGTGGCGGCTCAGAGAGCGGCGGCGCGCTTGGCCAGCGCAGACTTCCGGTTGGCGGCCTGGTTGGCGTGGATGACGCCCTTGCTGGCCGCTTTGTCGAGCTGACGGTTGACGGCGCGCAGCAGCTCAGGCGCGTCTGGCGAACCAGCGTCGGCCGCTTCGCGGAAGCGGCGCACATGGGTCTTGAGCGAGGACTTCACGGCCTTGTTGCGGACGCGTGCCTTCTCGTTCGTGCCGATGCGCTTGATCTGGGACTTGATATTCGCCACGCGTAAGCCTCATGAATGCTCGGGGTTGTGTGCTCGGATCACAGCCGCCACGGCCAGATTGCACCAGGCGCAAGGAGTCAGATTACCGGCTGAGCGCACACGGCGTCCAACTGGGCTCGCGGCGCGTGATCACGGGCCGCCTGAGCGCGCGTGGGACGATGGTCACGCATCCCCGACCCGAGAGAAGCGCGTGCCGCCCAGACGCACCGATCCGGCGAAGATCCGCAACTTCTGCATCATCGCCCATATCGACCATGGCAAGTCGACGCTTGCCGACCGCATGCTCCAGCTCACCGGAGTGGTCGACGAGCGGTCGATGCGCGCCCAATACCTCGACCGGATGGACATCGAGCGCGAGCGCGGCATCACGATCAAGAGCCAGGCCGTGCGGTTGCCCTGGACGTACGAGACCACCGACTACGTGCTGAACATGATCGACACCCCGGGTCACGTCGACTTCACCTACGAGGTGTCGCGGTCGCTCGCCGCTTGTGAAGGGGCCGTCCTCCTCGTCGACGCGGCGCAAGGCATTGAGGCGCAGACCCTGGCCAACCTCTATCTCGCGATTCAAAGCGACCTGTACATCATTCCGGTGCTCAACAAGATCGACCTGCCGGCCGCGCAGCCGGACAAGTACGCGGAAGAACTCGCGCACATCATCGGTTGCGACGCCGGCGACGTGCTGCGGGTGAGTGCCAAGACCGGCTCCGGCGTGAAGGAGCTGCTTGACCATGTCGTTCGCAACGTTCCGCCGCCGGTCGGCGATTTCGAGGCCGCCCCCCGCGCGCTGATCTTCGACTCCGTCTACGACGTCTACCGCGGTGTCGTCACCTACGTGCGGGTCGTCGACGGGTACCTGTCGAGCCGCGAGCGCATCAAAATGCTGTCGACCGGGACGACGCACGAACTGCTCGAGGTAGGCGTGATCTCCCCCGACCCGATCCCGACCGAGGGCTTGGGCGTCGGTGAGGTTGGCTACTTGATCACTGGCGTAAAAGACGTCCGGCAGTCACGAGTCGGCGACACCGTCACCGTGGTCAGTCGGGCGGCGACCGAGATGCTCGCGGAGTACACGCTCCCGAAACCCATGGTCTACTCGGGCTTGTATCCGATCGATGGCAGTGACTATCCGCTGCTGCGTGATGCTCTCGATCGGCTTCAACTGAATGACGCGGCTCTCGCCTACGAGCCCGAGACGAGCGCTGCACTCGGATTCGGCTTCCGCTGCGGGTTCCTCGGCTTGCTGCACCTGGAGATCGTCCGCGAGCGCCTCGAGCGCGAGTTCAATCTTGAGCTGATCTCGACCGCCCCGAACGTGGTCTACCGGGTGGTGCGCGAAGACGGCAGGGAGATCATCGTGACCAACCCGAGCGAGTACCCCGAAGGAAAGATCGCGGAGGTCTACGAGCCGGTCGTGCGGGCAACGGTGCTGTCCCCAAGCGACTACGTCGGAACCATCATGGAGCTCTGCCAGAGCCGGCGCGGCGCGCTGCTGGGCATGGACTACCTTTCGGCCGATCGCGTCGAGTTGCGCTACACGATGCCTATGGGCGAGATCGCGTTCGACTTCTTCGACCAGTTGAAGTCACGCACCCGCGGCTACGCCAGCCTCGACTACGAACCGACCGGCGAGCAGCTCGGCGATCTGGTGAAGGTCGACATCTTGTTGCAGGGCGAAGCGGTCGATGCGTTCAGCGCGATCGTGCACAGGGACAAGGCGTATGCCTACGGCGTCGAGATGACCAAGAAGTTGCGTGAGCTCATACCGCGCCAGCAATTCGAGGTGCCGATCCAAGCCGCGATCGGGTCGCGCATCATCGCCCGCGAGAGCATTCGCGCGATCCGCAAGGACGTGCTCGCGAAGTGCTACGGCGGCGACATCAGCCGCAAGCGCAAGCTCCTTGAGAAGCAGAAGGAAGGCAAGAAGCGGATGAAGATGGTCGGTCGGGTTGAGGTGCCGCAAGAAGCGTTCATCGCCGCACTTTCGACGTCACCCGCCACCGGCAAAGAGTAGGCGTGGCGACTCCGAGAGTGGTGTCGGTCAATGTCGGGCGCCCCAAGCCGGTCGCGGGCAAGTCAGGCGTGAGCTCGATCGACAAGCGCAGCGTCGAAGGCCCCGTTGCCGTCGGCCCGCTCGGCCTCGCCGGAGACACCCAGTCGGACAAGCACAACCATGGCGGTGTCGAGCAGGCGGTCTATGCCTACGCCACCGAAGATCTCGAGGATTGGGCGGTGATCCTCGGTCGCGAGTTGAAGCCGGGCCAGTTCGGCGAGAACCTCTCGACCCGCGGTGTCGATGTGACCGGCGCGTTGATTGGCGAGACGTGGCGTATCGGCAGCTCGTTGTTGCAGGTGTCGCGGCCGCGCATTCCGTGTGTGGTGTTCCAGAACTGGCTGGCCGAACCGCATTGGGTCAAGCGGTTCACCGACGACGGCCGGCCGGGTGCCTACCTCCGCGTACTCGAGCCAGGTGAGCTCGGCGCGAACGACGTGATCGTGATCGAGCGCCGACCTGACCACGACGTCACGATCGGCCTGGCGTTTCGTGCGTTGACGACCCAGCGGGAGCTTCTTCCGCGACTACTTGCAGCGCACGACCTGCCGGAGAATCTCTACGACTACGTGGAACACGTCAGCGAAGACGTTGCGGGTGAAGACTAACGCTCAGCCGATCGGCGTCCGGCCAACACAAAACCCGCGTCGGTGAGGGCCGCTTGCATGCGCAGCCGCTCGGCCTCGCGGTCGAGTCCCTCGGTGCCGTCGAGCGCCTCGGGCACCTCAAGGGCGCGGCAGGCATCGATCAACACGCGGTCGTAGGCAGTGGCCGCTGCGGCCAGCTTGGTGGCCTTGCCCGGGATCGGCTGTGGGTCGGCGTAGGCGTCAAGCCACCGCTGCAAACGGCGCAGGCTCGCAGCAATGTCTTCGATCGGTAAGCCCACCGGGCCTGGTCGGGGCGGGCGCCATTGGTGCCACCTGCGGCTGACGGCGTCTCTCACCCGTTCATGCACGCGGCCGGTGCTGGCCGGCAACAGCGCGACCACGCAGCTGACGACGGTGACGATAAGCCACACCACCAGCCACCACATCAGACTGCGCCTCCTCGGGCACCCAATTGTGCGCCTTCCGCGGTGCGATAGCGCCACCGAAAACGCTGCAAATTGAGTCGGCCGTCGATCAAGGGCAGACAATGGTGAGGTGCCCTCGACCTTGCCGGACGGCGATCCGCTGCCGCCCGACGGAGCGTTGCCGCCTGACGTGCGGGCCGGTGCAGGGCAGCGACCGTTCAGCATCTACATCCACGTGCCCTATTGCGCCAGTCGCTGCGGGTATTGCGATTTCAACACCTACACAGCGGTCGAACTCGGTGGCGGCGCCAGCCAGGCGTCGTACGCACGTGATGCGATCGTCGAGATCGCGCTGGCCCGAACGGTGCTCGGCGACGTCGAATTGCCGGTGCAGACGGTGTTTTTCGGTGGCGGAACCCCGACGGTTCTGCCGGTTGCCGATCTCGCCGCGATGCTGGCCGCCGTCGATGAGCAGTTCGGGTTAGCGACTGACGCCGAGGTGACGACGGAGGCGAACCCCGAATCGGTTTCCGCATCATCGTTGCGTCAGCTTCGAGACTCCGGCTTCACCCGCATCAGTTTCGGTATGCAATCGGCAGTCGAGCACGTGCTGGCGGTGCTCGACCGGCACCACACTCCCGGGCTTGCGATGCAACGGGTGGGGGAGGCGACGGCGGCCGGCTTCGATCACGTCAGCCTCGACCTGATCTACGGAACCCCTGGTGAAACCGACGCCGACTGGCAGCTGTCGCTCGACGCTGCGATCGCGGCCGAGCCGGACCACATCAGCGCGTACTCGCTCATCGTCGAGGACGGCACCCGGTTGGCCGGCCAGGTCACCCGCGGTGAATTGCCGCGCCCCGACGACGACGCGCTCGCCGATCGTTACCTGATGGCCGACGGGGCGCTCACGCACGCGGGTTTCGGCTGGTACGAGGTATCGAACTGGGCGCGCCGCGATGGTGAGTGCCGGCACAACCTGGCCTACTGGCGCAGCGCCGACTGGTGGGGGGTCGGCCCCGGCGCGCACAGCCACGTCGGAGGAGTGCGCTGGTGGAACGTGAAGCATCCGACCGCCTATGCGGCTCGGATCCGCAACGGCCTGAGCCCGGGGTACGCACGCGAATGTCTCGATGCCGAGAGCCAGCGCGTCGAGCGGGTCATGTTGCAACTGCGGCTCGCCGAGGGCCTACCGCTCGAAACACTCGACAACGCCGGACGCCGTGCTGCTGAGGTCGAACTCGACGCCGGCCTTCTCGCCGCCGCCGCCTTTGCGGCGGGCCGTGCTGTGCTGACACCGCGAGGCCGGCTCTTGGCCGATGGCATCGTCCGCCGGCTGCTCTAGCGGGCTGAGCTCCCAGGTCCGCCGACGCCGCTGGGCGATCCGTGCGGTTCGGAATTCGAACCGGCCAAGTCGCGATCTCGAACTTCGCAATCGTGCCGAAGGCCATGACGCTTGAATCCTGCGCAACCAGCTGCGAGCGAGGAGCGGTCATGGCATTCGAGGCATTGAAAGAGAAGCAGAGTTCGGCATGGAGCTCGGCACCCTATGAGCAGGTGTCGGTGCAACACGTCAGCGTGCTCGACGAGCTTCTCGACCGACTCGACCTACAGCCGGGCCTGCGGCTCCTCGATGTGGCGACCGGCACCGGTGAGCTGGCCCGGCCGGCGGCTCGCCGCGGCCTGCACGTCACCGGTATCGACTTCGCCCCCTCGCTGATCGCGACTGCGCGCACTCTCACCGATCACGAGCAGTTGGCGGTCGCCTACGACGTTGGCGACGCGGAAGCGCTGCCGTACCCAGACGCGTCATTCGATCTCGTCACGTCAACGTTCGGAGTGATGTTCGCTCCCGATCACCGTGCAGCGGCTCGCGAGTTGGCCCGTGTCACCGCGCCCGGAGGCCAACTTGGACTCACTGCGTGGACGCCAGACGGTGGCGTCGGACGGATGTTTGCTGTCCTGGTTCCCTACATGGCAGCACCGCCCGAGGGCGCGGGAAGCCCGTTCGAGTGGGGTCGCCGGGAGCATCTGGAGGAGTTGCTTGCGGACACGTTCGACCTGGACGTCTCCGAACACGTCGTGCCGCAAATAGGCGCCAGCGGCGAGGCGATGTGGGACCTGATGTCGACGGCCTACGGGCCGACGAAGGCACTTGCCTCTTCCCTGGACGTCGATCGACGCGAGTCTTTGCATCGTGAGTTCGCCGCGTTCTTCGAGGGCTATCGCGAGAACGGTCATGTGTGTCTCCCACGCACCTACCTTCAGGTGATCGGGAGGCGGCACAGCTGAGCGCCGGGGTCAGCTCTGCAATGCAGCGGCTCGGATGGCCGGGGCGAAGTCAGACCAGGTGAACCACTGAGGGAACGCCCGCACGAGCGTCGACGGCCCTTCGACACTGACGAGTCCGTCGAGCATCGCGCTACGCAAAGTACGGCGCCCAAGGTAGACGCCGTAGAGCGCCTCCGTGTCGGCCGTGACGAACAGTTCGGTGTCGAAGCCGGGGTCGTGCAGGCAGACCGACGCCTCCGCGGGCTCCAGAACGAGCCAATAGCGACGCGATCGCCTTGCCGGAAATTCGAACTGAACGACGACTCGCCGGCCTGGCAGCTGATCGGTCGCGATGTGTCTGCTTATCCAGCGCATCAGCAAGTCTGGATCCAACTCGCTCGGGTCGGGATCGCCGAAGGCCCACCGGGCGGCCCACTCTCCGAGTGCGGTCAGCACCGGCTTGAGGTCGACTCCGGCCTCGGTCAGGTGGTACTCGACGGCGCGTCCTGCACCGGAGGCCTGCCGCTCGATGATGTCGATGTGTTCGAGATGACGCAACCGTTGCGTCAGTACCGAACGCGAGATGCCGGGCAGGCAACGCTCCATCTCGTTGAAGCGGTGCACGCCGAAGCTCATCTCGCGCACGATCAATACGGTCCAGCGGTCGCCGAGAATCTGTGCTGCCTTGGCGACCGGGCAGTACTGGCCGTAGCTCCGCATATTTCGCTCCTTCCTTAGCGCGGGTTGCCCGCGGGAAGGATGTTGTGGTTGTGGTGGAACACGTTGTCGGGGTCGTAGCGGCGTTTGAGTTCGGCCAACCGGGAGCCACCGGCTCCGTACGCCGCGGCAACCCGCGCGGGCGTTTCGTCGTCCAGGAAATTCACGTAGACCCCTGTCGAATATGGGTGCAGCGCGTCCCACTCGCGGCGCACCCACGCGGTGTCGTCGTTGGCTGCACCGGGTTCGTTCCAAACGCCGTTGATATTCACCGCAAAGCCGGTTCGGCCGGCGAAGGCAGCCGTGGCGGGATCGACATCGGCCAGCGCTCCACCGAGCTGAAAGATGATCGTGTACGAACGCGGCGACGCCATCGTCCAGCCGTGGGAGAGGAGAACATCGAGCACAGAATCGTCGAGTGCTGCAACGTAGTCGGAGCGCCAGTAGTACTGCAACCCGTGCGGGACGGCGAGGTCGAACAGTCGCTGGTGTTCGACGTAGGGCTTGATTGTCACCGTGTCGACGACGGGACGCAGTGCTCGCAGCCCCGCAAGCCATAGCTCCCCGGCATCGGGGCGGCCGCACCAGCAGGCGGCGATCATGACCACCGGCTGGCCGTGTAGTTCCCCCGGCAGCCACGGCAGGGGAGGTGCGCGCCGAAGGTTCACGATCGTGGTCAGCTCGCGCGGCGCATTCGCGATCGCCTCGCGATAGGTCGGGAGAACATCGGCCGCGCGATCGGCCGGGAAGACGAGAACTCCGGCGAGCACGTCGGGACCCACCGGATGCACCCGCAGATCGAGCCGGGTGACCACGCCGAAATTCGCACCCGCGCCCCGCAGGGCCCAGATCAGTTCGTGCTCGGCCCCGACCTCGATGATCTGGCCGGCGGCATCGACCAGCTGGGCTCCGACGAGGTTGTCGCAGGTGGCCGCGTGCGCGCGCATGAGCCAGCCGATTCCGCCGCCCAGCGCGAGGCCGGCAAGGCCGGTGTGACTCACGATGCCGGTGGTGGTGGTCAACCGGTGTGATTGCGCCGCCGCATCGAACTCGCCGTTCAGAAGGCCGGCGCCGGCGTGGGCGATGCGCTCGCTGATCGCGACGTCCTTGAGTTCGGCGAGGTCGATGACCAGCCCGCCGTCGCAGACCGAGTGACCGGCCACGCTGTGCCCACCGCTGCGCACCGCGACGTCCAACTCGTGTTCTCTGGCGTAGCGGATGCACGCACTCACATCGGCCGCGTCGACGCATCGCGCGATCAGCGCGGGGCGTCGGTCGATCGCACCGTTCCAGACTCGTCGTTGCTCGTCGTAGTCGGGCGAGCTCGGCTCAACGACCCGGCCCCGGACCAGTGCCTGAAGTGGGGTCATTGCTGTGCCGCCGCCGCCGTTTGGGAGGTCTGACGTTGGCGGCGTTGCGCGACGTGCTCGGCGATCATGATCGTCGGGATGTTTGTGTTCGCCGACGGGATGTCGGGCATCACCGACGCGTCGACCACAGACAGACCGTCTACGCCGTAGACGCGGCAGTCGGCATCGACCACGACGCCCATCGCGCAGGTGCCGACCGGGTGGTGGTAACTCCAGCTGGCGCCGGCGATCCATGCGTGCAGTTCCGACCGGTCGGTGAGACGCGGTTGGAGACGCTCGCCCCTGCTCAACGCGCGAATCGCCGGACCGGCGATCGCGGCCTCGACCCGGTCGAGGCCCTCAACGATGCGGAGGAGGTCGTCGGGCTCGTCGTAGTAGTTGAGGTCGATGTCGTCGCCGACGTGACCTCGCGAGCGCGGCTTCAGCACCGCGGTACCGACGAAGAACGTGGCTGGTTGCGCCGCGTCGTTTGGTTCGTACGGGCCACTGATCAGGATCTGGAGGTCGGGTGGGTTGGTTGTCGGATTGGCCAGCGAGCTGTGCAGCGTCGCGACAAGCTGGTGCGGCGCAACATCGTCGACGGCGCCGTAGTACGGCAGGTCGATGCCCACCGCGGCGTGATCGATCAGATTCATGCCGACGCCGGGCAGGTCGACGCCGGAGCGAAGCAGCAGCCGCGGTGATTGGTACGCACCGGCGCAGACGATGATCTCGCCGCCGTCGATGATCTCGCCGTCATCAAGACGGACGCCGGTTGCGCGGCCACCGATGATGACGATCTCGGCGACCAACGCATCGCCACGGATGCGCAGATTCGGCCGGTCACGGGCATGCTCCAGATGTGTCAACGCGGTACTCATGCGCCGGCCGTCGACCGCGTTCAACGGTAACGGCGAGACCCCCACGGCATAGGGGGCGTTGTGATCCTTGATCGCTGGCAGCCCAGCGGCAACGAGGGCATCGGCCGCTGCGTGGGCGACGGCCGACTGCTCGGCTCCCTGGTAGCGGCGGATCGGAATCGGACCACTCGCGCCGTGATACTCGGCCGAGCCGTAGTCGAGGTCGTGTTCGAGGCGAATGAAGCTCGGTAGTACGTCGGCGAACGACCACCCGGGCTGCTGCCACGCGTCGTAGTCGAACGGCGATCCGCGGAGGGCGAACGTCGCGTTCACGGCTGAGCTGCCACCGATCACCCGCCCTCTCGGTAACCGCAGAACCTGACCTTTGGAGCGGCCGGTCAGCCCCCAATCGTGGTTCGGGAGGGTCGGCAAGTGGATCGCGTCGAGCAGGTCGGCCGGCACTTGTGCCGCGGGATAGTCGGGACCGGCTTCGAGCAAGAGGACCGAACACGCCGGGTCTTCGCTGAGCCGCGCCGCCAGCACGCACCCTGCGCTGCCGCCGCCGACGATGATCACGTCAGGTCGCGTCGCCATGCGTGAACTGTGGCCGGATTCGGACCGCAGTACTAGTTCGAAAGTCGAACTGGTTTCTACGGCAGCGGCGTGACGCGGAGCAACTGCGTGAAGCCGGTGTAGCCGTCGACCGACGGTGACTGAAGAAGGAAGTAGCTGCCGGCGAAAAATGCCGCTTGCCCGGCGGCGGTCTGTGACTCGGCCGCGCTGGTGTCGGGTGGTGGCAACTGCGCTTCGACCGTTGGTTTGCCGGTGTTGGCGTCGAGCCGGACGACGTCCAGGTGCTGGTTGTCTGTCGGAGCCGGGGAATCGCCAATCGGCGGATCGGGCGTCGTCAACCACAGACCGTCCTGCTCGTCGCCGACGACGACGTTGGGTCCCTCCTGCAGACTCGGCTCGGGCGCGCGGAATGCGACGGTCGCCTTCGGGCCGTCGAAGCGCCACACACTCAAGACCCCCGTCACGCTCGATGGACGGATCCCGGCCCAGACGTGGCCGTTGTCGGCGACCATCCAGTCGACGGCGTCGTTCGGACTCGGCACCACCGTGGTCACGGCGTGAGACCCGGGCGCCACGTGAAACACAGTGCCGGCAACGAGCGAGCCTTCAATCGAGTTGCCCAACCAGAGCCCATAGCTGTTCGCGGCGATGATCGGCCGGGAAAGCGCGGGAGTGCGGACGACGTCTTCGACCTGCCCCGAGGTTGCGGAGATTTGCAAAGCCTCCGGACCCCTTTTGGTATCGAGGTCATAGATCCACAGCGAGCCACCGCCGTACGTAGCGACGGGCCGAGTGTCTGATGCCACGTCGTACCTCATCACGATGGGCCCGATCGCGTCGGTGTTCGTCGTCGAGTCGTGGCGGGCTATTGCGATGGTCCCGCCCACGCCGGAAGCGCTTCGAAAATCGGTCGTCTCGGTGTCGATCATCCTGACCTGCTGGCCGACCGACGAGGGATCCGCGCAACTGTTTGTGCTTGGCACGATCAGATTGATCGTGGTCACGGGCGTGCTTGCGGCGAGTGGATCACTGCTGATCCGAGCCGACGCGCACGCAGGCGGCGCGTCGGCGGTGGCGGGCGTCGAGAGCGCGGCACCAACGACGAGCAATTGCCCGGAGTCGACGGCAAGGCTGCCAAACGAGTAACCGGCGGGCAGCGTGAGTGAGGAAGCGTTCACGGGGAGGGCGGGCGGTGCGCTTGAAGAGGGTGCGATGACCGAGTCCAGTGTCGGCGAACTCGCCGGCGTTGACGGCAGAGCGGGCAAACTCAGTTGCGGGGTGTGAGGACGCACGGTCGGCGCGGGTGTGCTCGAGCTAACTGCAGGGCCGACTGGCTGTGACGACGAGCCGGTGCCGCCAAGTGCGCTCGCGGCGATCGCGATGCCGGCAACGCACAGCGCGGCTGTCGAAGCCGCGACGATCCCGCGGCGACGGGTTCGTCGCCGCATCCGGTCTTGAACGGACGCGACCGGATCGCCCATCGGTTTCGGCACGGCGCCGCGCTGACGAAGCACCGCCCGCAGCTGCTGTTCCATGTCGTCGGCCATCTGGTCGGTCACTGCGGGTCCTCCGAACTCAGGATGTCGCTGCGATCCGCGGTCGCCGCGAGCTGCCGAAGCCGTGCGAGGCCCTTCGCGGACTGGCTTCGCACGGTTCCGACCGTGACGTTCAGGCACGCCGCGATCTCGGACTCCGTCATGTCCTCGTAGAACCGCAGCACAAGCACCGCCCGCTGGCGCGGTGCCGTCGCCAAGAGCGCCCGCCACACGACGTCCCGATCAGCGTGTTGGTTTGTCGCGTCTGAAAGGCCAGTTTCAGGAACGGCATCGGTGGCTACTTCGCGGAAGCGTCGCAATCGCGACCGGCTGATCAAGACGTTGACCAAGATCCGATGCACGTAGGCGTCGGGTTCGGTAATCGGGTGCCGTCGCCAGGCGGCGCAGCAGCGCGCCAACGCTTCCTGGACCAAGTCCTCAGCTGCCAGCTGGTTCCCTGTGAGCAGGTACGCGCGACGAAGCAGCTGCGGATAGCGGGTTCGCACGAAATCGGCGAGCTCGTCGTCCACAGAACCCCCTAGCTCTCTCTGGCTTAGACGCCTGGCCGCGTGTTCTCTATGCCTGGGCGTGTTGCGCCGTACACTGGCACTCTGTGCGGCGGAGTGCCAGCCTGTTGGCTGAGTGGCCGCCGTTCGACGTCCGAGAGAGGTGATCGCATGCTCGACGACCGTAAGCTCGACGTGCTGCGTGCCATCGTCCAGGACTTCGTCTCGACGAACGAGCCGGTCGGCTCGAAGGCGCTGGTTGAGCGGCACCACCTCGGGGTGTCGCCGGCCACCGTTCGCAACGACATGGCCGCTCTCGAAGAAGAGGGCTACATCGCCCAGCCGCACACCAGCGCCGGCCGGGTACCGACCGACAAGGGCTACCGCCTCTTCGTCGACCGACTCTCCACCGTGAAGCCCTTGAGTGGCGCTGAGCGGCGGGCGATCGAACAGTTCCTCGACGGCGCGCTCGACCTCGACGACGTCGTTGCGCGTACGGTGCGGCTGCTCGCGCAGCTGACCAGGCAGGTTGCGGTGGTGCAGTACCCCATCCTCGATCGCTCGGCGGTGCGCCACCTTGAGCTGATCAAGCTCAGTGACACCAGGTTGATGCTGGTGCTGATCACCGACACTGGGCGGGTAGAGCAACGCCAGGTCGATCTTCCGGGCCTCGTTGATGAGCAGACCGTCGGTGACCTGCGGGCTCGGCTCAACTCGCGCATTGCCGGCAAGCCGATCCGCGAGGTGCCGAACGAGCTGGCCGACCTTGCCGAAGCCGAGCCGAGGGCTACTCGCGGTGCAACCTCGGCCGTGGTTGCGGTGCTCCTTGCCTCGCTTGTCGAGCGTCGCGAAGAGCGCGTCGTCGTCGGCGGTGCCTCGAACCTGACGCGCCTCGCGCTCGACTTCCCCGACTCGGTGCACCCCGTGCTTGAGGCGCTCGAAGAGCAAGTCGTCCTTATTCGCCTGCTCGGCGAGGTCAACCGGCCGACCGAGGTGACGGTGCGCATCGGTGACGAGAATCCGCACCAGGGGCTGCATTCGACGTCGGTCGTCAGCGCTACCTACGGCTCGGGCACCCGGGCGCTGGCCAGTCTCGGCGTACTCGGCCCGATGCGCATGGACTATCCCGGCACAATGGCGGCGGTCGGTGCGGTGGCACGCTACGTCGGCCGCATTCTCGCCGAGTCCTGATCCGAAGCTAGGAGCGAACCGTTGGCCCGCGATCACTACGCGATCCTCGGCGTGCGCAAGGACGCACCGCCTGAGGACATCAAGCGCGCGTATCGCCGGCTGGCGAGGCAACTGCACCCCGACGTGAACCCCGACGCCGAGACGCAGGAGCGGTTCAAGGAGATCACCGCCGCGTACGAGGTGCTTTCCGACCCGAGCAAGCGACAGCTGTACGACATGGGCGGCGACCCCTTGTCGGCGTCCGGTAATAGTGGCTTTAACCCGGGGTTCGGCGGCCTCGGCGACATCATGGATGCGTTCTTTGGTGGCGGCGGCAGTCGTGGCCCGCGCACCCGCAGCCGTCAGGGCAACGACGCGTTGATCCACGTCGAGATCGACCTCAACGAGGTGATCTTCGGGGCAACACGCGAACTCAATGTCGAGACCGCGGTGATCTGTGCGACCTGCAACGGCGCCGGCACCGCGTCGGGCACCCACCCCGAGACCTGTCAGGTCTGCAAGGGCCGCGGTGAAGTGAGCCAGGTCACCCGCTCGTTCCTCGGCCAGGTGATGACGTCGCGGCCGTGCCCGCACTGCGCTGGCGTCGGCACCGTGATTCGGCACCCGTGCCCTGAATGCTCAGGCGACGGCCGGGTGCGCGCACGCCGCACGATCGAGGTCGCGATCCCCGCCGGCGTCGAGCATGGCATGCGAATAAGGCTTACCGGGCAAGGAGAAGTTGGTCCTGGTGGTGGCCCGGCCGGTGATCTGTACGTCGAGATCGAAGAGCGGAAGCACCCGACGTTCGAGCGGCATGGTGTCGATCTGCACGCCGCTGTTCCAGTGCCGATGACGGCTGCGGCGCTGGGCACGTCATTGAAACTTGAGACGCTTGACGGTCCGATCGACATCGAGGTGAAGGCCGGCACCCAGTCGGGCACGATCATTCCGGTGCGCGGCAA
>Ga0209863_10000484_pt1 | contig 19849 bp, 12 predicted proteins | sample OrgsoiDNA2013046_FD_185796 | JGI IMG/M metagenome (GOLD analysis project Ga0209863, IMG submission 185796) | Permafrost soil microbial communities from the Arctic, to analyse light accelerated degradation of dissolved organic matter (DOM) -... | ecosystem: Environmental > Terrestrial > Soil >...
AGAAATATGTAAAGAAAGTCCAGATAGAAGCCCGGATCATGGGGGAACTCTGCACAAGTCACATCCTGCCACCAGCCTTTAAATATCAGAATACACTAATACAAAACATCGTCGGTATCAAGGAAATCGGACTGAAAGAACCAGCCTTCTCCAACCAGAAACAAATCCTGGAAAAGATATCAGAACACATTTCCCAAATCAGCGATCAGGTAAGTAAAATGATCGAAGCCAGGAAAAAGGCAAACGCCTTAACCGATTCCAGAGCAAAAGCTATTGCTTATTGCGATGACGTGAAAGGTGCTTTTTTTGATCAGATTCGTTACCATGTGGACAAACTGGAGGTATTAGTCGACGACAGCGAGTGGCTCCTCCCAAAATATCGTGAGATTCTCTTTTTAAGATAAAGACGATTTATTTTATGCTTATATAAGGCCCCGCTTTGGGGCCTTTTTTTATTGAATAATGTTTATTACAAATATGTTTTTTTTAAATAAAATCTAATTTTCAGCACATATTAAAATATAATAAATATATCAACTTAACGAATTAGATTTAGAATTAATAATACTTTCACATTATTAAATGGGTATTAGTTATTTATTTAATGTTTTTCTTAAACCTTCCCTTTTTGCTGATCGAGACAGGAATCCATCCAATGATTTGAAAGCCATACACGACAACGATTCAGCTTAGCCATTAACGCGCTAAAGTAGTATCCCTGGTCAGGATATTACTGATTTTCAGTAATCTTTAAAAACAAACAGCAATGGTTAAAAACTTAAAACTGCTTATTGTCGCCATCGGATCATTTGTTTATGTAAAGGGCCAGGATTCAACTAAAACAGCTCCTCCGCCCCCCAAAGTTGATTCAGTGGCTCCGTCCCCCGCAACCACTTTCTCAGGCTCATTGGATTTGTACTATCGTTACAATTTTGCCAATTCCCCAAGTACTTTTAACAACTACACCAGTTTTACGAATTCCCAGAATTCATTTGAGTTGGGCATGGCCACCATCAGGGCGGATCACAGTTGGTCTAAGGGCGGTGTAACCGTCGAACTGGGCTTCGGCAGAAGAGCGCAGGAATTTTCCTACAATGACGGGGTCAGCAACAATTTCTTCTCCCTGGCAAACGTCGTCCAGGCCTTTGTTTATTATAATATCACCGACAAAATCAAGATAACCGCTGGTAAATGGGGCACCCATATCGGTTATGAAGTAGTTGATGCTGCAGCCAACAGGAACTACTCTATGAGTTATATGTTCTCCTACGGACCTTTCTTTAATACCGGCGTAAAGGCGGATATCGCCATCGCGGGGAAAACGGCGATCATGGTGGGTATATCCAATCCTACGGACAATTCAACCACAACCGCAGTTCAGAAAATGGCCATCGCCCAGATCAGTACGGCGACTCCTGATAATAAATGGAAATTCTTCCTGAATTACCAGGGCGGTCACAATACCGACAGCTCCACTTTAAATCAGTTTGACCTGGTATTGACAGGCGCGATCTCGGATAAATTCAGCGTAGGATTCAACGCAACTGACCAGATGGTAAAAATAGCAAATACGAATTCCTGGTGGGGCGCTGCACTATATCTGAATGTAGATCCCAGTCCGTTATTCGGCCTGACCTTAAGAGGGGAATATTTTGATAATAAGGATGCCGTTCTTCCGATTGCGGCGGGAAATTTCACAGAATTCACTTTAACCGGACAGTTTCATTTAGGCAAACTGACATTTATGCCTGAAGTACGGCTTGATAATTCATCTGTTGACGGAGCTTTCCTGAAACATGATGATACACCAACCAAAAGCACATTTTCCGGCATACTGGCTGCCACATATGTCTTTTAATAAGAATTCCACTTAAACATATTCAAAAACTTATGCTGGCAGCAACTTATTAAGTAATTGAATACAGCGATATCATTTACTCAATCTCAATCAACACGACTATGCTCTTCTTCAAAAACATCAGCAAAACAGCCACACCGGCCATTGCCGTCCGGTTAACAAAAGCGCAAAAATGGAAACTTGGCATCAGTATTTTCTTCGGAAAAATTATTGGTTTACTAATTGTACTTTTTGCAATGAGAGTTATTCCTTCATTGCTGGCAACAAAAGCTTATGCGGGTGATACCTACACGCCTCATGAGACTTCCATGATCAATTCGATCAACACAGTCTGGACCCTGGTTGCCGCCTTTCTGGTATTTGGTATGCAGGCAGGTTTCATTATTCTGGAAGCAGGTTTTGCCCGTGCCAGGGAAACGGTAAACGTTTTAATGGAATGTATTTTTGATACCTGCCTTTGCGGTCTCCTTTTCTATGCCATCGGGTATGCGTTCATGTTCAGTCATGGAAATGGATTTATCGGGATGAACTGGTTTTTCCTCCAGGGTACCCCTGCCACCTATGAAGGCACCGGTATTCCACTTCTGGCGCACTGGATTTTCCAGTATGCTTTTGCTGATACCTGCTCAACTATTGTATCCGGTGCGATGATCGGAAGAACAGCGTTCAGAGGAGATATTATTTATAGTATTGGTATTACCGGTTTCATTTATCCGATCATCGGGCATTGGGCCTGGGGACCTGATGGATTTTTAGCTACCATGGGTAGCACCGGAAATTTCCTGCCGACACTTGGCCAGCCTTTCCGTGATTTTGCCGGATCCACCGTTGTACATACAATCGGGGGGATTGCATCGCTTGCCGGTGCTATCGTGCTAGGCCCCAGAATTGGGCGTATATTCAAACGTGACGGAGGCGGGATGCCTGCACCGCATAATCTGACTATTGCTGCACTCGGAGGTTTTATTCTTTGGTTTGGATGGTATGGATTTAACCCCGGAAGTACTTTATCAGCACTGGACGCTGACGGCATTGGACGCATTGCAACGAATACAACATTGGCTGCCTGTAGTGGTGGTATGCTGGCGATGTATATGGCTCTCTGGTTCGGAGATACAAAAGGTAAGTTTGATCTGGGTTATACCGTCAACGGATTTTTGGGTGGACTCGTAGCCATTACCTGCCCTTGTTACTGGGTAAGCCCGCTGGGTGCTATCCTTTTAGGTGCTGTCGCCGGAATTGTTGTATGGGTGGCTATCAATGTAATAGAATATTGCAGAGTAGATGACCCGATTGGTGCGGTGGCAGTACATGGTTTTGCCGGAATATGGGGCACATGGTCTCTTGGTTTGTTTGCCAGTGGTCAATTCGGTTCAACCGGCCCATTGGGAGCGGATAATTCAGCACCTGTGACAGGTTTATTCTATGGAGGCGGAATAAGTGTCTTTAAAGCCCAGTTTATTGGAAGTACCACAATCACGATCGCGACTTTTGTCGTAACATTTATTATGATGTGGCTGATCAAAAAGCTGCCTCATCCTTATAATTTACGCGTGGAAGAAAAAGGTGAAACAGGTCCGGGTGGTCTGGATATGTTTGACCATGGTTCTTCAGCCTATCCGGCACAATAACCGGGTCTTATTTCAGAGTTGTTAACTCGATTGGTATTTGAAAATACAGGCCGTCTCAAATTAACATTGAGACGGCCTTTTTGTGTAAATATCCATATGGGATTCAAAAAAGGAATAGAGAAAAAATAAATAAAAAAATTTTCAGGATAAATAACCGGCTTTTTTAAAGAAAACGGGTTTTGTTTGAGATTTTAAACCAGAAATGAAATATATATTTTTGCCATTGCCCTTATTTAGAAATCCCATCCCGGGATAAAAATTATATATACTAATATCCTATATGTTACCTACTGGTTGCTAATTATTAATAATGGAAATATTGCTTAATTTTGTATTGAATTTTTAATAAACTAAAAAAACCTCAATGAAAAATTTAATCAAAGTTTCCAGCTATACTCTGGCCACTGCGCTCGTATTTGTTCTGTCACAATTTTCTGCTCTAGCAGCAGGCACTACTGAAGGTAATTCTTCATTAAGTGGCGGACAGGTTGTTGGTGGTGTTGCTCTTTTAATAGCTGCGATACTTGTACCGACTATAAAGAGTGCTCGCAAAGCAAGGGCTTAATAGTTCAGACTAAAAATGAGTTGGGATTTTATCCCGCAAACGGCCGTTTCAAATAATATTGAGACGGTTTTTTTATTTGACATCCGGATACGAAAACTACTGGCGGCTGCTCCTCCAGGTTCCTGAACCGGGATTCTCTAAGCATCCTCTAGGCATCCTCTAACCCTCCACGTTTCAAAAAAAATCGGTTTTTGGAATGAGTAACATGACAGCATACGATGGCGGTAAGACCCCGGAAACGAGGGATAGCTCTACTTTTCAATATTCATAACAGATTCGCGTTTCATGCGCCTGAGTGGAAGCTTGTCTTTCTGATCTATGAAGAGTGGGGAATATTCTATGATCGTGTCTGAACTATCGAGCCCGTATGCTTTCTGATCACTTTGTGCTACACCTTTGATAGAAAAATACGCATCCAGTATAAAATCTTCCTTTACCGGCAATTCATTTTCAACGGAGAGGAATCTTTCTATGATAATGTAGTTGATATCTGCATGAAAATTTTCCTTCTGCATGGATTCATATTTGCAGGCAAATTCCAGTTCAGCGTTCTGAACCATCTCCTGCATTACCTTTTTGAATAATTTATGAATACGCGGTTGTACCCGGAATCCAAGCCTGAATTCTATTCGTATCAGTTTATCCTTTATGATTTCAATGACATCATACTCCATTGTATATGGCGAATCGGCGATATCAATATGAATGAACCAGTAAATGTCAGCCCGCTTTGGTTTTTTATTTAATATGGAATCCATAATCCTTTGCTCGATCTGCATTTCCATATTCGCCTTAGTCAGATAAACCAGGTGAGTGGCATATTTCGGTACGTCCTTATCATTGCTCAATTCAACAATATCGTTGCTGTATTTACTGATATTAACAAAATTGAGATAACGGTTGGTGATCTTACGGGCATTGAACCAGATATACATGACGAATACCAGACCGAATTCAAAAAACAGGAACATCCAGCGTTGTTTGATTTTGGCGACGTTTGCAATAAAAAAAGCCGTTTCAACGGTAAAGAATATTCCAATAATGATAAAAATGAGAACCATATTCCATTTACGGACAAATTTCATATAGCCAAACATGAGGGCCGTAGTCATCATCATCGCAATAATGATGGAGAACCCGTAAGCGGCTTCCATATGTTCCGATTTCCTGAAATAGAACATCATCCCGACGCAACCAATCCAAAGGATGGTATTGATACTCGGAATATAAATTTGACCCTTTATCGCTGTAGGAAATTTAATCTTAACCTTCGGCCAGAGATTCATACTGATCGCTTCGCTGATCAGTGTGAACGATCCGCTAATGAGCGCCTGACTGGCAATAATGGTTGCCAGGGTTGCTATGATAATTCCGGTAAGTAAAAACCAATGGGGCATCAATTCATAAAAAGGATTCAGGCCATTCAGTTTACCGGTATGCTGGGCAAGTATCCACGCGCCCTGTCCCATATAGTTTACAACCAACGCAACCTTTACGAAAATCCAGGTCAGCCGTATATTCTTCTTTCCACAATGTCCGAGATCACTATAGAGCGCTTCAGCACCAGTTGTACAAAGAAATACGGCTCCCAGTAACCAAAATCCTTTGGGATAAGTGGTCAGTAATTCAATTCCGTAATATGGGCTCAGAGAAGCTAGGATTGCCGGATTATGCATAATCGGAATAAGGCCAAGTACCAGGATCATCGAGAACCAAACGAGCATAATCGGTCCGAAAGATGATCCAATGATTTTAGTCCCAAATCGTTGAAAGAAAAATAATAAACTAATGATTGCTATAACAATTCCGACGGTCAGATTATTCCCGGGAATGATGGCGTTTTCCAATCCGTGAACACCATTTAAACCTTCAACTGCCGACGCGACTGATATAGGAGGAGTTATAATACCGTCCGCCAGCAAAGTAGCGGCCCCAATGATAGCCGGGATGTATGCCTTTTTTCCAAACCGCCTGACAAGAGCAAATAATGAAAAAATACCTCCCTCTCCTTTGTTATCAGCCTGGAGGGTCAGAAGAACATATTTAAAAGTTGTTTGTAATGTCAGGGTCCAGAAAACGCAGGATATACCTCCGTAAACGAGTAAATTGGAAATCGGTCTTTCACCAAGAATTGCTTTGAAAACATATAGTGGCGAAGTACCAATATCGCCATAGATGATGCCGAGGGCAATCAGTAAAGTCGCAACACTGACTTTGGAAAAATGGCCATGGCCGTAGGTTGAAGCAGAAAGTTCCCCGTTTGGCATAATTTCCAATACACGCGCAAACGAGATGCCGGAACGGTTTTATTTTGTCTCCTCCCTTTGAAACCCATTACGGGCAAGCCATTTACCGGAAAGAAAAAAAACCGAAGTCAGACGCATATCTGTCAAACCATACCAAAATGACATGGTAAATTATCAAAATGAAAAATAGTCTTTAAGATTGCCATTTTGAGTGTTTGTATTCTGGCTTTGTGATTGTGACTAAAAATCTATCATTTATGCCTGGCACTGGAGATTTTATCGGACTTATTTTCCGCTGACAATTCGCCCCCCGCATTTGCAATTTTGAGACTGAATCCAAATATACTACCCGTTCCAACTTCGCTTTGCACCCATATCTTACCTTCCTGCGCTTCAATAAACTCTTTGGAAATAGCCAGACCCAGACCACTGCCATTTCGCTCATGTTTGCCAGGAACTTTGAAATAACGATCAAAAATTTTGGGAAGATAACGCTCGTCGATACCCTGACCATGATCCTGAACCGTGAATTGAACGGATCCGTTTTTTTTATGAACCGCCACGTGGACCATGTTACTTTCCGGTGAATATTTGACCGCATTGGTCAGAAAATTAATCAAAACCCATGTGCTCTTTTCAACATCAGACTGTATTAAAGGAATATTCGGATCCATTTCCAATTCAAACGTAATGTTTCGCTGGGTTGCCTGCATTTGAACGGCCTGAAGCGCCTGGTCAACAATCTGTTTGGATTCTGTCGGTAACAACTTCAGTTGGATCTGACCGGTTTCCAGCTGGGTCATATTCAAAAGTTCACCGGTTATATTCAGTAACCGGTCACTGTCGTCGCTGATGCTGTCGAGAAGTTCTTTTTGCTCTGCAGACATGACGCCCACTTTACCTCCGCCCAATAATTGGGCACTTAATTTAATTGACGAGATAGGCGTTTTGAGCTCGTGGGAAATGGTTGCTACAAAATTCGTTTTGGCTTCACTTAATTCATGAAAGAGAGTAATATTTCTCAGGACAATCACTTGTCCAATAATGATACTGTTACTGGTAACATTTAAAACATCCTTATTAAAATAACTCTCTTTGTTATCTGCATATATTTTTAGTTCCTGTTTCTCATTGCTGTCCTGAAGAAGTGTTCTCATCAGATCGTTTTTCAGGGCAACATCAGGCGCATATTTTCCGATGATATCGGATTCTTTTACTCCAAGTAATTTTTCAGCAACCACATTCAAAAAAAGGATTCTCCGGTTTTCATCCAATCCGATAATTCCGTCCCGCATCTGATCAATAATGGTTTCTATACGACTCTTCTCAAATTTTATCTGGGACAAATTACTATGCTCATATTCATCCAGTTTTTCGGCCATATCATTAAAGGATTTTGCAAGTTCGCCAAATTCATCATGCTGTTTAATGACAATACGGCTTGAATAATCCTTATTCGCAATTCCCTTAATCCCTTCGGATAACTTCAAAATAGGATTGGAAATAATTCCCGGCAGATTAAATATGAACGTAAAAGAAACAAGAATCAGGATTGTAAAAATGGTTGTCAGCCAGAACTTCGCGCTGTCAGCAGTATGCTCAACGGCTTTGTGTTTGCGTAGTATGGCCATTTCGTTTAAATCAAAAATCCTGGTCAGCGATAATCTGATCTGAGGATAGTTGCTCGGATCCTCGGGATTCGCCTTTAACTCGTTGAAATCCTGGCGGAGCTCCTGGGTCACTTCTTTTTCGCCAATTTCTGTTATATTTTTTTCCTGTTTTCCGAGGTTATCTTCAAATATTTTTAATGCATCTTTCTGTATTTTTATATTATCCAGCGCTTTTAGCATGTTATTACTATACACGATGGACTCATGATTATTTTTAAGAACCTGGCCGGCATCCTGACTTAACCGGTTGATACTGACAATTCCTAAAATTCCAAATACCAAAATAACGGTAAACAGAAAAATTAACCCGGCTGACAATTTTGTTTTGAGTCGCATATGAGTAATTATGAAAGAATCACCACATCAATATTGGCAGCAGACAGTTTATTCAGCAACTGATTGAAAGCACCTGTCCTCATGATGATTTTAAAAAGATTCAAGTGTGGTTTGCCAATGCAAATGGTTGTAATGGCCCTTGCTTCGGCTGTATCAATGATGGCCCCTGCAATGTTATCCTGTTTAACGCGAATCACTTCAGCACCCAACTGAGTCGCCAGTTTGAAATTGTTGATTAAATGACGTTGAGCGGCCAATCCAATTTTATCTCCGTCTTCCCTGGAAGTCTGTACGTACAGCAAATACCATTTTGAATGATAATAGGATGCCATCCGCGCCGTCTTCCGAATCACTTTGGAAGCCGTTTCATGATTGCTGCTGATGCACGACAAAAAGTTTTCGGACTTCAGGTGGGCCCCCCTGGGCAGCTCGTTCTCTATTTTCCTTTCAACCTGTGAAGCCACTTCTTTTAATGCAAGTTCCCGCAACTGCAGGATTTTATCCGGTTGAAAGAAATTCCGGGTGGCGGTTTCAATTTTATCCGCAGAATAAATCTTGCCCTCTTTCAATCGGGTGACCAGTTCATCTGCTGTCAGATCGATGTTTACTACTTCATCGGCGGCTTTTATGATACTATCCGGAATGCGCTCATTCACATCGATACCCGTTATGGACTTTATCTCTTCCTGAAGGCTTTCAATGTGCTGGATATTGACGGCTGAGATAACGTTGATCCCGGCGTCCAGGATGTCCATTACATCCTGCCATCGTTTTTCATTTTTGCTCCCTTCAATATTAGTATGTGCCAGCTCATCCACAACAACAATTTCGGGATGCAGGTTGATGACCGCCTGCACATCCAGTTCTTCGAGTTCCTTGCCCTTGTAAAATAATTTTCTGCGTGGTATTAAAGGCAAGCCTTCCAGCAGATCATGTGTTTCTTTTCGGTTATGTGTTTCTATATAACCAATTTTTACATCCACACCATTCCTGAGTAACGCTTGAGTCTCCTGCAGCATTCGGAAGGTCTTGCCTACACCAGCACTCATTCCAATATATATCTTAAATTTTCCTCTTCTCGACTTACGTATGAGCGTCAGGAATTCATCCACGTTTTTGTCTGTTACCGGCATATTATTCGTTGAAAGACCTGTCATGATTGCTCATTTACTTTTGCTTTAGCCTAGTAAACCAATTGGTACTCGTCTATTTTCCGATACAAGGTTGTTAACCCTATATTCAACAATTTGGCAGCCGCCATTTTATTTCCTTTCGTATGATTGAGTACACGCTGAATATGCAACTTTTCGATGCTTGCCAGTTCAAAAGCAGACAGGGTACGTCCTTTGTGTTGCAATGACTGAAAATCAAGTGGCAGATTAGCTGTCATCAGCTCCGAATTACTTGCTAATATAACGGCTCTCTCAATCACATTTTTAAGTTCCCTGATATTACCCTTCCATTCATGTTCGGATAAACGACTGATAAATTCTTCGTTCATCCCTGAAACCCTGCCATTCGTTTTTGCCGCATACAAATGAAGAAAATGCTCCGCCAGTAAAGGAATATCCTCTTTCCTGGCACGGAGGGATGGTAGTTCAATGGTAAATAAATTCAACCGGTAAAATAAGTCTTCTCTGAATTTTCCGTCGCTGACCTCTGTTTCGAGATCCCTGTTCGTTGCCGTGATAATACGAACAGCTACCTGGGTAGGTTTGGTATCCCCAACCTTGATAAATTCGCCTGTTTCGAGTACACGCAATAGTTTAGCCTGTAAGTCGAAAACCATCTCTCCAATCTCATCGAGGAACAAAGTTCCACCGTCGGCTTCTTCGATTAACCCTCTCTTGTCTTTGACAGCATTCGTAAAGGAACCAGCCATATGACCGAATAATTCGCTTTCCAGCAATTCCTTTGAAAACGAGCTTACATTAAGGGCGACAAAAGGTTTTCCTGAACGCCTGCTCGCATGATGGATGGCCTGGGCGAACACTTCTTTTCCTGTGCCCGTTTCTCCCAGCAATAATACCGTGGCATCTGTCGGTGCAACTTTTTTCGCCTGCGATATGGCACTCAATATCAGGTCAGAATTTCCAATAATACTCTCAAACGTGTACTTTTTTTCAATACGTTGCTCAAGTTGGGCAACCCGGTTCTGCAATCTGACCTTTTCCATTGCCCGGTCAAGAAGCGGAATAATCCTTTCGTTATCGTCCCCCTTTGTCAGGTAATCAAATGCTCCGCTCTTAATAGCCTGAACACCTGCGGCAATATTTCCATATGCTGTAAGCATGATCATTTCAACCTGCGGATATTTGAGCTTGACTTTATCTATGAATTCCACTCCATCGCCGTCCGGTAATCTTACATCACATAAAATTACGTCTATGGATTCCTTTTCCAGTAGACGAAGACCAGCTTTCAGACTATCGGCCTCGGATACAATGAATCCCTCCAGGCTAATGATCCTTTTTAGCAAATGCCTCAATTTGTCTTCATCGTCAATCAGCAAAATATTACCCCGGCTCATACAGCAAAACATTAAATAGCATTCATTTCGTACCCAGCTTGTCCAGATCAATATTCAATTTCAGAACATTTACTTTTTCAGGACCAAGCATACCCAGAAAAGATTTTTCGGTATGTTGACCAACCAGCGCTTTAATTTGTTCAGCAGAGATATTCCGGACCCTTGCAATTCTTGCTACCTGTACATAAGCCCCATTGGGCGAAATGTCTGGATCCAATCCACTGCCCGAGTAAGTAATCAGTTCTGAAGGAATATCCTCCTTCCGGATCCCGGGATTATGTACCATGAAAGTATCTATCTTGGATTGTACGTCCTTGAGATAATCCGGATTGGTAGGTCCTTTATTACTTCCTGCACTGCCTGCAGCATTAAATGCAACAGCAGAAGGCCTGCTCCAGAAATATTTGTCCTGGTCGAATTTCTGACCGATTTCAGTATAGCCGACCACCTTGCCATTGACTGTTTCCGTTGTGCCTTTTCCTTTTCCCGGAGTAAATCGTCCTATAGCCGCCACCAGTAAAGGATATAACAGCGAGCATATAATCAGAAAGACCAGCGTCAGCTTCAGAGAAGGTAAAATATATTTTTTCATCTTTAGTTTGTTTAATAATTACATAAATAAAGCGATCAGCATATCAATTAATTTAATCCCGATAAACGGCACTATAATACCACCCAATCCATAAATGGTCAGGTTCCTTCTGAGCAACGCTCCTGCTCCGATTGGTTTGTACGCCACGCCGCGTAAAGCCAGCGGAATTAAGATAGGTATGATGATCGCATTAAAAATGACTGCAGACAAAATAGCTGACTGCGGACTTTTCAGATTCATGATATTCAGAGACTGCAGTGCAGGAATGGTGGCAATGAATAAAGCAGGAACAATAGCAAAATATTTTGCCACGTCATTCGCAATGGAGAATGTCGTTAAAGTGCCTCTTGTCATCAGCAGCTGTTTACCTATTTCAACAATCTCTATAAGCTTCGTCGGGTCATTATCGAGATCCACCATATTACCGGCTTCCTTCGCTGCCTGTGTTCCGCTGTTCATCGCTACGCCCACATCAGCCTGGGCAAGAGCCGGGGCATCGTTGGTTCCGTCACCCATCATGGCAACCAGCTTTCCGCCCTGCTGCTCCTTTTTGATATAGTTCATTTTATCTTCCGGTTTTGCTTCAGCGATGTAGTCATCGACTCCGGCTTTTTCCGCTATATATTTTGCAGTCAGGGGATTGTCTCCTGTTACCATCACCGTTTTTACACCCATCTTGCGCAAGCGGCTGAATCGTTCCTGGATACCTGGTTTAATAATATCCTGGAGTTCAATAACTCCCAGTACAAGTTCATTGCGGCTCACCACCAGCGGTGTACCACCATTATTGGCGATCACCTTTACCTGGGTATCCGTTTCTGCGGGAAAGCTATTGCCCGACTTCATAACCCGGTTCCTGATTTCATCTGACGCGCCCTTGCGTATTTTGATACCGCCTTCCAGATCAACGCCACTACTTCTTGTTTCTGCTGAAAATGGAATGAATTTCATATGCTGTGCATCCAGGGTTGGTAGCTTGGATCCCTTGATTTGAGCAAGTTCCAGAATTGATTTTCCTTCAGGAGTTTCGTCTGCCATGGAAGCCAGAATACAGGCTTCTGCAAACAAAGCCGGATCTACTTTATTGGCAGGCCAGAAATTGGTCGCCTTCCTGTTCCCTATCGTAATCGTTCCGGTTTTGTCGAGCAACAGGGTATCCAGGTCGCCCGCGGTTTCCACAGCCTTGCCGCTCTTGGTTATTACATTTGCCCTCAGTGCTCTGTCCATTCCGGCTATGCCGATGGCACTCAGTAATCCACCGATGGTGGTGGGAATCAGGCAAACATATAAAGAAACAAAAGCAGCAATGGTGATCGGCGTATTTGCATAGTCACCAAATGGTTTCAATGTGACGCAAACGATCAGAAATATTAAAGTAAAGCAAGCCAGTAAGATGGTGAGCGCAATTTCATTAGGTGTTTTTTGACGGCTTGCTCCTTCTACAAGTGCAATCATCTTATCGAGAAAACTTTCACCAGGATTCGTAGTGACCTTCACTTTGATCATATCGCTCAGCACTTTTGTTCCACCGGTAACGGATGATTTATCGCCTCCTGATTCCCGTATTACCGGAGCTGATTCACCGGTAATGGCGCTTTCGTCGATAGTTGCAAGCCCCTCTATGATTTCACCATCCATGGGTATGGTATCCCCGGCTTCACACATAAATATATCTCCTTTGCGTAACTGGGAGGAAGGCACCACTTTGACTTCGTCAACATAAATTTCACCGACGGCAAAAACTTTTTTAGCCGGTGTGTCTTCCCTCGTTTTGCGCAAACTGTCTGCCTGTGCCTTCCCTCTCGCTTCTGCAATGCCTTCTGCAAAATTGGCAAACAATAAGGTAATGAATAACACGGCAAAGATGGCTATGTTATAACCCAGGCTGCCCTGCGCTTTTTCACCCATGCCAATCCATATGCAAACGAAAAACATGATGATGGTTCCGATATACACCGTGAACATCACAGGATTTTTTATCATGGTTCCTGGACCCAGTTTTACAAAAGACTGTTTTAATGCTGCTGTCACCTGTTCACGGGGAAATAGCGATGATTGATTTGTTCTTTTCATGATATAATTTTTTTCAGTCTTTTTATTTGTGCATGCTTAAGTATTCAGCGATCGGACCAAGTGCCATGGGTGGAAAATAAGAAAGGGCGGTAATGATTACGATGACTGATATGGTCATAACCCCAAATGTGATGGAATCTGTTTTTAAGGTTCCTGAGGATTCTGGAATGTATTTTTTGTTTGCCAGTAGTCCTACAATAGCTACGGGTCCGATGATCGGAATGAATCTTGCCAACAGCATAACAATTCCGGCTGATATATTCCAGAAAGGATTATTATCTGCGAGACCTTCAAATCCGCTTCCATTATTTGCCGTGGAAGATGTGAATTGATAAAGCATTTCAGAAAATCCGTGATAACTCGGGTTATTGAGCCAGGCCGAAGGTTTCACCGACCAGTCCTGATTGGGATGATGTACAAAAATATAGGAAGCCAGGGCAGTTCCGCCTTTGATCAGGAATGCACAAACCAGGGTAACCAGGGCGGCAATCTTCACCTCCCTTGCCTCCACCTTATGACCCATGAATTCGGGTGTACGTCCTACCATTAAACCCGAAATGAAAACAGCTATGATGATAAAAATAAAGTAATTGAGAATTCCGACACCCACCCCTCCGTACAGCGCGTTAATCATCATGTCGAGAATTACAGCGCCACCGGAAAGTGGCATTAAACTATCGTGCATTCCATTGACTGATCCATTGGATGTGGAAGTAGTGATTACGCTCCAGTAAGCGGTTGACGCGGCTCCGAATCTTAGTTCCTTGCCCTCCATACTGCCTAATTTCTGAACAATTCCCATTCTGGCGATTTCAGGATTGCCCTTCGTTTCGAAGTATAGATTATTGAAACAGAACAAAACAAAGAACAGAGACATCACGCCAAATATCACATAGGCAAACCGTTTCTTATTGATATAAAAGCCCAATGCAAATATGGAAGCCATGGAGATCAAAACGATGGAGATGAGTTCCAGGATATTTGTAAAATAATTGGGATTTTCGAAAGGATGTGCGGAATTGGCTCCAAAATATCCTCCGCCATTGGTTCCCATTTGTTTAATGGCGATCATGCCTGCGGCAGGACCCCTGGATACCTGGACCGTATCACCCTGCAAAGTAATTATGGTGTCTTTGCCATCAAAGCTGGTGGGCGTGCCATTGAAAGCCAGGATAACAGCGAGAATAATGGATAAAGGAAGTAAAAGGCGGGTTATTGATTTTACAAAAATGCTCCAGAAATTACCGAGATTGTTAGTGGTCTTCTCTTTTAAGCCGTTAAACAAAGCGATAAGGCAGGCAAGTCCTGTTGCGGCGCTTGTAAATTGCAGAAAAGTAAAAACAAATAATTGCGTTAAATACGTAGCGCCACTCTCGCCGGAATAATCCTGCAGGTTTGTGTTCGTTACGAAACTGACGATCGAATTGAATGCAAGATCCGGCGTCTGACCCGGATTGCCATCTGGATTCAATGGAAGTTTATCCTGAAATATCAACATAAAAAAACCATACACAAACCACAGGAGATTAATGGTAAGCATGGCTTTCAAAAATTCCTTCCAATTCATTCCCTTCCTGGGGTCTATTCCACAAATCCTGAATATCAGTTTTTCTATCGGATTCATAAAATCAAGGATCGTCTTTTCGCCCTTGAAAACCTTAGCGATATAACGTCCAAGCGGAATTGCCAGTATTACCGTCAGGAAGAAGGTAACAATGACACCCAACATTTCATTGTTCATAAATAATATTTTTTTGGGGAGTTAAAATTTTTCTGGTTTTATCAATACATAAATCAGGTAGAAAAAAACCAGGATTGAAAGAATGAATAATAATGTCATGGGTTTTAAATTTTTTCAAAAAAGTCAATTGATTTGTAAAATATCCAAAAACAAATAAGGCCTGACAATAAAAGAATGAGTGTATTCATATCGTTTTTGTTTTAGTAATTTATCTTAATGAGACAGCAATTTAAATTTTTCAAAAACCAGAAATATTAAACCAAGAGCCGTTAACCATGCAATCGCAACAAATATTTTGTCTGTAATATGTTCTTTACCCCTAAACATGGCTGATCTGAGATAATTTTTTTCAATATTTACGACACCTGTTTAAATACATCACATTTCAAGTTTACCAAAACAGGTGCCGGAAGAAGGTCAAACCAGACGAATGAGCACAATGCCTTCACCAACAAATAATTGCAACTTTTTTTACGTTTCAAATCGCATTTACTACAGTCTAATAAATCATATCATTTTGAAATGTTTTTTTCAAAATGGAATGGTGACTCCGGAAAATGATATGTGACTTAATACACTAAATAGCAGGATTGGCATCCTGGCCACTCGTCAGAAAAGTAAGTATTTCACTCAAAGCTATTATCAACATGAAAGCTGCTGAAGCAATGCCTGTGGAAACGGCATATCTATCCTAATGAAGAGATCACTGACACTGAAGGAATATGAAAATGATTATTGGCCCTTATACAGATTAGAAGAATTCCAACCAGCGACGAGTAAGCCGGATATGATTAAAAGCATGCTTAACGAAGAATAGACGATATTTTGCTGGTGGGTGAAGAAACCACAATACCCCACCCAATATATTCCGGAACCTAGAAGGATCTTCGTAATTCTTTTAATCGGATTATTCATTTTTGAAGTATTTACTGGTTTCTCTGTTTTGATAAATATACTATTTAAATTAATTTCACGATCAAAATCCAATAAAAAACGCCAAAATATCTCATTTTTATTGTCCACAATGTGAGTAAATACACCAAAGGCCGAAAAATATCTTATATAATTTATTAATTCTATATATTACTACCTCACATTGGACTGATTATGATACAGGAGAGAGATGCCTGATTAAGAGCCATAAAGTGATCATCTTCAAGGTGCATTAAAATATACCAAATGCTCAGGGAGAAAAAACCTGGATTAGCGTTACGCGTTAAGCGTTACGCGTTAAGCGTTCCCCCACCCATTTCATCGCAAGCAGATACTGCTCCTGGGTGGTCAGGTTTGAATTATCGAGTACTATGGCATCGGGTGCTTTTCTAAGCGGACTGATTTCGCGGTGGGAGTCAATATAGTCACGCATCTCCAGGTTATTCTTTACTTCTTCAATAGTAATATTCGGGTTCTTTTCATACAACTCGCGAAACCTTCTCTCTACCCGGACGGTATTATCAGCCGTCATAAAAATTTTTAACTCAGCGTTTGGAAAAACAACGGTACCAATATCCCGTCCGTCCATCACGATCGCTTTTTTACTTCCCAGCTCCTGTTGTTGCTTAACAGCAAAATCCCGCACCTCCTTGATAGCTGCTACCTCACTTACTTTTTCCGCGACAACGAGATCGCGAATAAGATATTCCACATTTTCCCCGTTCAGAATGATTTCGGTGGCTTTTGTCGTGTCGTTATGGGAGAATTCAATGTGGATCTGTTTGAGCGCCTTTATTACTTTTTTGGAATCTGTCCAGTCCACGTGATTTCTCAAAAAATAAAGTGTGATGGCCCGGTACATGGCTCCACTGTCAATATAAGTATATTTTAGTTTCGCTGCCAGTTGTTTAGCTAGTGTGCTTTTGCCGCAGGACGACCAGCCATCGATGGTTATAATGATTTTTTTATCGGGCATAATGAATTACCGTTCTGCAAATAAAAGATTTGCCACGGAAACACGGAAATTTCCGTGTGCCGTGGCAAATAATATTTGAACTGGATGATATCCCTATACTTCTGAAGCTTCTTTTTCTTTTTCCTTCAGAGTAAATTTAATCTTCGATTCTACTTTATCCAGGTCCGCGATCATAATGTCTCCGTTCTTTATACTCATATTCAGAATCTCTTCTGCCAGCGGATCTTCCAGATATTTCTGAATAGCCCGGTGTAATGGTCTTGCGCCAAATTCTGCGTCATATCCTTTCTCTGCCAGGAAAGCTTTCGCTTCTGCTGTTAGTTCCAGGCTGAATCCAAGTTGTACAAGTCTCTTCATTACACCCTTCATCAGGATGTCGATGATATTGAAAATATTTTCCCGGCTGAGTGAATTGAAAATAACAATATCATCCACCCGGTTCAGGAATTCCGGACTAAAAGTCCGTTTCAACGCTTTTTCAATAACAGCTTTACTGTTCTCGTCCGCATTGGCTGTTCTGGATGAAGTAGCGAAGCCAACGCCTGCCCCGAAATCCTTCAGCTGCCTGGCACCGATATTGGAAGTCATGATGATCAGCGTATTTTTGAAATCCACTTTCCTTCCCAAACCATCTGTTAACTGACCATCATCCAAAACCTGTAACAGGATATTGTAAATATCCGGATGCGCTTTTTCGATTTCATCCAGCAGGATTACGCTGTAGGGCTTCCTCCTGACCTTTTCAGTCAGCTGTCCGCCTTCTTCATAACCTACATAACCGGGGGGAGCACCAATCAGGCGGCTCACCGTAAACTTTTCCATGTATTCACTCATATCAATGCGAATGAGTGAATCTTCAGAGTCGAACATATAACGGGCCAGTGCGCGGGCAAGTTCTGTTTTTCCTACACCTGTGGGGCCCAGGAAAATAAATGTGCCGATGGGCTTTTTAGGATCCTTCAAACCGACGCGATTTCTTTGAATGGCTTTCACCACTTTCAGAATTGCTTCAGCCTGACCGACCACCATATCTCCCATGTCTACCGACATATTCTTAAGCTTCTCACTTTCCGCCTGCACCATTCTTTTTACCGGAATACCCGTCATCATACTCACCACTTCGGCAATATTTTCTTCGTCGATCGGGTAACGCCGGTGTTTACTTTCTTCTTCCCATTCGAGTTTGGCCTTTTCCAGTTCTTCCTGCAGGCGTTTCTCAGCATCCCGGAGTGAAGCGGCTTCTTCGAATTTTTGGCTCTTGACTACCTTATTTTTTTCGTTTTTTACTTCTTCGATCTTCTTTTCAAATTCAACGATGTTTTGCGGCACGTTGATATTTTTCAGATGCACCCTCGCGCCTACTTCATCCAATACATCAATGGCTTTATCCGGCAGAAGGCGGTCTGTCATGTACCGGTCACTTAATTTAACGCAGGCCTGGATAGCATCGTCAGAATAAGTTACGTTATGATAGTCTTCGTATTTGGATTTGATATTTTCAAGAATCTGTATGGTTTCATCGACACTGGGCGGATCAATCATCACTTTCTGGAAACGACGATCCAATGCTCCGTCTTTCTCGATATACATTCTGTATTCATCCAGCGTGGAAGCACCAATGCATTGCAGTTCGCCACGAGCCAGTGCAGGTTTGAATATATTGGATGCATCCAGCGAACCGGAAGCTCCTCCTGCCCCAACGATCGTATGTATTTCATCTATGAACAAAATGACGTCGCGATTTTTTTCCAGCTCATTCATGATCGCTTTCATGCGTTCTTCAAACTGGCCGCGATACTTGGTTCCCGCAACGAGTGCAGCGAGATCCAGTGATATCACGCGCTTGTCAAATAACACGCGCGAAACCTTCCGTTGCACGATACGTAGGGCAAGCCCTTCCACAATGGCCGTCTTACCTACTCCGGGCTCACCGATCAGAATCGGATTATTTTTTTTGCGTCTGGATAATATCTGTGAAACGCGTTCGATTTCTTCTTCACGACCAACGATCGGATCCAGCGAATTCATTTCGGCGAGACGTGTAATGTCGCGACCGAAATTATCGAGCACCGGTGTTTTACTTTTTGTATTTCCTGCAGGACGCGCTTTGGACGCAGCGTACTTTTTTTCATCATCAAAATCATCATCGTTTTCTTCAGCGTATTCACTGCGGGTATCATTACTTTTAACTACACCCAGTTCATTTCTGAATAAATCATAATCCACGTCGAACTGATTTAAGATTTGAGTTGCGATGTTTTCTTTGTTTTTTAGAATCGAGAGCATCAGGTGCTCTGTTTCAACCGTCGGACTCTTCAAAGCTTTCGCTTCGAGTACCGTAACACGTATTACTTTCTCTGCCTGCTTGGTAAGCGGCAGGCTGTTGATATTGGCAATATTCTTACCGGTTTTATCCTTTACGGCGAGTTCTACTTCTTTGCGGAGTTCATAAAGATCTACATTGAAACTTTTCAGGATACGGACGGCCGTATTGTCACCTTCCCTGATCAGACCCAAAAGCAAATGTTCTGTCCCAATAAAGTCGTTTCCTAACCTTAAGGCTTCCTCCCTGCTGAACGAAATAATCTCTTTAACCTGAGCCGAAAAATTATTATCCATTTTTAACTAATTGAGCTTAATACAATAATAACGAATATTTTTGATTCCTGTTTTCCATGGTTTATTAACGTATGTTAAC
>Ga0209863_10000485_pt1 | contig 19829 bp, 16 predicted proteins | sample OrgsoiDNA2013046_FD_185796 | JGI IMG/M metagenome (GOLD analysis project Ga0209863, IMG submission 185796) | Permafrost soil microbial communities from the Arctic, to analyse light accelerated degradation of dissolved organic matter (DOM) -... | ecosystem: Environmental > Terrestrial > Soil >...
GGGCGTTCGCCGGGACGCTCGGATCGCCAATCACGGGCGTCGTCGGGAAGTCCGTGATCGGTGGCGGACCGGCGTCGACACTCGTAGATGCATCGCCGACAGGCGGGTGGGTCGAAATCGCTCCGGCGGAACCACTCGCCCCACCCGAGCCGCTCGCTCCACCCGCGCCATTCGTGCCGCTATGGCCTCCCGACGTTTGATCGGAGCTTCGCGAACGAATGCCTGCACATCCGCCAAGCGCACACATCAGAACGAGGGAAACGAGCAAGCCGAGACGTGAGTCGAGTCGAAGTGCCATGGGATCTGGTGTACAAGCTGCTGAAGTCATTACGGTTTAGTTCTTGCTGCTGTAAGTTCCACGCATCGGCGATACCATTATACGAGGCCTTGTGATGTCAGCCCAGTATCGGTCGGTACGTTCCGTCGGTTTGCTTCCCGCCTCGGGCGATGAGCGGCGTCAGACGGATGCCGAGATGGTATTCGCGCTCCGCAGGGGTGAGCCTTGGGCGGCCGAAGGGATCTGGGATCGGCATTCGGGGGCAGTACATCGGTTCCTCATGCGGGCACTTGGACGCCCGAGCGACGAGGCGGAGGATCTCACCCAGGAAGTCTTCCTGCGGGTTTTCAGCCGCGCACAGCTGATCCGAGAGCCGGCCGCACTGCGCGAGTTCGTCATGTCCGTAGCAATTCGCGTTCTGAAGTGGGAGCTTCGGCGCCGTTGGGTCCGTCGCAAGGTTCATCTCTCGGACAGCGGATATCTCCCCGACGTCGGCCTGAATGAGGGCGTGAATCAAGAGGCGCGGCAGGCGTTGGGGCGCTGTTACGCCATTCTGGATCACCTCGGAAGCCGCGAGCGAACCGCGTTCGTGCTGCGGTACTTCGAAGAGATGACCATGGATGAGGTCGCGGATGGATTGGGGACCTCGGTCAGCACCGCGAAGAGGCTGGTGAACCGGGCAGTCGCGACCGTCTCTGAACGGGTCGGAAAAGATGCAGATCTGCGCACCTACTTTGTGACGGGAGATCGAGGCGCTAGCCTAGATGGATCGTAAGAACGTTCAGGACGACGGGCTCGATCCCTTCGCAACGGGAGTTGTCGAGCTGATTGGCGACCACGCCGATACCGCGATGGGGATTGACGTCGCGAGACCTCGCCACTTCACACCGATGGCGGTGCGACTCATGCGCGCGCGGGAGAGGCGCGGTGCGAAGCGGATCGTGGCCGTGGCCGGCTTCGCCCTGGTCGCGGGCGCCGTCGGGCTCTGGGCTCGACCGCGGCTCGGCGATCAGCCGCCCGAGGCACTGACGTACACGGTAAATGGCCAACCCCCACCTCGTGGCGGCGCGATTGCTGACGCGTCGGCTGAGCCAATCTTGTCGTTTTCCGACGGAACGCGCGTCCAGCTCGGACCCCTGGCGCGGGGACGCGTCGTCGAGCTGGGTCGGCACGGTGCGCGGATTGCCTTGGATGAAGGTAAGGCGCATGTGGAGGTGATTCACCGATCTGGCGCCGAGTGGCTCTTCGAGGCCGGACCATTCGTGATCGGCGTCCACGGGACGGCGTTCTCGTTCGCGTGGAACACGAAGCAGGCTCGACTGGATGTCCATATGGAGAGCGGCGTGGTCTCGGTTCGCGGGCCCCTCTCCGGCGGCGAAGTCCTTTTACGGGCCGGACAGACCCTCTCGGTTAGCCTGAACGATCACGGAGAGCCGAAAGCAGACACGGCTGGATCCGGAACGAAGTCCAGATCGAATCCTCCGCCGCTCGAGCCGATACCAACCTCGCCGCTCGCTCCGTCCAGCGACTCCCTCGCGCCGTTGCCTCGGTCAGGTGGCGGTTCCAGCGCGACGGAGAGCTGGGCCGCGAAGCTTTCCGCGGGGGAGGCTGCCGCGGTCGTCGCGGATGCTGAACGGAGGGGGGTGGCCAGAGTCCTGGATTCGAGCGGCAGCGAAGACCTGGCCGCGCTGGCAGATGCCGCACGATACGAGCGAAAGGACAACCTGGCACGCCGCGCCCTGTTGGCCCAGCGCCGCAAGTTTCCGCACTCGGTTCGGGCAGCCGAGGCATCGTTCCTGCTAGGCCGACTGGACGACGGGTTCCGCAATGGAGCCGAGCGCGCACTTGGGCGGTACGACCAGTATCTCGAGGAAGCCCCTCGGGGCGCGTATGTGTCCGAGGCCCTTGGTCGGAAGATGATGGATCTGGAGCGGACGCACACGCAGACCGAGGCGAGAGCGATCGCGACGGACTACCTGCGGCGATTTCCCGGCGGGACCTACTCCCAAGCGGCCAGCGCACTCGTCCGCGCGCCATGAATGGAAGCGGGTAAACCACGATCCCGCACCGTCAGGGGCTCCTTGCGCAGCGGAAGCCGTAGAATGAGTTGCGGCTCCCCGGAGTGTCGCCGTCTCGGGCCTGGGGAAACACATCCTGGGTGTCCGTGCCAAATGAACCGCCTCGAATAACCCGGTAAGAGAAGTCGGTCAGATAGACGCAATCCTCGCAAGGATCGACGTACGGCGCGTACCAATCCAGAGTCCATTCCGCTAGGTCTCCGGCCAGATCGAGCTGACCCCATCGTCCGGCGCCCAGCGTCCCCGTCCCGACGGGCGCGATGTCGACGACCCCCGAGCACGCATTGGAGCCTGGCGGGTAGTTGCAGTCGGAGATCAAGTAAAGGCTACTCATCCCCGGATCGGTCGAGCCCCAGGGATACTCGCGCTGCCCGTCACCGCCCGCCGCGGCGTATTCCCACTCCGCCTCGCTCGGCAAGAAGCCCCCGTCCCAGATGCAGAACGCGTATGCCTCGTACCAATCGACGCAGTTCATCGGCAGCGCCTCATCGGAGCCCTCCCCGTCCGTCCACGTCTGGAAGGATGGTTCGCAGCTCAACCTGGTCATCCAATCGGCCGCTGTTGTCGCGAGCTCGAGCGTGTTCGCGGGATCCCACCCGGGTTCGTAACCGACGCCCCCGCTATTGACCAGACCCTGGCCGGCGTTCAAGTGCGCGTGTTTGCCCGAACCCACCGCCGGAACCCACCCGGCCACGCTGGCGGCCACGAACTGCCGGAACCGTCCCACCGTAACCAAGTATTTATCGAGGCGAAAGCCGCTGACCGCAGCAGGATCGCTCTCCCCGGTCGGTCCGCTCCCGTCGTTCGTATACGTCCGATTGTAGATCCCGCCCGGCACCTCCAGGCTCGCGCAGCAGCTCTCGCCGCTCGAGCCGCAGCTGGTGGTTCCCTGTCCGCTCATGCTGCAGCTCGCGCCTTCGGTGGTCGATCCCGCGCAAGCTCCGTCCGTGCAGACGCCGGTGGCGCAACCCCAGGCGGGCTCCCAAGCGCCGCTGGACCCGCACGTCTGTACGCTGCTGCCCCCAGAGCATCGCGCGGTCCCGGTGCACGCATCCATCGCGTCGCCACCACCATCCCCGTGATCGCCGGCCGTCTCGGCGGAGCTTCCGTCCAGTTCCGCGGAGATCGGTCCCGGCGCTGCGCTGCACGCGGCAAGACCGGCCATGATGATGGTGCACCGTCGGGCCGCCAGCAGGCTGCGCGTCACCTGTTCACCTTGTCATCGTACCGGCGCGAAAGTCCAGCGACGGGCGTCTCGGTCGGATGCGCAAACAAACGACCGACCAGGCCGAACTGGGAACCAGCCACCGACCGAATATAGCGCTCCATGAACTGATTTCGAACCGTCACGGAACTGAGACTTGGTAAGATCTACTTTTGGACAGGCCTCCAATGAAGACCGATCTGGTACTGCTTGTCCTGGGGGCCATTTTGGTTGGGGCTTGCGCCACATCGGACCCGCTCGACATCGGCCCGCCGGGTGAGGCGGGAACCATGGGAAGCGGTGGAAGTGCAGGAGCAGGCGCGTCCGGAACGAGTGGCAAAGCCGTCACTGCGGGCGCTGGTGGGGGAGGCGCGACGGGTGACGCGGGAACGACCGGCTCGATACGAACTGGCGGCTCAACAGGCACAGCTGGTTCGACCGCTGGAGCTGACGGCAATCCAACAGCGGGGACGGGGGGGGCCAGAGGCTCCGGAGGGACGGCGGCCAGCGGAGGCGAAAGTGGCGGCACTGCAGGCGCGGCGGGTGGCGGAGGCGGCCATGGTGGTGCTGCAGGCGCGGCGGGTAGCGGAGGCGGACATGGCGGTGCCGCAGGGACGGGGGGTGCTGTCAGATCAGACGGTGGCTCGCCGCAGGGAGCCACCTTCACGGAGGTTTACAGCATGGTTCTCGGCACACCGGCGAGTGCGCCTTCCAGCTGCGCCGGTGCAAAATGCCACAACCCGGGGATTCAATTCGGACTTATTTTTGACACAAAGGCGGATGCCTTCAGGTCGCTCATCGGCGGGGGATTCGTCGTTCCGGGAAGCGCCTCGACGTCCACGTTGTCCCTTCTCTTGACGACCACGGTCATAGCTTCTCGAATGCCACTCAGAAAACCCATGCTCTCGCCCACGTTGATCGGCCTTGTTGACTCATGGATCAACGCGGGCGCGCTGGACAACTGAGTTGTCCGGGGCCGTGACGTTGCTTTTCTTGCCTCTCTTTGTGGGCGCCGCAGTTGATCTGCTCACCGCCACGGATTGCCCGTCACGAGCCGACGTGGCCGCCGAGCTCGCTCGGCTCGCGCCGGACCCGCACGCCTCATCTGCCGCGGACCAGGAGGGCCCGCGGCTCTCCGCGGAAATCCGTTGGGTGGGCGAAAGTCTCTCCATTGCGCTTCGGACACCACAGGGGACGTTGGCGGCCCAAAGGACCCTTGTCCGTCTAGGCTCTTGCCTCGATCTGGCCGCGGCGTCCGCGGTGGTGATAGCAGCCTGGCAAGGCGAGATGCGTGCCGATCTCGGTCCGGATCTCCCGGCATCTGAGCAACGTGCGTCGGCACCGAAGACGACTCTGACCGAGGCTTCGATTTCCGCGACCGACCAGACAGCGGGGTCGCTCCAGGATCGTGCCCGCCGACCTTGGCAGATTGGCGTGGGCATTGTCGCATCGCGTGACAGTGACTTCGCGCCGGGGCTGGTGATCGACGCGGAGCTGGGACGCCCGCAGTCTCGGCTGGCCGGAAGGCTGGGGCTCGTGGCGACCGGCGCGCATGCGCTCACTCTCGGGCCCGCGCCCGGTCGGTCGCTCTGGTCGCGCACCGCCTTGGACTTGGGTGCCAGGGAGCGTCTTTGGCTGGGGGACAGTGCGCTCGACGGCCACGTCGCGGTCGCGATCGCGTTGATTCGCCTCGAGGGAGCCGGTTTTGGGTCGAACTACACCCAAACCGGGTTCGACTTCGGGCTTGGAGCCGGGATCAGGTGGGCGTGGGCCATCCCGCGGCTCGCGCCGTTCGTCGGGCTGGACGCGCTCGCCTGGCCGAGCCAGAAGTCCGTGACCGTCGCCGGGAGCGACGCGGAGGCGCGATTGCCGCGGTTCGAGCTCCTCGGCACCGCGGGGATCAGCTTCGGACGCTTTCGATGAAAGGTTTGAGGCTTTTGGCGACACGAGGATCAAAGGCCATGGTCCGCGCTGAGCCAGACAGAGCCAGGTCGCCCGAGCCCGTGAACGTCGGAGACTTGTACAAGATGCACGCCGCCACGGTCGCGCGGTGGGCTACACGTCTCGGGGGGCTCGGCATCGATGTCGAGGACGTCGTTCACGAGGTCTTTCTGGTGGCGCACCGGCGTCTCGGCGAGTTCCGGGGGCAAGCCGATCCTGCGACGTGGCTGTTTCGGACCACCGACTTGATTGTGCGAGCGCACCGCCGCAAGGCGCGGCTGCGCGCGCTCTTGAGCCGCTCGGTGGCCGACGAATTCGACAGCGCCCAGGCGGGATCGTCGGCGATTTCCCCGGTGGAGGACCTGATCGAGCGCCAACGCGCGCGGAACGTGTATCGGGCTCTCGACGGCCTACCGGAAAAGTATCGCTCGGTGTTCGTCCTGTTCGAGCTAGAAGGGCTCTCGGGAGACGAGATCGCGGCGCTCACGGGAATCAAGATCGCGACGGTTTGGGTTCGGCTGCACCGGGCGCGGGAGCGCTTCGTTCGGCGAATCAACGCGCTGGCCCTGCGCGAGGAGGATCGTCCGTGAGCACCAACCGGCCGCCAATCGAAGACAGACTCATCGGTCAAGCGCACCCTCCCGGATCCGCGGAGGAGATCGCCGCGACGTATCTGCGCAGTGCCGCGAGTCACCGGCCACCCGGGCCGGTGGCGCTCGCGCGTGTCGGAGCGCGTCTCGACGCGAGCACCGCCGAGCCCACGTCGTCGCGGCTGCGCTGGAAGACGATCCTGGTCTTGGTCACGCTGAGCGCGGGGGTCGGCGGGGCCACGGGCGCGGCGGTGTGGGTCGCTATGCCGATTCTGAAACGGACCCGACCCGTGCCCGTCTCGCCCGCAGCGGCACCGCTTGAACAGCGCGTCCGGGTGCGGCGGGGTCGCCAGCGACCGACCCTCGGCGAGCCAGAGACGGTTGTTGCCTCGGAGACGCCGCCCCTGGAAGCCCCTGGTCCCATGTTGGGTCCCGAGCCGATGCCGGTACCCGCGGCGGCGCCCTCGACGACCGGTGCGGTGTCAGGCCCGCCATCGCCAGCGGCGGCGACCGGCCCGGCAACTGGCACGCCCTGGCCAGGGATCGAACCTGCGCGGGTCTCGAGAAAACTGGCCCGGGTCGAGTCGCCCACGCGGCCCGCGATTCCGATCTCGGCCGGGACGCAGCCGGCGCCGGAGATCGCGCAGGAGGCCCGATTGCTGGGCCGGGCGCTTCAGAGCCTGCACCACGACCACGATCCCCGCGCGGCCCTGACCGCCCTCGACGATCACGCGGCGCGGTTTCCGAGCAGCGTGTTTGGACCGGAGGCCGACATCACACGGGTCGACGCTCTGCTGGCGCTGGATCGGCGGCAATCGGCGCTCGTCGTCCTCGACCGTCTGGAGATCCCCGATACCACCCGCGGCCGTGAGCTGGTGGTGGTTCGGGCAGAGCTGCGCGTCGGTGCGAAGAGATACGCCGAGGCCATCGCTGATTTCACGCGCACCCTCGCCGGCGACGACGCCTTGTCCGAGCGGGCCCTGCACGGCCGCATCGCCTGCTACCTCGCGACGGGGAATGAGGCTTCGGCGCGGGCGGATCTGCGCGACTACTTGACTCGCTTTCCCGCCGGTCGTTTCGCCCCCGGCGTTCGTCGCAGCTTGGGCGAAATCGACGGACGCCCCTAACTTCGCCCCCGGCGTTCGTCGCAGCTTGGGCGAAATCTATCGAGGACCATAACAGATGAAAGGTTCCGCCCGGCGCGGGACACAAGGTTTTCAGGATCGCAAAAGAGGTGCTGATTCCATGAACGGCCGCCACGTCCATTCGCGACGCTCTTTACTCAAAGCCATGGGCCTTGGACCCGCGCTGCTTCCGTTGCTGGAAGCCGAGCGGGCGCTGGGGGCCTGCGGCGGGGTGTCGGGCCCGAGGCGCATCTTCATCCTGGTGTGGGCGAACGGGATGTGCGGCGGACCGACGGAACCCTGGGCCACCACGGGAGCCAACTTCACGTTGCCGCCTCAGATGGCGCCGCTCGCGCCGTACACCCAGGACGTGATCCTGATGGACGGCCTCGACTACGACTTCATCACGGACATGCCCGGGTCCGGCGAGAGGACCGCCATGGCCTGTTTCCCCGGCATGCTGACCGGAGCCTTCTACCAGCTGCTCTCTTCCTCAACCAGCTCCGACCTGGCCGGCGGGATCTCCATCGACCAGTACATCGGTAACGGGCTGCGAGCCAATGGGTACCTGGGCCTCACAAGCCTGAACCTCGGCGTCGACGTGGTCTCGACCGGGCACCTCTCGTGGAGGGCAGCGGGCGCCGTGGTCCTGCCGAACACCGACCCGGTCAAGGCATTCTCGCAAGTGTTCTTGGGGCAGTCCACGATGCCCCCCGTCGACAGGATCCTCGCGATGCGGAAGAGCGTCCTCGACTACGTCGTCGGAGATCTGAACCGCTTCGTCGCGACCGTCGGTGGAACGGCGGACAAGGCCAACGTGGCCGCCCACCTTCAAAACGTGCGCGACCTCGAACAGCGGGTTGCCCAGCTGGGCGTCAGCACGGCCGCGCCGGCGTGCGTGCCTCCTGTGCTTGACCCCACCGTGAGTACGGTTGGGAGCACAAACTTTGAGGCCGTGACGAAGATGCAGATCGATCTGGCGGTCGCCGCCCTGGCCGCGGATGCGACGCGCGTGGTGGTTCTCCAGCTTGGCGACCAATACAACAGGAACGTTATCCTGCACTCGCTGGGATTCGTTTCTGGAGGTCCGCTCCCGAGCGATTCGAATCAGGGCGACGTCAATAGCCTCTACGCGATCGCCCGCGAGGACGGTGCCAACAAGGTCATTGTCGACACCTGGTTCATGAGCCAGGTGGCGTACGCGATCAGCAGCCTGCAGGGCGTCCTCGACGGCGCGGGCACCATGCTCGACAACACGGCCCTGCTGGCGATGAGCAACATGAGGACCGGCCAGAGGGAAACCACCGGGGTCCCTGCGATCCTGGCCGGAAGCTGCGGCGGGTACTTCAAGACCGGCCGGAGCCTGAGCCTGACCAACACGCCCAACAACGGGGTGCTCATCGCGCTGGCCAACGCGATGGGCATTCCCACCACCACGTTTGGCGAAGCGATGTACGGCGGCGAGCTCACCGTTCTGAAAGGTTGAACGTGCGAACCACGAGACATTTGCGAGAGCGCCAAACGGGGATCACCACCTGGTCCCTCATTCGCGTGGTGCTGTTGGCGGTGACCGGTGTTGCCGGTGGTTGTCATGCGACGTACGTGGTCGGCCAGAACCCGCCCGGCCCCGATGCGGGAAGCCCGGGCGCAGCCGGCTCCGGCGGCACGGGAGGCCGCCTCGAAGGAACACCGGACGCCTCTGGCAGCGGAGGGCTTCCGGCCCCCGCGGGCTCGGCTGGAACCTCCGGCTTGACCGGGGGTGGCGGCGGCGGTTCAACGGGCGCCGCGGGCACCGCGGGCACTTATTCGTTCGTGACGCCGCCGGCCTTGAATGCGACACCGACGCCTGAAAGCGCGGGAACCATGGCCCTGCAGCGCCTCACGCTCGTCGAGCTGAGCAACACGCTGAGCGACCTGCTTGGGCTCAACGTATCCCCCGGAGCCGTGAATCCCGTTTTGACCAGCGCCGGTTTTTCCGATGACGACGCATCGGCCACCGGGTTCGTGGCTCCAGGCGTATTTTCGCCACAGCAGACGCAGGCCCTGCTATCGGCGGCCGAACAGTTGACGACCCCGCTCGGCGGATCCGTCATGCCAACTTGCGCCGCTCCGGCCGCCGGGGTGGACCCGACGACCTGCGCCACCACGTTCATCGGTACGTTCGGGCGCCGCGCGTTTCGTCGGCCGGTCACAGCCGACGAAGCAGCCGCGTTGTTGGCCCTGTTCAACACGGGCGTCGGGTACGGCTTCGATACTCCGGGAGCGATTACCCAGGTCGTGCGCGCGATGCTCCAATCGCCCAATTTTCTTTACCACTGGGAAGTAGGGAACGCGACGCCTGCGCGCGTGGGGGGACTCATCACGCTGACCCCGTACCAGGTCGCTTCTCGGCTTTCCTACCTGCTGTGGCAGACCATGCCGGACGACACGCTGCTGACCGCCGCGGACAACAACCAGTTGTCGACACCCACGCAAATTCTGGTCCAGGCCCAGCGAATGCTGGGAGACGCGCGGGCCAAAACCGGGTTGGCGAATTTTCACCGGCAGTGGCTCGGGATCAACGGATTGGACACGATGCAAAAGGACCCGACGCTGTTTCCAACTTACACCCCTGGCGTCGCATTCGACCCTGGCCCGGTCGTGTCCTCTTTCGATACGGAGCTGGCGGCGTTCGTGGCGGCCGATGTTTCGACGCTCTCGCCATCCGGCGGAGACGGAACGCTGGCGACGCTGCTCACGGCCCCCTACACGTACCAGTGGAACAGCGACGCGGAAGCGATCTATGGCCCCGCCGTGGCGGCGCCCGGCGCCCCTCTGCAGCTCAATCCAGCCCAGCGCGCGGGTGTCCTCACCCAGACCGCTTTCCTGGCGGCGAACGCGACAGCGAGCCGAACGGACCCGGTCGCCCGGGGAGTGGCCATCTGGCAGCGGCTAATGTGCGGACCGTCGGTTTCGAGCCATTCGAGCTTTGTCCCGGCGACCGTCGATCCCACCAAGACGAACCGCCAGATCTACGCGGCGCAAGATTCGCCGAGCGACTGCGCCCAATGTCACCAGTCCTTCGATCCCCTGGGCTTCGCCTTCGAAAATTATAGCGCCATCGGCGCGTATCAAACGACGGACAGAGGCCAACCCGTCGACGCATCCGGTGATACGGTGACGCCGGGGGGGACCAAGATCTCCTTCCAAAACGCCATCGAATTGGTCAACGGGCTGGCGGCCAACGACGAAGTCAAATGGTGCGTCACCCGGCAGTGGTTCCGTTTCGTGCTCGGGCGCGTGGAATCGCCGAGCGACGAAGGCTCGATGGAGCTCGCCTACAGAGCCGGCGCGGTCGTCCCGGGATTCTCCATTCGACAAATGCTCATGAGCCTCGTCCAGACCCAGGATTTCCGGTTTCGGGCGCCATCCCCCGGCGAGATGTGACGCCGGCACCGCAGGCCTTGCCAACCCCGGCCCGCGGCTACAAGACGCATCGAACGCGGAACGGTTCGATCAGACGACCGTAGAGGCCACTTCCATCATCGAAGCGCACGTACCACACGGGCTCGGTCCCGTTGGCGAAGGTGGACGAGGACCAGAACGGCTCACCTGGGGTGTTCGGGAACGCCGTTCGATCGATCATGGGAGCCGCGGCACGCTCGTCGATGAGCGTGAGAAGCTCGGGAAGGCTCGGAAGGCGCCAGTGCTTCTTGCCACTGAGCCTCAAACGTTCGCAGTAGGCGCGGGCCTCTGCGAACTGGAAGGTCTTCCCGGGGGCGGTCCGCTGCCAGACAAGCCCCGTGGCGACGTCTCGCACCGCCTGGGCTTGAACCTCGTAGCGGGCCGGTAACGCAACCTTGGGCCGAGTCGGCCGCACGCAACGGACGGAGAATTGGTTCGACATGTCGTCCGTCTTGGGGTAGCCGAAGTAGAAATACACGTACCAGGCCGATTTGGGATTGTCGGCGGCGAGAGACGACGTCCAAAACCAGTCACTCGCCGTTCCCGGGAACGCCTGGAAGTCAATCGACGGCTGGGTTCGAATCGTGTCGAGGATTGACACGAGCTCGATGCGCGACGGCAGTCGCCAATCGTCGTGTCCGGCGAGCTTCAACCCATCGCACTCTCGCTCCGCATCCTTGAAGGTCAAGAACTTGTTGGGGGCGATGCGCTGCCACATGAGCCCGGTGACCAGGTCGACCACGACGCCATCGATTCTCATGTCGTAGCTGTGCGGGTTCGGCAGACCGGGCAAACGGGCATTCGGCATGGGCCAGCTCGCCCACGCCTCGGCGGGGGCGTGCGGTCGGGGGGGTCCCGCGCTCGTCGATTCGGCGGTGCGAGGAGCGTCGCCGATCGCCTTTGCCGTCGCCGCGTCGACCGCTGACGGTGCGACGCCCGTCGTCCCCGGGGTTCCTTTCCGGCACGCGACGGCTCCCAACAGCAGGACGAGCAGCAACCAGCGCGAGCCCGCGGCCGCCGGAGGCGAAGAGGCCCCAGATCCCACTTTGCTAACGGCCGACATCGCGAGGACCGTAGCAGGTATCCCGGCCACGGTTGCGTCGATGTTGATGACCTAGATCAGAGCGTTTCGCCAGCCGAGGGCTGCCGATACAGGAACGCCTTCGAGGACATCAGGCTCGTCACCATGTCGCGGAGCGAGTATCCCGCCGTGGCGTTCGCTTTCTGGGCCGCCAGATCCATCGAGCCAGCCTCCGCCATGGTCTCCGGCCGGCCAAGAAGGTAACGCGTCCATTGCCGATCGACGCACGTCTGGGCCTCGGTGCTCTTGGCGAGCTGCTGGGAGAGATCGACCGCATTTTGGAAGGCAAGCGTGGCACCACCCGGCGTCTGGAAGGTTCCGGTCGCATCCACGGGTAGATTCGCGTCGGTCATTCGATACGCGCCATTGCCGTCGTAATTCTCGAACGCGAACCCGGGCGGGTCGAAGAAACCGTGGCAAGCATTGGCACACGACGAGCTGCCGTGGGCATCGAACGACTGGCGCGTTGTCCCGCCCGGGATGAAGTTGACCGTCGGCACATTGGCAGGCGGCGATCCAACGGCGCCGCAGAGCACCTTGAGATAAATCGAGAGGCCGCGGTAGACGGGATTGTCTGTCCCGTCGTTCGCCATCGTCGCCAGGAAGGCCGTCTGAGTGAAAATGCCGCTTCGCTGTGCCGGGTTGAGCTGGACCTGGGCGAAGCCAGTCGCCGGGCCGGTCACGCCGTAGATGGCCGCCAGATCATGATTCGCAAACGTGTAGGGAGCCGTGAACAGCGTCTTCAGCGTGCCATCGCCCGAGTAGACCGACGAGATAAACTGGGTGAACTCCGTCTGCACGCCCGCCGCAGCGGACGCCGTGAACAGCGGGCTCGACTTGGTCAGGGCTGTGGTCAAGTCCCGGCCCTGGCTGCCGAAGGTGAACAGCCATTGCTCGTGAAAGTTGAACAGCCCGTTGGCCGAGCGAGGATCCGCGAGCATCCTCATGACCTGGGTCGTGACCGCAGCCGGTGTGTTCAGCGTCCCGGCCTGGGCCGCCGTCAGGAGCGTGGTATCGGGTTCCGCCTCCCAGAGCGACGACGCCAGGCGCGAAGCGACCTGCCAGGAGGTCAAAGGAACGAAGCCGTCGGAGCCGACCACCGGGGCCGTCGGCCCGATCTCCCAGTGATACAGGAAGTTCGGAGATTGGAGCATCCCCTTGATCATCGCTCCGATCGACTGGGTGAAGGTCTGTCCGAGCCCGCGCACCGTGCTGAAGAGCGTGAGGAGATCCTTCTGCTCGGCAGCCGCGACCGGCCGCCGGTAGGCGGACAAGCCAAACGTGGTGATGAGCTGGGTGGCGCACGCGGTCTCGGCGGCGGTGTTCGCAGGATTCGTGCACGGAATCGACAGCTTGCCGGCAGGCTTGCCGGCCGCGAGGGCCGCCAAGGCGGTGTTCACCACCGTGTCGGCGGTCTGATTGTACAAATTGACGTAGAGATCGGGGGTGCTGGTCGGCGCGACGAAGAGTACGGCATTCGGCGCATCCGGAGACCATGCGTCGGCGCCTTCGGCCGGAGCGGTCGTGTCACCGACCAGATCGGCCAGCATGTGGTCGTACTCGCGCAAGGTCAGACGCCTCATCGGGAGCGGCCCGGCGCTCTCGGCGGGAGGTGTTCCGATCATGTTGATCGGGACGGGAGTGGGGGACCCGGTCCCGGCCGAGCCGCCGGTCGCGGGTGCAACGCCGGTCCCGCCGGTTCCCGTGGTAACGCCGGTGGCGCCGCCCGATCCTGATCCGGCCGAGCCCTGACCCTGGCTGCTACCCCCGCCGGTTGAGCCGCCGACTTGGCCGGTGCAGGCAGAGATGGCTCCTATCGAGAGCAGGCCCGCCATGAGGAAGGATGACCGCCACAACTCTTGTGCTTTCATCAATGTTCTCCAGTTCGCTCTCGTTTTGTTTTAGCCTGTGAGACCGGCGATCGCGCCGCCGTAGCTCGCCTGCCCGAAGGTCGTGACGGGATAGCCCATGGCGTTGCAGAGGGAGACCAGGAGCCCGTTGTTCGGGGTGCCGGTCGGGAGCGCGAGACTTCGGCCCGTCTTGAAGTAACCCCCGCAGCTTCCCGCCATGGCCACCGGCACGCCGGTCGTCTCGTGAGTTCCGGTCCGCATGCTGTTCATGGCGACGACGACGCTGCTGTCCAGCATCGACTTCCCAGTTCCGTCGGTGATGCCTTTGAGCTGACCGACGATGTAGGCATACTGGGACTGGAACCACGTATCGACGGTCACCTTGCGCATGGTGTTTTCGTGCGCGATCGCGTGGAAGCCGTTTGTGTTGCCGGTGTTGGGATCCTGCGCGAGGGGTCCTAGCCCTGTCATGAAACCCGACCCCGGCAGCCAGCTCGGAATCAAATTCGAGTCGCCCTGATCGCCAATCTGCATCACGATGACGCGCGTGAGATCCGCCGCGAATGCCGCGACGCCGAGATCCATGTGGAGCTTCGTGATGGCCGGGGCGTTCGCCGCGGCCGCGTACGCGGGCGCCCCCGCGGTGCTGGGCATGTTACAGGCGGCATTGCCTGTGTTCGTCGTGATAGGCCCGCCCCCCGTGGTCGGGACCGGCATCGATGTCGAGCTCATGTTCTGAATCCGCGTCTCGATGTTTCTCACGGAGGTCAGGTGCTCGTCGATGCTCGCCTTGTCGTCGGTGCCAACAACATTCGAGAACCGGTTGATGTCCGCGATCACGTAATCGAGGATGCTCTTTCGAATCGCATTCGTGTTGTCGACGGGGGCGACGCCCGCATCGACACCCTTGACGACCGGTGGTGGGGTCGGGACCGCGCCCTGGAGATACGTCTTGAATACCGAGGCCGGATCGGTATTCGGAAGCACGACCTGGCCAGATTTCACCCAGGACAAGTGGCCGGTGCTGACCACGTAGGTCCCCTGGTTGAGGCTCACGAGGCCCTTGTAACCGCCCTGTTGCAGTTGGCCTCCGATGTACTGGTCGATCGAAATGCCGCCGCCGAGGTCCGAGCTGGTGCTGGAGGACAGCAAGTTGTAGTAGGCGCCCGTCAGCATGCCCGGAAAAGCGGAGTGGCCCGTTCGCTCGCCGGTGCCGGGCTGGTCCTTGATGAGCTTGTAGTCTATCCCGTTCAGCAGCAGGAGGTCTTGCATGTACGGCTGCAGCGAAGCTTGAAAGGCGCTGAGCGTCCAGCTGGTCGGGTCGTTCCCGGTCGTGGCCCACTTGTTGATGCTGCTGAGCATGCCGTTGGTCCATGCCAGGATATACAGTCGCTTGATGCCGCTGACGTAACAGGCGGCGTCGGCGGGATCGGAGCGGAGCATCGGCAGCAAGGCCGCGCCCGCACCGATGGACTTGAGCAAGCGGCGACGCGAGAAACGGAGATCACGCTTCATCATTTCGTCCTCTAGGGGGCAGCGGGTGCAGGTTGGTGGTGAGCCGCGCTACGACGATAAGCAGCTATCGCAGTTATCGCGGTGACCGTGTCAATACCGATAGCACGCTTCTGGTGTGTCAAGACCTTGCGGCGTTTGCGCAATTGTAGGCAAGAATCTGGGGCCCGAAAGCGACGCTCCAGGCGCCAGCGCTCTCCTGTCGGGGCCAATGGCTGGTAACTTGCTGAGCGCAAGATTTCGAACGATGGAATTCATTAGTGATAATGAGCATATATGACCACATGGCGACCGAATACGCACATTAACTTACCCTCGGTGGACACCTCAAATCCGGCTGATCTCTCGACGCAGCCTCGCACAGAGCGGCGAGGCGCAGACATGCGTAGAACGGGTAGTCGGCGTGACACGAGCCGTCGTTCTTGTCGTCGCACTGGCTTCCGCCGAAGTCATCGACTAGAGCGAGCGACGCCAGTCGACGCGCGAATCGCAGCTCACGGAAGGCTATCCGACTCTTACATCGAGCTGAACCCGGCAACCGACACCGGTTGGGATTGATTGGTGGTAGCGCCATCGCCGAGCTCGTTGACGAGGTCTTCCCCCCAGCAGAAGGCTGCCCCGGTCGGAGAGCGCGCGCAGGTAAATACGGATCCGGCGGCTATCGAGTTGACCTGGTTGAGATCGATCACGTCCACCGGAACCAGAGAATCGGTGGTGGTGCCATTCCCGAGCTGACCGAAGCTGTTGCCGCCCCAGCACGATACCCTCGAGCCACCTCTCAGCGCGCAGGTGTGTTGCAGCCCCGTCGCGAGCTGGAGGGCATCCGCGACATCGGCGACCGACACGGGCGAAGAGCTGCTGTCGGTTTTTCCGTTTCCGAGCTGCCCGCTGGAATTGGAGCCCCAGCACGAGATGGACCCGGATTGGTGACGGGCGCAGACGTACCAACGCCCCGCGGACAGCTCGACGACATCACTCGCGAGATTCTTGACCGCCGCGACAGTGGCCCGCGACGTGTTCGTGCCGTCGCCGAGCTGACCTGCCGAGTTGTCGCCCCAACAGGCGACCGTCATGTCGCTGTTCAGTGCGCACGTATATTTCTCGCCGGCTACTATCTGCGAAGCGTTGGTTAGACCCGCGACCCGTGCCGGCGCCGCGATGCACGGAACCGTCATGCCCGAGCTTTCCGAACAGCTGCCGTTCGCCGACGTCGGCTGTCCCGCCTGCCCGATGTCGTTGCTTCCCCAGCAGGACACCGTGCCGTCGCCGTGAACCAAGCAGGTATGGTTGGCGCCTCCCGTGATCTGCACGCAGTCGGTGATTCCAGGAACCTGGACTGGCACGGTGGAATTTGCCGAGGCGCTGCCGATCCCAAGCTCACCTTCGACGTTTCTGCCCCAGCACCAGGCATTGCCCGACTTATCGCAAGTACACGTCGCGAGCTGGCCCAGCCCGACGGCAGCCGGCGGAGCGAGTCCTTTGACAGGCTTGCGAGAGTTGGCGTTCCTCAGCGTTCCGTCCCCGATCTCGCCGTCGGAGTTCTGTCCCCAACAGTAGAGAAGGGCTCCGTCGTTGGCGCAGGCATGCCAACCGTTTGCCCAGATTGTCCGGCCCCCGATGGGAACCGTGGCCGTAGGCTTCGGACTGGCTGGGACCGATCCGTCCCACGAGGGCAGCGAGGATCCGGCGACGTCCGTGGATGCGCAAGCGCCCGCGATACACGTTTCTGGGCCGGGTGTGGTCGGACAGCTGATGTCGACGCAGGCGTCGAGCAACAAGATACGCAGCATCCTTTTCTCGCCTTCGATGAACTCCGTGTCGGCCATCTGCTGGACAACCGGATTTCCTTGCAATGACGCGACGACGGATACTTCCGCTGCTCCCGATCCCGCCCCCGGCTCGAGGCCCAGGGTCCAGGGAAAGGGCGGCGCGGCGGCCACACTGACGACCTTCGTCTGGGGCATAGACCCTGCGATCGTAATGCTGACCTGATCGATGTCGTACTTCGTCAAGTTGGTATCGATGACCAAGACGATTTCAGTGGGACTCTTGCAGGCGGGCACCGTCGCCGCGGCGATGGTTGCCGCTACGACCACGGCGATCTTCGAGAGCAGCGGGGCCTGCAATCGGCGCGTGTTCATCGATCTCAAGAGCTCGTCCATGCCTCACTGGACGGTGATGATGCCTGGTGAGAGATTTCCCGAGAAAGCCTGATTGTGGTTTTGAACGACCAGGACTGTCGCCACGGTCGTCCCCGCGATGCCGGCCGCGACCGTCGCCCAGAACCAGGGAGACTTCCAAAGCGGACGTCGGGCGCGCGACGGGGGCCCCCCGGCCCGACCGGTATCGAGCTCGGCACCTGGGACAAAGGGCGGCAGGATCTCGGGCGCATTCAAGTTCACCGGATCCAGGGGCGCCGGGATTGAAATTTCGTGCGACTCGCCCTCCACGACGGAAAACGACACGCGCAGCCGCTCGGCCCCAGATCGCTTGATCGCAACCACGTGAGTCCCGGGATCCACGAGATGCGGCTCCTCGATCTGCTCAGAGGGGATCTCAGCTCCGTCGATCTCGAGGACATCTGTCCCGCCAAGTCCCGAGGTATGCAACCGAATTCGCGGAATTCGGGCCTGAAGGGACGGCAACACGTCGGCGGCTGCCTTTCGGTACGGGCTCGTCTCAGGGGAAGAATCGCCCTGCAGAATCCGCCGATAGTTGTTCGCCGCTTCCTTGAGCCGCCCTGTGTGTACCTCCGCCGCTGCCAAATTGATCAACACGACGGGCCGCGCCGAAAGGTGGTAGGCGCGCTCGAACGCCTCGCGCGCGTCATTCCAGTGATTCTGGCGGGCAGCCTCCACGCCTTGGTTGAAGAGCTGTTGAGCCGGATCTTCAGCGGCCAGGGCGCCAGCCGAGAAGATCACGGCGCTGAGAGCAACGGCCAGCGCTCCCGCCCGAACGACGAACCGGGCGGCATATTTCCTTCGACGGTTCGTCAACGCCATTGCGTGAAGATCGGAATCGCGAGATGGCCACCCGCACCTCCGCCCTTCTCGACGGTGGGCCCCTTCCTCCGCAGGTATCCCATTCCACGTCGCGCCATGGGCGCGACCAAAATGTATGTTACGGGACGGTCAGCGGGGGCCAGCGAGAGTCCCACAGTCACTCCCGCATTGTATCAGCTTGCCAGCGGTGGATTCATGGCCGGAGCCAAGGTGGTCCTTACCGGAGCTGCGCGCATCAGCTTCCTGGCTGCAGACGGGGAAATCGACCGGGTTCTAGGACAGTTGGCTGGCCGCGGCGGGTCCGAGGACAGGACCTTCACCGAGGTGACCTCGCCCTAGAATGTTCGGCGAAGACGCTCCTTCAGAAAAATGATACGTCGCTGAGCACGATTTGCGCGGCGTAAGGCACCGGGCTGGTCGTACAAGGCCAAGGGAGCGACCACTGAATTCCCGAGATCTTCCCGGGGTTCAGCACGAAAATGGGCGAGCCCCCCTTCAACATTTCCCACGTCACGCGTAGGGTCGTCGGCTGAGCAGGCACCGAGAACGTGTAGCTTGGCGGGCCGCAGCCGTTCAGCGTACAGGTGTTGCCCGCGCCGTCTTGTACCTTGCTGTCGACCGGCGTCGACACGCTGAAGGTAAGCTCGCTCGGTGCCCCTGCGTCCGGTGTGGCGCTCCCGACGTTGCCCGAGATCGTAAATTCGATGCCCTGAAACGCGGAGGCGTCCACGCATTGAGACAAATAGAGCCCGATGCCCGTGTACGTCGCGACTTGACCCGACAACACGAGGCCCGTGCCCGGCGTCGCGGTGGCCACGAACGAGCTCTGGGTTGCGAGCGTCGTGCAATAAATGCCCGCTTGCGGGTTGGCGAGCGAATCAACGCCGGGCCCGAGCGCGGGGTAGAAGTAGCTGCCGCCTCCGAAAGCACCGCTTCCGAACGAGGCTCCAGCGCCGACGCCGGCATTAGGCGCAACTCCGGAGAAGTCCGTAATCAACGAGGTTCCGGCGACGGGTGTTGGTGGCATCGCGGTGCACGCGGTTGGCGTGCCGCTGAGGACGCCCGTCCCGACGTTGCCCACGGCGCTTCCCGTGAAAGCCAAATTGTCGAACTGGGCGTTGTTCCATTTGCTCACCGAAAGCCCGGCGCCACCTGTCTTGTAGGTCGTATCGTCGACGGTCGCGACCGTCGCGCTGTCGAGGGCGGCGGTGATCGTGCTGCCCTTGAAGTTGAGCGCAAGCGTGTGCCAGGAGTTCAAGGGGAACGGTGCGGTGCCACTGGCGAGCACGGAGTTCTTGGCCCCCGCATCCTGGCTGAAGAGCGTCCACGTGCCGCTATCGGAGGCCTGCAAGTGATAGCCGAGGACGCCGCCACCGCTCTGACTCTGCGAGGTGATCCGTCCGATCAGATCGAGCGAGCCTGATTGCTGCAAGAGCCCATCTACGGATACCCCGAAGTCCGCCCAATGCGGGTCACCGACGAAGGCGACCGGATCGGGCGACGCGACGCTTCCCCAGGCGATCGGGGCGGCGGTCACCTCCTGTTGTAGGCACTTTCCCGAGCGCCCACCGACACAGGTCTCGACCTCGAACGCGCCCTGCAACGCGGAGATGTATTTTGGGATGTTGGGCATCGCGCCCACCGTGTAGCTCTCGAAGTCGTCTCTATAGGGAAACTGCAGGGCAGCGGAGGCAGGCGGCGTGGTCATGCCCTTGCCTTGGCCCGA
>Ga0209863_10000486_pt1 | contig 19803 bp, 13 predicted proteins | sample OrgsoiDNA2013046_FD_185796 | JGI IMG/M metagenome (GOLD analysis project Ga0209863, IMG submission 185796) | Permafrost soil microbial communities from the Arctic, to analyse light accelerated degradation of dissolved organic matter (DOM) -... | ecosystem: Environmental > Terrestrial > Soil >...
GTATCGGTGAGGCAGAACGGAGGTTTGTCGACGGATTCCGGTGCTTTTCTGTTACAGGAGCAGATCGTTAAACAGGTTGAAGTAAAAACGGAGAGGTATAATTGAATTCTATTCATAGATTTTATTTGCAAAGAATTTAATGCCTAAAATTTTTCCGTATTGTAAGAAGTAGCGAGTCGGAAAGTTCATATGGTTTCTGTAAGTCGAATAACGGAGGCAGCTCAACAATATGCTAAAGTATGAGGACTAAGTTTGTTTAAGGCAAACCTTTGCGAGCCATTAACCATGCGATAACATAACCCATTTTTGACATGTCAACAGGGTTTCCGGCATCGGAGATGATTGGCTGCGAAAATAAATATTCTCATTCGTCCCCGTAAAGCTTGTATAAACTGCTGTTGATGATGAATTCTATTTTTTAAAAATTAAAAAATCCAATCTGTGGGAACAATTGATGGAGCTGTATTATGTGGTTTTAACTGGAAAGTCGGTGCTGTAGTCGGTAGTCACTGGAAAGGGAAAGCCGTCATGCGTGGAGTGATCTGTAAATTATGTAACATATTGCTGGTAATGTATAATATAAGCAGTAGTAGTAAGGTTAGTTTTGCCCGATGAACGTTGAGCATAAACTTAACAGGAACAACTAGAAAATTATTTTATATGACTATTGATACCGTTGGTAAAATACCTCTCCTGATTAACAGGACCCAGGACACGACCCGTACGACACGGCTCCTCGAGCTCATGAAAAAAGGCGACGACGCCTTCAACTCCCAGGACTTCGCAGGGATGAAGGCGGTACATCACCCAGACCTCATCGCGCACATTCCGGGAAGCACAGTGCCAGTCCATGGTCAGTCAGCACATGCTAAGATGATGAAAGACATGTTTCGTACGTTTCCTGACGTACACGTCCACAACGATCCATACCCAATTCAGTTCGGAACTGGCGATTGGATCACCGTGATATGCCGCGCCACAGGGACCTTCACCGGTGGAATGATCCTGCCCGGCGGCAAAGTAATCGCACCAACCGGAAAAGCGTTCGACCTCAATTTCGCCACGACCGCCAGGTGGGAGGGCGACCTGCTTAAGGAAGAGTACGTCTTCTGGGACTCCGCACTGCAGGCGCAGCAGATCGGGCTCACCTAGTTCCGGGGAGCGCGTCCCAATCCGCCAAGAGGTGGACCGACGAAAATCATTCATTATCAATACCAATGAAGAAAACAAACATAGTCAAATAACAACGCCGCATGGGCAGACTAATTCCATTTTTCACTTAAAACGACGGAAACCATATAGTATACTTCTTCCGGAGATGTTGGCTTACTCATAAAATGAACCGCTCCCAATTCCTTGAGTTTAATCGATTCTTCGACGTCCCGGGAGGTTGTATATACAATGACTGGAATTTTCGCCAGACGTGGAACTTTTTTTATTTCCTCCAAACATTTTTGACCACTCAATCCCGGCATCCTCAGGTCCAGAAATATAAAATCCGGCAGTGTGTTCGTTTCACTATTTAAATAATGTAATGCCTCCTGACTATTGGAAGCACTGATGCTGGAAATAGTTTTGTCAAACTCGTTTACGGCTTCAATAAAAAGCTTTCTATCGTCCGCATCGTCATCCACCAGTAAAATTGTAATTTGATTTTCCATAATACGAATCTTAATCAGTGTTCATCGGAAGGATAATATGGAGTTGTGTTCCTTCTCCCTTCCTGGTTTTGGCATAAATTTCGCCATGATGATTGACCACAATGCCCTTGCAAAGGGCCAGTCCTATCCCCGTTCCCTCGAATTCTTCCTGGGTATGCAGCCGTTCAAAGATCATAAACATTTGTTCTGAAAGATCTTCTTCAAAACCTATTCCATTGTCACTGAAAATAATTTCGCAGTATTCATTTTCCGGAACGAGCAGGGGATAATATTTTAATTCTTCCCGTGGTAGCAAGCGGGATGTAATTCGAATGACCGGAAGACCTGCCGGTTTTGAAAATTTTAGTGCATTACTCAGCAGGTTGAAAAATAGTTGTTTCATCTGTAAGGGAATGGCTCTGAGGATCGGTAAGTTGTCAAAATTTACGATGGCGTTTTTCTGATGTATGAGCAAATCAAATTCAGAAATAACATTTGCCAATATGTCGTTCAGGTTTACATTTTCAAATATACTTTTTGAATCAAGCACTTTTGAAAAATTAAGCACGTCTTCAATCAAAACCGACATTCGTTCAGCGGACAAACTTATTTTTGTCATTAATAATTTTGCTTCCGCGTCGATATCCTTGTTATAACGTTGATTGAGAATATTGGCAAAAGTCCTTATTTTGCGCAGCGGCTCCTGAAGATCGTGCGATGCAATCGTGGCGAATTGTTTTAGATTTTCGTTCGAATGTTTAAGAGACACGTTGGACTCTTTCAGTTCGGCTGTTCTTTCCTTCACCTTTTTTTCCAGTTCCTGCATAAATGTTGCCTGGTCTTCCTGAAGTTTTTTTGCCTCTGTAACATCTTCAATAGCCAGCAAAATGAGGTGTTCCGGATTATCCTTTCTGTATATCTGGCTTGCATTCAGCAGAAGTGTTCGTTCTCCCATTGCGCCGAAAACCTGCTTAATTTCAAATCCGGTGATTTTATTTTCTTCCGTTACAACCTTTGAAAGTAATTCCCGAAGCCTTGGAACATCCCACTGACCATTCGCCAGTTCATAAAATAATTTGCCGTCTGTCTCCTCCTCGGTCGTGTTGAATTTAGAGTAAAACGACTTATTGGCTGTCTTAACCCTTATATTTTTGTCCAGAATAATAAGCGGTTCGCGTATCGTAGCTACTATGGATTCTGCAAAGATCCGTGACAAGTTTAATTGCTCATTCCGGTCAAATAATTCATGATTTAATACAGTAAGTTCTTCGTTTGTGCTTTGTATTTCTTCTTTTGAGGTTTCCAGTTCCTCATTTAAACTTTGAAGTTCCTCACTACCTGAGAGCAATTCCTCGTTGGCGCTTTGAAGCTCTTCATTTATTGCTTCCTGATCCTCGGTTATGATTTTCATGTCCTGCCTGGCCTGGGCGAGCTCATTTCTCAGTTTTTCCGTCTGATTACTTTCAACGCCTTGAATTAAATCAGTATTCAGGGTCTTGGTACTTTTACGTGGGCGGATATCGTGTTTCGGGTTTGGGGTATTGTCTTTAAAGAGTATTAAGTAATAGGGTTCAATCGTATTGGGCAGAGGGACAATTTCAAGGTTTACCAGTTGTTGCATCCCCTGCACCTGGAAAGGAATATCCTGTGTTACGAAAGGGAGGTTATTCTCTTTTACTTTGTGTAATATATTTCTTAGTTCAAAAGCCAAACCTTGTCTTGCCATTTTGATTACGTTCAAACTCGGTTTTCCGGCAGGTGCTTCAAGCCAGGTGCCGGTAGATCCTCTGAACTGAACTATATCCATCTGGTCATTCACGATCACGCCCGAAGGAGTATATCTTGAAAGTAAAATATTATCCGCGCTGTGCTGAAAATCGTCATGCCCCACCAGTTTGACTGCGGAATTCGCCTTACCTTTTCCTCCGGATATCTTTTCTTTCCGGTCCGTTATCATCCGCGGAAATCTTTCAGGAGACATCTTTTTCGAATATAATTTATCCCGACTGTCAAAAACATTGAACAAATCACCTGCCGGTGTGGTTGTCTCAGATTTTCCAAGCAGAAGGAAGCCATTTTCTTTCAATGCATAGTGAAATGTTGTTAATGCTTTTTTCTGTAAAAAAGTTTCCATATAGATAAGAACATTCCGGCAACTGATCAAATCGACTTTTGCAAAAGGAGGATCCTTCAAAAAATTATGACAGGCAAACACGCATAAATCGCGAATCGGCTTGCTGATTTGATAATCTCCGTTTATCCGCGAAAAGAATTTGTCCAGCCGCTGGTTTGAGATGCTTGCTACTTCCTTTTTTGAATACAGCCCGCTCCGCGCTTTTGCTATGGATTTTTCAGAAATATCCGTGGCAAATATCTGAATTTTAATGTCCAGTGTTTTATCTCCAAAATACTCCATCAGACTGATGGCGATCGAATAAGGTTCCTCCCCGGTGGAACATCCTGCAATCCATATTCGCAGAGGATCGTTTGCTCCTCTTGTTTTCAGAAGTATTGGGAATAGCGCTTCGAAAAGGATTTGATACGTTTTTGGGTCCCTGAAGAAATCTGTTACTGGTATCAGCAGATCCTGGTACAAAATATCCTGCTCGCTTTTGTTCTCCTTACAAAAAAGAAGGTAATCGGATATTTGTTCTATTTTATTCAAACCCATTCTCCTGAGAATCCTCCGGCGAATAGTTGTTTGTTTATAATAACTAAAATCTACGCCTCTTCTAACCCTGAGCAGGGTAAGCAACTGTCTGTAGGCGTCTTCTTTTTTTTGCTGGGAATCCGATTCATCCGTTTCCATTCCTGCATTAAAAGTCTGGTTTAAAGTTGCAAGCTGCAATGGGATTTCTTCCGGAGTTAGAATAAAGTCCACAACATCCGCATCAATGGCGCTTTGAGGCATACCATCGTACGCAGCAGAGTGTTGCTCCTGGGCAAATGTAATACCCCCGTGATCTTTGATCGCTTTTAGTCCGAGGGTACCGTCGCTGGCTGTGCCTGACAATACAACACCAATGGCGTGGCTTTGGTGTACCTCAGCAAGTGATTGGAAAAACACGTCAATGGGCATGTTTTTTTCTGATTTTGGCGGACGGGGACTTAATTGAAGCACACCATCGGTCGCCGTCAATAATTTGTTTGAAGGAATGATATAAATGTGATTTGGTTCGACCCTTGTGTTGTTTGAAATCTCCTGAATGGGTATGCCCGTGACTTTCTGCAAAATCTCGGCCAACATGCTGTTATGGGTTGGTTCCAGGTGCTGTACCAGAATATAAGCCATACCCGAATCTTCCGGTATTGCCTTGATTAGCTTCTTAAATGCTTCAAGCCCTCCGGCAGATGCACCTACCCCCACAACCGGAAATAAATTTGCCGAGCGTATTTTAGTTTTATCCTTATTTTCGAGTACTGGCATTTCTAAAGTTTAAAATAGCTTGAGAGATTGTTGAAGGACTTACCAAGATAAGTAAATTCACCGCATTCAGATTTCATGAGTTCTCCAGGTTGTCCCTTGCAGTAATTTTATTTCTTTTGTAGTCTGAAGCAGTTACTCCCGTTACTTTCTTAAACTGATTCGATAAATGTGCCACACTGCTGTATTGTAATTTATTTGCGATCTCTGTCAGGGAGAATTCTCCATATTCCAGCAATTCTTTTACCTTTTCAATTTTTTGCATTATGATAAACCTTTCAATGGTTGACCCTTTTTCTGAGGAAAAAATACCTGCTAAATAAGTATACTGATAATGTAGTTTGGAAGATATATAGTCAGAGTAGTTTGTTTTAGGATGTTCTTCATCTTGTACCATTTGAGTGATCGTCGTAATAATCTTATCGACAATGACATTTCTTTTGTCTTCCAGCAATTCGAACCCCGTGTTCAGTAAGTTTTTTTTAAGCTCCTGGATCTGACCAGGGGACAATGGCAGAATGAGGTCGATTTCTCCGAGTTCCACTGTATTGTAGACAAGCGCCATTTTTTGCAAAATATCCTTCACCGATATTTTACAACGCTCGGAAACCATATGTTTTATAAAATACTTCACTTGTTTACCGAATAAGGAACATATTCAGGAAGCTAGCCTGTATTTTGAAGAATACCCCAAAGTTATTGTATTTCAGATATCTTGAATGAGTAATTATTCATGTCTGGTTCCCTGTACCGGCTACATATCCTAATTGTAAACACTTAAGAATATTGGCGATGGAGGCTATTAAAATCACTTATATGCTAAAACAAATTCTTTCCCTAAGTGATTTAAAAAAACCTGAGGTCGGTGAGCAACTATGAATTACTGTTAAGTCATCAATAACATGTCCGGTAAACGTGAGAATTAATTTAAAAAGAAAAGCCCCACTACTATGGGGGCTTTTCTCGGACTAAACCGGAATGGTTATACTAGGGATGATGTTTTCTTAGATTTAGATTACTGCTAACTCAACCCCAACCGGTTTTTAAAAAAGTCTATTCTGATTTTATAGACGGGTGTAAAGATGATTGCTTTTATTCTAATGAGTATTATACAATTGGATAAAAAAGTTACATCATTCACATTTTTTTTTGTTACGCTAAGTAAAGCATTGGGCGATATTTTTAAAATCATAGTATATATACGAAGTTAGATTCTAGTACATTTACTAATTTGGGAGTTCGAAGTGATGGTTTTATTTAAGCCAGCTATGGGCCCGCACATCACTGTGTGATTGGCCTGGTAAATATTTCTTCGGTTAGGTATTCATCTCAACATGCGAAGCTCGGTATAAACGAAGTTCAATAATGTCGTTTGGCAAAGATTTCTTATTCCAGGAATGGTGAATGGCCAATGCCGCACCCAAAGCAGTTGCCTGGGGAGCATAGGCTGCGAATACTTCAAACTGAGGAAATGATTCTGCCAAAAGCTGCATATACAAATTATTTTTTCCAAAGCCGCCATCAACAAAAATTCTTTTCACTTCCAGTCCTTCCAGTATAAGATTCAGGGCATGCGTCTGATCAGTGAGAATGTCCAGCATTAGTTGATGATAGGCTTCTTCATAATCTTTAAATGCGGACAACTCCCTGTTGTGAAACAAGGATTCTCTGGCAGCACGTTCAGGTATTTTAATATTTTCTGATTTTTTAAGCAGATCAATAATTTCAGGATTGTATACAATGGAGGAATAGTAGTCAGCGGGTTTCTGAAACCAGGACGATAGTTTCTTTTCTTCCTGCTCATGATGATAACCTGCAAATATGCGCGATGCCTTTACCGGCTTACCCTGGAAGCTCAGATAACAAAGGCAGTCTTCTTCCAGTTCGGCTACGGTCAGCGGCTTTTTATTAAACGGATTGAGCCCGATGCACCAGGTACCCGTGGAGACAAGAACAAAGGGTTCAATAAAGCTTTCCAGGTACGGAATCAGGGCCGCTGAACTATCATGCAGCCCAGCACCCGCCAGTAAATGACGTCTCTGTATGTTAATCCAATCTGTGTGATTGGACGAAACCACGGGCGCGAGCTTATCCAGCAGACCTTCGCGGTAAACCCATTCATGATAATTGTTTTGGGCGAAATTCCACAGGTTGGTATGGCAACCGATGCTTGTTATGTCTGAGTAATATTGATTGCTCAGCAGGTAAGCAATATATTGGGGTAAATGCAAAGAATATTTTATCTGCTGGAATATATCGGGCCTTAGATTTCTAAGCCTGTACAACTGCATGCCTGAATTGAGACTTCCTAAAACAGGCGACGCCGTGATCATGGAAAAGCTGATGGCTCCGCCGTATTCCTGGTAAAATTTCTTTGACAGCTCCGGAGGATAGGGTTTGAGATAACTATACAAGGGGGTAAGCGGTTTACCGTTTTCATCCAGATGGACAAAGCTTGCTCCGTAAGAACAGAAATTCACGGCCCTGATTTCAAATGCGCGATGTCGTAAAATGGACGCCATAGAATTCGCAATCCATGCGGTCAGTTTTTCCAAGTCCTCGCAGGGATCGCCGTCTTCATCCGTTATCTCCGCAATATGCACCTGTTGCTCATGGAGAATTTTATAATATTCATCAAAGCAGAAAAGTTTTTTATTTGTTTTTCCAATATCAAATATTGCTATAACGGGTATTCTGTCCATAACTCATCGTTCCGTTTTTCTGTTTACAGTCCGGTAGCCATTATTTCAGATCCTCTTGTGTTGATCAGCTGCTGCCTGATTTTCTGATCACGGTAAATGGAAAGTGGATCCAGCGCTCCACCGGAAAGCAACCTGGCTTCAGCAACTATCGGCCTAACATCGGTACGGAACGCATTTTGTAATTCTTCCTGGGCGGCTACCACATCATTCTCCATACGCGCAGCTTCCAGTTTTACTTTGTCTACCAGAAGGGCCTGTGCATAAGAGATCATGATGGCTTCCACCGATTGCAGAAGATCTTCCAGGGGATCCTTTACATTATGCGACGCGTCAATCATCCACGCGAGATCCTTTGTGTGGTTCATATTCCGAGCGTCCATTCCTTCAACCAGTTCATTAAAAATAAGGAATAGCTGGTAGGGCTTTATACTGCCCACCGTCAGATCATCGTCGCCGTATTTACTATCGTTGAAATGAAAACCACCCAGCTTACCTTCCATTAAAAGCAGAGAAACAATCTGTTCAATATTGGCGTTCGGCAAATGATGACCCAGATCCACGAGTGTAAATGCTTTAGCCCCGAGTTTGCTTGTATATAACAGAGACTGGCCCCAATCGCCGATTGTTGTCGAATAAAAATTGGGCTCAAAGGCTTTGTATTCCACAAACATTTTCCAGTCTGCTGGTAGACGCTCGTAAACCATTTGCAGGCTCTCCAGTGTATTTTGAAATGCTTTTCTGAAATTAAGTTGACCGGGAAAACAGGAACCATCCGCCAACCAAACGGTCAGTGAACTGGACCCCAGTTCTTTCCCATATTTGATTACTTCAATATTATGATCCACCGCCTGTTTCCGAATGGCCTTTTGAACATGCTGCATGGACCCGAATTTATAACTCAGATCCTGACCCGCCTGATCCTGAAAAGTATTCGAGTTCATCGCATCAAAGCGGAGACCATAATCTGAAGCCAGCGCTTTTATTTTGGAATAATCAGAGGGAATATCCCAGGGAATATGAAGGGAAATGGCGCCACTTGAACGGTTCAACGAATGCAACAAAGCAATATCCTCCATTTTTTCTTCCAGGTTACGGGGTTCTCCACCACCGGGAAATCTTCCAAACCTCGTACCTCCCGTCCCCAATGCCCAGCTGGGGATTGCCACCTGGAATGCCTGCAGTTTATCAAGAATGGATGGAAGATGTGAAATATTTCCTGATAAAAAACTGAAATGTTGGTTGTGGCTTTTGAGTAACCGGTCATTGGAATCTGCAATTATTTTTTTGTCAGGGAGCATAGAGTTCGTGTTGCGTATTTGAAGTTATTTTAAATAATTTCCATATCCCACCAGGATCACAGAAATAATAATCGTAATAATTCCCGCTGTAAAAGTCATTCTTGTTTTTGGCTTCACCCCATTCCATTCTTTTAACAGGATTCCCCAGCCATTAGCCACCAGGATAATAAATGCCATATGCAATATCCAGGAACTGGCTCCATTGCCCAGTTTGCTTTCACCCATGCCATAGAAAAAGAATTGAAGAAACCAGGTGGTACCCGCCAATGCGGAAAACAGGTAATTTTTTAATAATGGAGTTTTGGAATCTGTATAGTCACCAAAAGATTTATTCCTAATATTCAATAACATACACCAGATAAAATTAGTCGCCAGTCCGCCCCATAGTAAAGTGATATAAATGATATTGTTTTGAAACAGCGGATTATACCCGAGTTCTACGGCTGCTTTAGCCATGGGCTTTCCGGCTTCTATTCCAAAATTAAAACAGGCACTCAGTATACCGGAAATGATGGCTACGATCAGTCCTTTGACCAGGTTAAATTCAGCGACTGATTTTTTCTTATCTGCTTCTGATAATTCTTTTTCCTTCATCATTCCCGCCCGTCCGCATATGAAAATCCCCAGCAGGCAAATGAAAACACCCGCTAAAATGATTCGCCCCCAGAGTGTTGAAAATAATTCACTAATGGTCGTCTTGCCATTTGACGGAAAAAAATTGTAATAGATGGAAGGCACCAACGCTCCGAAGGCTGAACAAAATCCTAAGACCACAGAATTCCCCAGGGACATGCCCAGATACCGGACACCCAATCCATAAGTCAGTCCGCCGACTCCCCACAACACACCAAAGAACATTGTCCATTTGATCGTATCCCAGGGTGTTCGCGAAATGATTTCAGCAAATCCCGGAATGGTAATCCAGGCAGCGAGTGGGGGAACGATTAACCAGGAAAATAAACCACCGATGATCCAGTAATTCTCCCAATGCCAGCCTCTGACTTTCTTATAGGGCATGTAAAAACTTCCTGAAGCAAAGCCACCGATAAAATGAAAAATGATTCCCAGGAAAACCTGCATAAACAATCTTATTGATGAGTGGAAAAATGATAAATGCCGGAACCCGTTTGTAAAACAATCCACTTACCGACTTTGCCTCCGACAGTCAGACCGGTTACTGCGGACAAGGGCCTGCCTTTTTCCGTGATGTCGTCAGCAGATGAGGCTGGAATATGGATCTCCGCCGATGTATTGGCCGGGATCTCTGCATCCAGCAAAAATTTTCCGTCGGCGATTTTCCAGTGCACGCTGATTTTTCCATAAACGGTTTCCAGATCTGCATTCGCATAACTGAGGTTGCCTCCGGTATGCGGCTGAATTTTTATCGCCTTGTAACCTTCTTCTGCAATATCAATTCCGGCGATGGTCCTGTACATCCAGTCGCCAATGGCGCCGTACGCATAATGATTGAATGAATTCATGCTGGGTACCTGGAAGCTGCTGTCGGGCTTTTGTCCGTCCCAGCGTTCCCAGATCGTAGTCGCTCCCATCTTCACCGGGTATAACCAGGATGGATAGGTATCCTGCAATAATAATTTGTACGCGACCGTATCGTATCCAAACCGGCTCAATACATCGCAGAGATAAGGTGTTCCGAGAAATCCGGTGGTCAGGTGGTTGCCGTATGATTCAATATTGGTCACCAGTCGTCCGGCTGCCTGCGCACGCAAGTCCACGGGTAACATGTCAAAATGCAGGGCAAGCACGTAGGCGGTTTGAGTACCGGAGACCAGTCTTCCGGATGGAGTAAGATATTCACGAATGAATGCATCCTTAACCTGCTTTAATAATTCCCGATACTTCGCTACGTCTTCCTGCTTGTTTAAAATCGTTGCCGAATTCAACAACAGCTGAACGGAATAAGCATAGAAACACTGGGCGATCAGATATTTATCCGTCACGGCAGCCCGTCCGTCATTATCATCATCGGGCCGGTAAAATAACCAGTCGCCAAAATGAAAACCCTTGTTCCATAAATTATCCTGGCTATTGATTTGCATAAAACCAATCCAGGATTTCATGCAGGCATACTGGTCCTCGAGTATTTTTGTATCGCCATAAGCAAGAAACATATTCCAGGGGATGATCGTAGAGGCATCCGCCCATCCTGCCGATCCTCCGGCTGTCGGTCCCAATACATTTGGAATCACGAACGGGACCCTTCCGTCTGCTCCCTGATCTGCGGCCAGGTCCTTCAGCCATTTTGCAAAGAAATTATGTACACCCATATTATAAGCCGCTGTCCCGGAAAAAGCCTGTGCATCGCCGGTCCAGCCCAGTCTCTCATCTCTTTGCGGACAATCCGTTGGTACGTCCAGGAAATTGCCTTTCTGTCCCCATTGAATATTATGCTGCAGTTGGTTCAGGAGAGGATTCGAACAGGAGAACTGACCCGTGGTTTCCATATCTGAATACAAAGTAACTGCGGAAATATCTTCCGGTTTGATTTCTCCCGGATATTCTTTCACGCGGATATAACGGAATCCCTGAAATGTAAAATGGGGCTCGAAGACCTCTTCGCCTTTACCGTTCAATATATAGATGTCGCGGGCTTTCGCGGCACGCAGATTTGCTGTATAGAAATTTCCATTCTTATCCAGCACTTCGGCATGGTCGACCGTCAATTCATCTCCTGATTTTCCCCTGACTTTAAACTGAGCCCAACCGACAAGATTTTGCCCGAAGTCAATAACCTGTTCACCGGCTGGGGTCTTGAATATTTTTACAGGATGAAAAACTTCGTGTTTGCGAATGGGCTCATTATAGGTTGCCAGCAGATTTTCTTTCGCATACTCTTTTTCACTGACGGCCTGCCATCCTGCATCATCAAAACCTGATTTATTCCAGTCTGGTTTTTCCATCCGGGCATCAACTATTTCACCATCATAGATTTCCGAAAAACGCAGGGGTCCGCTGTCAGTCGTTTTCCAGCTTCCGTCTGAAACAATGGTCTCCCTGCTGCCATCCTGATAATTTATTTCGAGCTGCATCAGCAGTCCGGTCTTTTTGCCCCAGGTATTTTTATTATTCATCCAGGCCAGCGGGGTGCGGTACCAGCCGCTGCCGATCTGTACCCCGATCGCATTACTGCCCTTTATCAATAAGCTGCTTACATCATATACCTGGTATTGAAGTCTTTTTGTGTAGCTGGTCCAGCCGGGTGTCAAAAATGCATCGCCGATTCTTTTCCCATTGATGAATGCTTCATAGATCCCATGGGATGTGATAAAGGTGGTGGCCGAAATTATTTTTTTCCCGGCATCAAATTGTTTACGGAACAACTGCGCGGGCCCGTTCACTGTATCAGCCGGACTACCGGATTCGATCCATTTTGCTTTCCAGTCGGAGGGCTGTAGAAGTCCCATTTGCCAGAACGCCTTTTCGCTCCATGAAGAAACTTTTCCCTTGTCATCCCAGATCCTGACCTGCCAGTAATAAATAGCGCCTGACTGCAACGATGTGCCTGCATAGGGAACAAAAATAGATTTTGCAGTCAACGGTTTACCGCTGTTCCATAAATCAGATGAACCCGGTTTCTTCCCGACCCGGATTTCATAGGCCGATTGTACGGCATTTGAATGATCCGAAATCATCTGCCAGCTGAACCTTGGATTCTGCAGATCAATGCCCAGTGGATTCTTCCTGTTTTCGCATCGGAGATTTTTTACAGCAGGCTGGGCGATACATACACTGATCGATAAAATACCCCCCAGAAGCAGGTAAAGATTTCTTTTCATCATGGCAATTTTAAAATCTTTAAAATTATACTTTAGTTTTGGACAACCATGGAATTCAGGCATGTTAGTTATTTATGGGATGAAGGAAAAGCCGCTGCCCTGGCCGGGAATGAAGTGGCCCTGTTGATCTATCGTTCCAATCTGCTGGGTGCAGATCTTCGTCTGACCAATTATGGTGGGGGAAATACTTCCTGCAAGGCCATTGCCAGAGATCCGCTCACCGGCGAACCCACAGAAGTGATGTGGGTGAAGGGCTCCGGAGGAGACCTGGGTACTTTAAAAACTTCAGGTCTCGCGGCATTATACATTGACAGGCTTCGTAGTCTGAAAACTGTTTATAAGGGATTGTCCAGCGAAGACAAAATGGTGGAGCTATTCAATTATTGCCTTTTTGACCTGGATTCCAAAGCGCCTTCTATTGATACGCCACTCCATGGTTTTCTTCCCTTCAAACATATCGATCACCTGCATCCGGATGCGGCCATTGCGATTGCTGCGTCAAAGGATGGAAAGAAAATCACGCAGGAATTATTTAAGGGAAAGATCGGGTGGGTTGATTGGCAGAGACCCGGTTTTGATCTGGGTTTGAAATTGAAGGAATGTCTGGATCAGAATCCCGGCATCCGGGGCATTATGCTTGGATCACATGGCTTGTTTACCTGGGGGGATACCGCTTATGAAAGTTATATCAACAGCCTGGAAGTCATTGAGACCTGTGCGGAATACCTGAAGGACCATGAGAAAAAAAATGCGTTTGGAGGCCCGTTGATCGAATCAGTTCCGAAAGAGCAACGCCTGCTGCAGGCGGCGGTTTTATCACCACTGCTAAGAGGATTTTGTTCTTCACAAACTAAAATGATTGGTCATTTCACAGATGACGAACGGGTTTTGGATTATATTAATTCGAAGGATCTGGAAAGGCTGGCTCCCATGGGCACGAGCTGCCCGGATCATTTCCTGAGAACCAAGATCAGTCCGCTGGTATTGGAACTCAGTCCGGCGGAAGACCTATCAGACATTCAAATAATACATGAAAAACTGAAACCACAGTTTGAAGGATATCGTAAAATGTACAGGGCCTATTATGAATCCTGCAAACATCCGGATAGTCCGGCTATGCGGGATCCGAATCCGGTGGTCATTCTCTATCCCGGTATCGGCATGTTCACGTTTGCAAAAGACAAACAAACGGCCCGTGTGGCGGCCGAATTTTATATCAATGCCATTAATGTGATGAAGGGCGCCGAAGCGATTTCTTCCTATACATCCCTTCCGAGACAGGAAGCATTCAATATTGAATACTGGTTGCTGGAAGAAGCGAAATTGCAAAGAATGCCGAAGCCCAGGGCCTTATCCGGAAGAATCGCTTTGATCACGGGAAGTGCGGGTGGCATTGGTAAGGCCATAGCAAAAAAGTTTGCGGACGAAGGCGCTTGTGTAATCATCAGTGACAACGATGACAACAGACTGGAAGCAGCGAATAAAGAATTTCTTCAATTATACGGCAGCGATAAATTCATTGCTGAGCGGTTAGACGTGACCGATAGTAATACCATTCAAAATATTTTTCACTCGGCCAGCTTTGCCTTTGGAGGCGTGGACATCATCGTGAACTGCGCAGGGCTTTCTATTTCCAAACCCATTGAGGAGCATACAGAAAAAGACTGGGATCTTTTATATGATGTTCTAGTGAAAGGACAATTCCTGGTTACGCAGGCGGCCGTGGGAGTTATGCGAAAACAGAAATTGGGTGGAGATATTCTGAATATTGTCAGTAAAAATGCCCTGGTTTCGGGACCCAATAATGCGGGTTACGGATCTGCCAAAGCTGCCCAGTTGCATTTGAGCAGACTGAATGCAGCAGAACTCGGTGCTGATAAAATTCGCGTCAATGTGGTGAACCCGGATGCCGTCATATCAGACAGTAAGATATGGGCCGGTGAATGGGCCAATGGAAGGGCGAAGGCATATGGAGTTTCTGTTGAAGAATTACCCGCTTACTATGCGAAACGTACACTGCTGAACGAAATTATTTTACCGGAAGATATCGCCAATGCCTGTATGGCGCTGGTTGGCGGCTTATTGAATAAATCCACCGGCAATGTATTGAATGTTGACGGGGGTGTGGCCATGGCCTTTGTACGGTAGTCTGAAATTGTCATTTTTAAACCTCTAAATAATCTTTTATGAAAAAAATCTTCAAAAGGGCACTCTTCGGATTGCCGCTATTCGCCTTTTATTTTACATTCAGTTTTCACGCTATCCTCATCAGCGGCTGTTCAACCGACAGCAACAGAGGCGGCGGAGGAGGGGGACCGCTAATTATTTCAGGTGCCGGAGATACCAGCCACTATCTGCATTTGCAGGCCGGGGTTATTCCGGCTGGCTCCCGACTTGTATTGAGTTGTCAGTCTGCGGATTGCAGGGGCATTTTGAACAGTGGAACTCCAGTTACTACCGGAAATGCAGCCGGATCGAATATCATTGTCGTTGCTACGATTCCCTACGACATTCCGGAAAATACGGAGTTGGTTCTAAAAGTCATTCCACCGGGCGACCCGGCGAAAGTTGACACGGCAGCACTCAGAAAGTAATAAAACATCACTGATGAACAGGCGGAAATATTTGTTGGCGGTACTGTTCGCCATATGTATTCATTTGCCCTGCCCGGCACAGGATTTTTCCAATATACAAATTCAGCATAATCTGGAAGAACTGGATAAAAACCAGGCTCTCGCGAACAGAGAGAAACTCATTCTGTTGTATGAGTGGGAAAATAAATCGCTGGAAAAGCAATTGCCACAGGACTCTGTCTATGCCAGACTGCTTCATAAAATAGCGGCGCTGGAATATCTGGTTAACAGGAATTACAATACCGCGCTCAGCTACACACTAAGGGCACTTCAGATAAATACTTCCGGTAACAGGGGCGGATCTGGTATTTTGGCCCTTACAGACTATTATAACCTGGCCTATTATTATGACCACATGAATTTGTTTAAGAAGGCTTTATTGTATTATGACAGCGCAATCCGGATCGCAGAAAAGATAAAAGACGAGCAACATGTGAAGGCGAAATCCAGAATTGGCAAAGCCTATATTTTTTTCCGAATGGGAGACTATGAAAAAGCAACAGAGGAAAGTGATCTGGGCGTTGCTGCCTCCCTGGAAACCAAAGATTCCCTGAATTATCTATACTTTCTGAACCAGCGGGCACAGGCGCTTTTTTTTCAAAATAAATTATCATCCGCCACCCAGGATCTCAGTACCGCGATTTCTTTGGCCAAATTGCTGAATCAGCCTTTTGAGCAGGCGAGCGCCTGGAAGATCAGAGGATTTATTTACGCCAAGACCCGCAAATTTCCACAGGCAGAGGCGGCATTCAAAACTTGTATTGCCCAGAGGAATAAAACCAGAGATTACAGTCAGATTTCAAGTGATTATAATGACCTGGGAAATTTTTACAGCGACTCCATGAAATCATATAAAAAAGCGGATGAAAGCTTTACCAGGGCCGTTCAAAATGCCAGACTCGAAGGCGATTCCACCAGAATGGCCAGGGCCACGCTGAATCAGGGAAGGTCATTCCTTTTGCGGCATGATCTGAACAGGGCACTAGTATCCTTCCAGCAAACCATGATTTACCTGAGAATCAATAAAGGAATATTAGAAAATCCTTCTGCTAAGGAAATTGCACCGATCGGAAATAAAGAGATGATCCAGTTTTTATTTAATTCCAAAACAGCCCTGCTCCTGAAATTATATAAGGAGAGGCATGATCAGAAATGGCTTGATGCCTGTATACGTAGCGCGTTGCTCAATGATTCACTCATCTTGCAAATCAGGCACGAATTACTTGGGGAACAAAGTAAGTTATACTGGAGAGAAAGAACCAGGCAATTTTATTCGAATGCGATTGAAGCCGGTTATCTTGCCAACGACCATCGTCTGGTATTTTTCTTTATGGAAAAAAGCCGTTCTGTATTATTGCAGGATAAATTAAACGAATTGGGCGCCAGTGCTTTTCTTCCACCGGCGGAAACTGCCAGACTTGAAAATTTACAGATCAGCATTACTGAATTACAGGAAAAGCTGAGTACGCTTCCTGAATCCTCTGCCGAATACAAAACTATCCGGGTAAATCTTTTAAAAGTCAAAGAGGATCTCGAACAGTATATCAAATCCCTGGAAAAAATGTATCCTGTTTATTACCAATATAAATATGCTGACAATGTACGATCCTTATCGTTTTTACAAAACTACCTCAGGGAAAGAAAACAGCGGTTTATTGAATATTTTATCCAGGATACAAACTGCTTTGCGCTATGTGTCGGGCCGGACAGTTCCCGTTTAATAAGGATTTCCAATGACAGTGGGGATAATGCGCAACTCATGAATGGATTTATTCATTTCTGTTCCAATGAAGATTCTCTGAATAAAAACTTCCCGCGCTTCCTCGCCAGTTCAAATAATCTGTACAACCTGCTGTTCAGTCCGTTTCGATTGTCTCCAGGAAGAGTAATTATCTGTCAGGACAAGTACCTGGTTCCCTTTGAAGCTTTAAGTTCCCATCCCGGCCGGGCCGATTTTCTTATTCACGACTATACATTCAGTTACGTTTTTTCGGCTCAATATCTTATGAATCCATTCGACCTTGCAGTTGGTAAAGGGGACTTTCTGGGAATAGCACCGGTTCGTTTTGGTAAATATGGTGGATTGCCCGATCTGGAATTATCTGCTGATGCATTGAGAAATTGTTCGGCTTCTTATGACCATCCCACGCTGCTTTTAGATCAGAATGCAAGCCGTAATCATTTTCTGAAAGAGGTTTCCCTTTATAATACGGTAACCATCCTGACACATGCCAGGGCTGATAGCCTGGATAATGAACCACTCCTGTATATGAGTGATTCCGTTATTCACCTTTCTGAATTACAAATGTTAAACAAACCCTCCACAAAACTCATTGTATTAAGCGCCTGCCAGACAAATACTGGCAGGAGTATGAGCGGTGAGGGGATCTATAGTTTAGCACGCGGATTTTCTTCAGCCGGAATACCTTCTGTAGCCGCAACACAGTGGGTAGCGGATGATCAGGCCATTTATGCCATTTCGGAAAAATTCAATCAATTCATCGCAGACGGAATGAACAAAGACGAGGCTTTACAAAAAGCAAAGCTTTTCTATTTGCAACATGAGACGAAAAATAAAATACTTCCTTACTACTGGGCAGACCTGATACTCATCGGGAATTCAGATCCCGTACTATTTTCTAAAGTATTAAAATGGAACTGGATCGAACCCCTTATCATTCTTGCTTTGATAGGGGTCCTGATATTTATTTATTCCGGTTTGAAATATTTTCGCAAATTGAAGAGATATAGGAAATAACCTTGTTATTTCACCGGCCTGCTCACTTCAACCAGCAGCACTTTGAGCGTTCCTTTGCCAACGTTTTTCACGGCATGCGTGTCAGCCGGTACTACCATCGACATACCCGTTTTTAATTCATTCTTCATTTTTTTGCCGTCTTTTCCCGTAAACTCTGCAGTACCTCCTGATATTACATACAATGCAAGATCGGGATGGGAATGTATGGCGGAGGACTGGCCGGGTTTGTATGTAGCTTCTAAAATTCTTATGCCCATGCTGTCTTTTATTAATTTGTACAGGTTGGGCGCTATTTTGGTAGCACTCGTGGATGAATCGAAAGTAGATGCACCCATGGGTCTGTTCACTTCTACGAGCCAAACTTTCACGTCCGACTTGCCAATATTTTTCACGCTATGAAACTCGGCCGCTCTTATATTTTCCATTGCTGACTGCATTTCAGTCTCCATTTTACTGCCGTCTTTTCCGATAAATTCTGTCTTGCCGCCTTTTATCACATAGAGCGCATAATCAGGATGGGAATGCATGGCAGAGGAATCGCCGGGCTTGTAATCCGCTTCCACGATTCTTATTCCCAGAGTGTCCTGTAAGGTTTTGTAAAGATTCGGCGCCGCCTTTACAGCATCGATCGTCGCATTGGCCGCAGCCATTTTGGCTGAGTCTGCCGCTGCTGCTGCGGCTGCGCTGTCAGTTGTTTTGGACTCATCTGTTTTTTGTTCTCCCCCTCCACACGCAATCATAAAAAATGAAAAGAAAATGGCCACCATGAAAAGGCTTGTTTGTTTAAGTCGCATAAATTTTTTTTAAGTAAATGAAGAAAAGGGGGAACAGGATGGGGGAGTTTGCGCAGGGCGAATCGTTTCTAAATGTATGAAATAATTAAAGATGTCCTGCAATCCATTTTAATCTCCCGGGCGAGCCGTCCACAAGCAGGAGGCGTGAGGCGTGAGGCTCGAGGCATGAGGTTCGAGGCTTGAGGTGTGGACCATACAATCGGAAAACTTAATGTCTTAATTATGAATTTAATGTTAACTTATCATTAATTAATAATCGCCCTCCCATGAAGCCTGCCATATACCATCGCCGCTTTACGGCCACAGGAATGCATTTCCTGAATCTCCCCTCGTTTTTAGTCCTTATGTTGTTGAGCATGAATGTGCTTGGCCAGCGATCGGATATCAATGGCTTAGCGGTTTTGCGTATGAATGAAGTGAACTCGCATGCAGCCAGGCATTTCCTCACCCATTTTTCTCCTACGACAACCGTAAAATGGTTCCAGGACGAGCAGCATTATGTCGCCAGTTTTAAAGAAGGCGATTCGACAGACCGGGTATATTATAAGAACAACGGCAATTTTGACTATTGTCTGAAATACTATGGGGTCGATGACCTGGACGGGAATTTGAAGTCATCCGTTTTAGAAAAATTCCCCGGATGCCAGATCATGACCATTACCGAGCTCACCGATCTGGAGAAAAAGAATCTGTTTATTAAGATTAAGGACGGCGCCTATATCAGGACCCTGAGTTGTTCTAATGAAGGAATAGAAAC
>Ga0209863_10000488_pt1 | contig 19738 bp, 22 predicted proteins | sample OrgsoiDNA2013046_FD_185796 | JGI IMG/M metagenome (GOLD analysis project Ga0209863, IMG submission 185796) | Permafrost soil microbial communities from the Arctic, to analyse light accelerated degradation of dissolved organic matter (DOM) -... | ecosystem: Environmental > Terrestrial > Soil >...
TGCGATTGACTATGGCATGGGCGACGGTTTTTCGGGTATTTATTTCAATATACGCGAAGCTTTTTAAACTCAACGCCCTTGTCCGCCGAAGCTTCAGCGAAGGCGGATAACGCCCAACAGGCTCTACGCCCAAAAAAATATTTTATGAAAAAAATCCTCCTACTATTTGCCCTTATGCCATTTTCCTTTTTGTCGGCCCAGCATCTCAAACCCGGATTTGAAAAATCAGAATGCATCGAAGTGCTCGAAATGGGAGCGAGGTTTGGCGACAGCGCCTATGCAGTCGCCCTTCCTGCTCCTAAAGGATTCCAGATGATATACCGGTCTCCGGTAGTCGGTATGGATAACTGCTGGGATCTTTGGGTAAATAGCAATGGCCTGGCAGTTATAAGTCTGCGCGGGACAACAAAACGAGCTGAGAGCTGGCTGGAAAATTTCTATGCGGCCATGGTTCCGGCAAAAGGGGAACTGCAGTTATCTGATACTTTTCATTTCAAATATGACCTGGCAAACAATCCAAGGGCCGCAGTACATATCGGCTGGCTTATAGGTGTCGCTTACTTATCTCGCGATATCTTGCCGAAACTGGATTCGCTTTATGCTTCTGGAACAAAAGATTTTATAATAACCGGCCATAGCCAGGGGGGCGCCCTTTCTTTCCTGCTCACGTCTTACCTTTATGGTCTGCAAAGACAAAACCGGTTGGCATCTGATTTTCGCTTTAAAACCTATTCTATGGCTGGTCCAAAGGTTGGCAACCTGTATTATGCATACGATTATGAAGCCATGACTCAGTATGGGTGGGCATTTAATGTAGTGAACTCAGCCGATTGGGTACCGGAAGCCATGTTTTCCATCCAAACTGCAGATGATTTTAATAATACAAACCCATTTACGAATGCAAAGGAAATCATCAGTAAACAGTCTTTTCCAAAAAATCTGGTGTTGAAATATTTCTACAACCAACTGGACAAACCATCCAGACAAGCCGAATACAAGTTTCAGCAATGCCTGGGTACCTTTCTGGAAAAATATGTGAAGAAGTCCATACCTGGATATGTTCCACCTGTTTATTTTAATAGCATGGCGTATGTGCGGGTCGGGAACACTATTGTGTTACTGGCAGATTCAGCTTATTATAAATTATATCCCGACAATTCAAATACTCCATTTGTTCACCATTTACACCCGGCCTATTTTTATTTGGCCGAAAAATTACCGCTAACTCCGTAATGATCACAATATATTTCTATTGAGGCCGGGCTCAGGCAGGTCCGAAACTATACGTAACCCCAAACTGAACATAGAAAGTGTTGGGCAGCGTTTCCTTATAAGTAAATGAATGAATATTATTGTTTACCTGGATACTGAGTTTTATGTCTGCAGGATGAACGGGCAGGGCATAAGTAGGCGTAAAACTAAAATTCCATTTGCCTGCAGTATAACCAACCGGTGCGCTGAACTCATAATCGAGTATCTGAAACTGGGACGCATTCAATACTTCTCCTGAAAGAGTAACATTCGCGGGCAATGGTGGCTTACCTTCTCTTGGAATACTGAAGCGTCGGTTCTGGTAATATGAATTATAGGCATTCTGAGTAGCCGCATTCATAGTGGCCGTCGGTGTAATACTTAAATTCCCAATATCAAATTCGTGCTGAAGGGAGAAAGAAGCCTGATAATCCGGTACACCATTATTAAAGGTCCAGGTCAGGTTCAAACCGGGTTGAATAAAATTTAGATCATAACTATTATCATATTCGAGACTGCCCCGCTGTTCTGCAGTTGTACTTCCGCTCTGTTTACTATATAAAAAACCTGAAAGGGTCACGGATCCGCTGTAATTACCCGGGTTGAAACTATAAGACCCGTCGAGGGTATATTGATTTACCTGCGGGGAAGGTTCATGTATATTATAGCCCACACTTAAATCGATTTCAAAACCGCTTTTAAAGATATAACTGATCTTGGGCGTAATCAGGGGTATCACCGTGGAGTCTTTCCGGCCATTACTCACGTCGTTGGATTCATAAACAACATTCAATGCAAAATGAGAGGGGGTTGGTGCCGTGCTGTCGGCATTAGCAGGTGCTTTTTTGAGTGTATCCTTTCCGGGAGAGGCCGGGTCCATTCGAAAAATCGAATCTTTATTTTTCAGGATAATCTGTGATGAATCCCGAGTAGAAGATTTTTTATCCTGGGCAGCCAGAGAATATGGAAAATACAGGGAGGCTATGATTATGATGATTCGGAAAAAACTTATTTTCATTTATAGAAAATTGCGCGGAGAAGGAATCCGTTCGTAGTGATCCTCACGGGGAAATATACAGCTTATTTTAAATCCACCTGCGTTCAAGAGTCATTTTACGGTATAACAGGAATTTATTTAACCCGGTAAAACCGGGTATTTGACGAAAAGTTTCGATAAATAATCTTAATTTAAGCGGGTGAACCGAGAATATGTTGCATTTCCTGCCATATAAAAAACACAACATGAGATGGTCTGTTCTATTGCTGATAATTTCATTATCAGCCTGCAAAACAAAAGGCCCGGCTTGTTTAATCCATGATACGGATATTTTAAAGGGCGCACACGCAAAATTAATTGCCAGTAGAGACGCAGGAAACAGAGTCACGGCTCTTTATGATGAGGGCTGGGACAGTCTAAAAGGCGGAGCCTATCTTTTTTATTCTAACGGCTTACTGAAATCGTATACTTTTTATCAAAACCGGATGCCGGTTTATAGCGAAACCTATGATGAACAGGGTCACCTGACCCATTCCCAAGGGAGTCCCATGGTAGATCGCGTCATAAATGAACTTAGTCTCGATTCCGCTTATGTTGAGGTTTATTTTTTCGACATCTTAAAATCCTATCAGCAACTGAACATAAAGATCAACAGTAACGTTCCGGTAAATTACAATTTGGAAAAAGACAGCAGTTATTCAAATATCAGGTCGGTTACATTTGGTATCAGGACCAGCGACCTGGCTAAGATTAACATGTATTCCCAGATAAAATATCTGGATGACTGCACTAAAATTGAACACGTATTGAGTGATTCCCTGTTTCTGATAAAAGATCCCCATATCGGACCTGCACCCCCGGTGGCGAAATAATGAGTGTCGATTCCTCATTTACTCTCAGCGAATTTTTTTGCAATCTGATTTAAGAAATTAGCAGAAGCTGTGCTGTTTCCATTTTGAATGAGAATGCGGTAGCGAAAACGAATCGAATCGCCTTTCTTTAGTTTTAGATTGAAGGAAGATTTGCCATTGGTAAATATTTTTTCTCCCAAAGGATTCGCAGCGAACAGACCATATCCACGGGCATGCCAGAACGTTGGAAAATCCGGATTACCGGGATGATCAAAAATAGTAATGCTGACAGAATCATCTCCGACTTTACCAAACACCTTGCACCAGACACCCCGGGTACTCCAGGCCGAGTCACCCAGTTTACCTTCGCTGGTCAGATAATTTCCATTGGCAATAGTATCTTTTTTTACAATCGTTACATTTCCTTTATTATCAGTAAACCGCTGATCCTGCAAGGAGGGAATTTGCAATTCATGGGTAAGACGCAATCCCAATAAGCCATCTTTTGCATCCGTAAATGAAACATCAATTACTGCCTTCAGGTCCGTAATACGGTCAATCACCCTTTCCTGATCGCTTCCACTGAATTCATACCGGGTCGTTTCTTCCAGCAAAACCTGGTTCTGTTGATTCACCCAGTTTGCATGATAGCGCAGGACACCCGTACGGCCACCTGATATTTCCAGGATGCTGTCTGTTTTTATCCAGCCATACAAAGATTTTTTATCTTCCGGGATGGCATAGGAATTATTCCAGAAATCAATTCCGTTTACATTTTCATAGGTAAACCAAAGTCCCAGATGATGGGGATGATCCGTGGGTTCATCCGGTCGCGGACTCATTGGGAAACCGCGGGTGATCAGGGCGTTACCCGCGTTATAAATGGGAAATAAAACCGGTTTCTCAAGACTGTCAGGGAATAAAAACCGGGTGAATAATTGAGGTCCGATATAAATATCCACGCGTTTTTCGGCTTTTGCTTTTATCAATTTCACATCCTTTGTGTTCTGGGCAGAAACAAAAATGGGAGAGGAGACCATTAAAAAGAACAATAGACGCGCATACATGGTGCAACACGATATTATCAATACTGAAAAGGTTTGTTGTCGGCCATAACACGCTGCGTCTTTTCATCAAATGTCACTTTGGCTCCGGTATGAACGGCTGCATTCGTCATGATAGTGGCGATGGAGTGACTATACCCCGCTTCCACGGGCGCATGGGGCTGTTTCCGGCTGCGCACACATTCCATCCAATTGCGTATGTGGGCGGACGTTAGATTGTCGCCTCCGGTATTTGCAGAAGTGACCACTTTTTCGGTATTTGAAAGTTCCAAAACCGGCAGGAGATTGGCCTGCATATGCATGGCATCTGCAAAATGCGGCGTTAGACCACCGCTGGGCGTGATTTTATTGGTATCAAGGTTTAACTCGCCGCCATTGGAATAATAAATTTCAGTCGCATGATCATCTCCGTTATCCATCCGGGATTGAAAGCTAACCTGGAACCCGGAGGATAGATCATCTGCCGGGCCATAATCAAAAGCAGCGGTCATCGTATCCCAGTTTTTCCTGCCATCCTTCCACATATAAATACCACCATTGGCAACTACCGAACGCGGATGTTGCAGACCACTGAACCAATGCACGGTATCAATTTGATGGCTCATCCACTGACCCGGCAATCCCGAAGAATAAGGCCAGAACAAACGGAATTCCAGGTATTTTCTCGCATCAAACGGGATCTCCGGACGGTTAACAAGCCATCGTTTCCAGTCCGTATCTTCTTCTTTTAGCAAGGGCACCAGTTCGGGTCTCCGCCAGCGGCCGGGCTGGTTTACGTTCCATGTCAATTCAACCATAACGATATTTCCAAATTTCCCCGAACGGATAAATTCATTTGCAGCCTGGTAATTGGCGCCACTTCTTCTTTGCGAACCGATCTGGACAATTTTATCTGACGCTTTTATAGCTTTCAGCGCAGCCCGGTTATCTTCCATGGTTTCTGCGAAGGGTTTTTCCACATACGCATCGCAACCACTTTCCACAGCCTGTATTGCATGCCTTGCGTGCTGAAAATCTGCAGTACTTATGAATACGGCGTCTGCCAGTTTTTTGTCGTATAACTCCTCATTGTTCCTGCAGGCTATAATATCATGTTGCATTTTCGCTTTCCATTGGGCAGCGCCCTCTTCCCGCCGCCGGTTCCAGATATCTGAAACAGCCACAATATCGAAATTCAATTCTTTGTAGTGATTCATGAAACAGGGCATGTGGGTCGCTTTGTGCCGGTCAGAAAATCCGACAACGCCCACCCGAACCCGGTCGTTGGATCCAATGATCCGTTTATAACTCGAAGCGCTGAACCCTTTTTGCGTGATCAAAATGCCGGAACTGGCCATGACGGATTTTTTTATGAATGAACGTCTTGAATTTTTCATTGGCTATTACGTAAGTCCATCCATTAAAGATAGTGTTTTGTAAAAAAACGTCCGTCTCCAATAATTGTATAACAAGGCCTGGCCCGCAATAAAAAAAATTTAGGTATCCGGAGGCCCCGGAACAATAAACTATTGTGCCTAGACTAATTTTGGAGTCATTTCCAATACCTGGCGCAGGAATTTGCGGGATTCATTCTCTTTAGAATTGGATAAATCATACAACGTGATCTTATCCAGGAGTTGGTCAACTGTAAACTGGACCATTTGCCAGAGAGAGCGCGCAGAACAATCAACCGAGTTCGTACAAAGATTTACAGAACCGGTATGTTGGCCACAAAAATCCTTATCATATAATACGCCGCCTAGGGCCTGAAGTACGTATTTAATCTTAATTTCCTTTGAAGGCTTTGCTAATACATATCCTCCCTTATATCCCGGTGTGCTATTGATGAATCCTGCCATACGAAGGGTTCTGGTGAGTTTGGCAACATAGTGGCTGCTCAGGCCTTCTGCCTTGCTGAGTTGCGGAATACTCATACCATCCTCCGTTTCGCATCCCGCGATCCGGATCAGGACCCGTAGTCCAAATTCTTCCTGTGCAGTTATTTTCATAAAAAAAATATTCGTATGACTAACAATCGTTTACTAAAGCCATCCCAGTTCCACCTGCGCTACCTCCGACATCTTGCTTTTATCCCAGGGAGGTGTCCAGGTAACCGCCACGTGCACATCATGAACACCTTCAATTTCCCTTATCTTCTGATCCACTTCCACGGGTAGCGATTGCGCTGCCGGACATCCGGGGGCCGTCAAGGTCATGACGATCTGTACATTATTGATCGGCAATATGTTTATTTCGTAGATCAATCCCAGTTCATAAATACTCACGGGGATTTCGGGATCAAACACAGTTTGTAATTTTTCAATTATTTTTTCTCTCAAATCTTCCATTTCCTAATTTTTTGAAGGAACCGGATCCTTTATTTTATATGCCAGTGCGTAATGTTTTATTTGCTTCACCATGTTCAAAAGCCCGTTGGATCTGGTTTGTGCCAGATGCGTCGTCATGCCGATTTCCCGGATAAAATCTAATTTCGCCTCGATGATTTCATCCGGCGTTCTCCCGGATAAAACCCGGATCAGCATACTGATCAGCCCTTTCACAATCATCGCGTCACTGTCTGCTTTGTAAAAAATCTTTCCATCGAGATAATCTGCCACAAGCCAAACAGAAGACTGACAACCCCGAACCCGGTTTTCGTCCTTTTTAAATATCGGATCCAACGGAGTAAGCCTTTTCCCCAGATCAATAATATATTCGTATTTATCATCCCAGGAATCGAATAATGCAAACTCCTCTGTAATCTCTTTTTCCGTTTCCGAAATGGTAAGGTTCGGATTCATCAGGATAAAATTTTAACAGCTCGCTTCAATCCCTTTATCAGCTCATCTATTTCAAACCGGGTATTATAAACTGCAAATGAAACCCTGGCCGTTCCCGGAATACAAAACCTGTCCATCAGGGGCTGTGCACAATGGTGACCCGTTCTCACGGCGATGCCACGATTATCAAGGAGAATGCCAATGTCCTGGGGATGGGCCTTGTCTATTATAAATGAAATCACGCTCACTTTTTCCTTTGCTTTGCCAATAATCTGCAGACCCGGAATTTTTTCAAGTTCATGTTGAGCATATTCCAGAAGATCCTGTTCGTGCTTCCTGATTTTTTCTTTCCCAATAGAAAGAACAAAATGCAGGGCAGATCTGAATGCGATCACATCGGCAATATTTGGCGTTCCCGCCTCAAATTTGTAAGGCAGGTCGTTAAATGTCGTTTTTTCAAATCTAACTTCTTTGATCATTTCTCCGCCACCCTGAAAGGGAGGCATAGATTCCAATAACGCTTTTTTCCCATAGAGCACGCCCACACCAGTGGGACCATATAATTTGTGGGCAGAGAACGCAAAAAAATCGCAATCCATATCCACCACATCTATGTCCAAATGTACAGCGGATTGTGCCCCATCGACCATCACGACAGCGCCTACCGCATGCGCCCGGGCGATCATCTGTTTTACAGGATTAACGGTCCCGAGTGCGTTTGAAACATGTACGATAGACACCATTTTTGTTTTATCGCCAAGCATTTTTTCATATTCATCGAGCAATAACTCGCCATTATCATTGATTGGGATGACTTTCAGAACGGCATTCTTTTCTTCGCACAAAAGCTGCCAGGGAACAATATTGGAATGGTGTTCCATGGAACTGATCATAATTTCATCCCCTGCATGAATATTTTTTCTTCCCCAGGAATAAGCGACCAGATTTATTCCTTCGGTAGTTCCCCGCGTGAAAATAACTTCTTCCCTGAAACCCGCTCCGATAAAATCCTTTACCGTATCTCGCGTCAGTTCAAAAGCCGCTGTCGCTTCTTCAGCCAGGGTATGGATGCCGCGGTGAATATTCGCATTGTAATTATTGTAATATTGAGTAAGCGCATCAATCACCTGTCGGGGTTTCTGGCTTGTAGCCGCATTATCCAGATAGATCAGCGGTCTGCCTTTTACTTCCCGGTTCAATATTGGGAACTCCAGCCTGATGACGTTTATATCCAATGACTTTGGTTTAGTGAGCGAAACATTCATGATAAATCTTTTTCTAACCGATGGCTGATTAATTTTTCGACTTGTCCACGCAGCGCTTCCGGTTTTACCTGCTCCAGGATATCGGAAGCATATGCACTAAGCAATAAATTACGCGCGGTTTTTTCAGAAATTCCGCGGGATTGCAAATAGAATAAACCTTCTTCGTTTAACCGGCCCACCGTGCATCCATGCGTACATTTTACGTCGTCGGCAAATATCTCCAGTTGTGGTTTCGTATTCACACTGCAGGTATCCGAGAGCAGGATATTCTTGTTGCTTTGGTAGGCATTTGTTTTTTGTGCCGGTTGCCTGACAAATATTTTTCCGTTGAAAACACCCGTTGCCTGATCGTTCAGAATGCCTTTGTATAATTCATTGCTCAGGCAGTTGGGTTTAATATTGTCTACAATAGTATGGTTATCGATATGACTATGGCCCGACTGAAAATAAAGGCCATACAAGTGCGCCTCACAATTTTTTGCGTCGAGGATCACATTCATATTATTGCGCACCAGACCCCCATTTAAAGATATCGTGACGGCATGCGAAAAGCTTTTTCCAATCTGCCGGATATGTGTCGTACTCACCTGGTTGGTATTGGAACCGTCATTCTGAATTTTGTAGTATTCAAGCCTTGCCTCACTTTCCACTACGATTTCCATGACCTGGTTTGTAAAACTCTCATTGGAACCGAGGGTGGCGTAGCTCTCGACCACCTGAACGTGCGCCCCTTCATTTACGTGCATGAGGCTCCGCGGCTGGGAAAGAATATTTACCGAACGCGCATCAGTAATATGATAGATGTACAGCGGGTGATCTATGTGCTGACCCCTGGCTATATGAATAAAAACAGCTCCATATACAAATGCGGTATTCAGCGCATTGATTCCATCTTTCAAATACTGGCCGCTGTCGCCGAGCCATTTGGATACGAAATCCTGGAATTCATTTTTTGCGGCTTCTTCCAAAGCGATCACACGAACGCCTTTGGACCGGATCCGGGAAAGGGCAAAAGAATAAAAACCATTGACGAATACCATTTCATTGGCCTGTTCATGTCCGGGTAATCTCAGTTTGTCGAGGTCCGCTGCTGTAATGGAACCGGTTAGCGGATCTGCCGGCAGTTGAAATTCTTTGTTGAATAATCCGGCAATCCGGGTATACTTCCATTCTTCATGTTTTGAACCCGGGATGCCCATAGTGGAAAAAGCCTGAAAAGCGTGCTCACGGAATTTATCCAGGCTGCCGCGGTCATCGTGGGGCTGGAGCTGATCAAACCTTTCTTTAAAATATGCGATCGTATTCATTTGATTAATTGATCTCCACGGTCAGGCGGCCTCTACCGTGTTTTCGTTCTTAATAAAATCATATCCTCTTTCTTCCAGCTCAAGGGCAAGTTCCTTAGTTCCTGACTTTACAATCCTGCCATTATACAACACATGCACAAAATCCGGAACGATGTAATCGAGCAAACGCTGATAGTGGGTGACGACCAGAACAGCATTGTCTTTATTGCGTAATTTGTTTACGCCGTTGGAAACAATGCGGATCGCGTCAATATCAAGCCCTGAATCTGTTTCGTCCAGGATAGCTAATCTGGGTTCCAGCATGGCCATCTGAAATATTTCATTCCGCTTTTTTTCGCCCCCGGAAAATCCTTCATTCAATGCACGGCTCACCAAGGTTTGTTCTATATTTACAAGAGCCATTTTTTCTTTCATCCTTTTGAGAAAAGTTACGGCATCCAGAGGAGTTTCGCCCCGGTATTTACGCACTTCGTTAACGGCCGTTTTAATAAAGTTTATCGTATTTAATCCTGGAATTTCTACCGGATATTGAAAGGCAAGAAACAATCCCTCTGCCGCCCTTTGTTCGGGAGACATTTCCAGCAGGTCCCTGCCCAGGAATTCTACGGATCCTTCAAGGACTTCGTAATCACTGCGTCCGGCAAGAACAGATGCCAGTGTACTTTTGCCGGAACCATTGGGTCCCATGATGGCGTGTATTTCACCTGCTTTAATATCCAGGTTAATGCCGTTTAAGATTTTCTTTCCTTCAACGCCTGCATGCAAATTCTGAATCGTCAACATATTTCTTCTTTATTATTTTTGTTACTCTGTTTTTTTTATGATAGATGACCGTATTAATAGTGTAAATTTCCAAATTTCCAAATTTCCAAATTTTCAAATTATCCTACACTTCCTTCCAAACTTATCGCCAGCAGTTTTTGCGCTTCGATCGCAAATTCCATCGGAAGCTGGTTCATGACTTCCTTGGCAAAACCGTTGATGATAAGGGCCACAGCTGTTTCCGTATCTATTCCCCGCTGGTTGCAATAAAAGATCTGGTCTTCTCCGATTTTAGAAGTCGTGGCTTCATGTTCAACCACAGCCGAATTATTTCTTACTTCGATATAAGGAAAAGTATGCGCACCGCATTTATCCCCAAGCAATAGGGAATCACACTGAGAAAAATTTCGGGAGTTGACCGCATTCTTGCTCACGTGTACCAGTCCCCGATAGCTATTATTGCTGAATCCGGCCGAAATGCCTTTGGAGACAATACGGCTCCTCGTGTTTTTCCCCAGGTGCATCATCTTTGTGCCCGTATCAGCCTGCTGATAATTATTGGTAACGGCAACCGAGTAAAATTCGCCGATGGAATAGTCGCCTTTTAAAATTACACTGGGATACTTCCAGGTAATCGCAGAACCGGTCTCTACCTGTGTCCAGGATATTTTTGAGTGATTGCCCTTGCAAATTCCTCTTTTGGTTACAAAATTATACACCCCGCCGCGGCCCTGCTTGTCCCCCGGATACCAGTTTTGAACTGTTGAATATTTTATTTCTGCATTTTCCAGTGCCACCAGTTCCACAACCGCCGCGTGCAACTGATTTTCATCCCTCATCGGTGCGGTACAGCCTTCCAGGTAACTTACATAACTACCCGCTTCCGCAATGATTAATGTTCTCTCGAATTGACCGGTATTTTCAGCATTGATCCTGAAATAAGTCGAAAGTTCCATAGGACAACGAACACCTGAGGGAATATAACAGAAAGATCCATCACTGAATACAGCCGCGTTGAGGGCAGAAAAATAATTGTCAGTGATAGGGACTACGGATCCCAGGTGTTCCCGGATAAGATCCGGATGTTCCAGGATGGCCTCACTCATGGAACAAAAGATGATACCGAGTTCCGCAAGTTGTCCCTTAAAAGAAGTCCCGATGGATACACTGTCAATGACCGCATCCACTGCAACACCGGTTAATCTTTTCTGTTCCTCCAGGGATATTCCCAGCTTTTCAAATGTCCGGATGAGCTCGGGGTCTATTTCGCCCAGGTTTTTAGGGTTTATTTTCTGCTTAGGAGCAGAATAGTAAATGATATCCTGGTAATTGATCGGCGGGTATTTGATATTGGCCCATTCCGGAGTTTTCATCGTCAGCCAGTGTCGGTAGGCCTTTAGCCTCCAATCCAGCATCCACTGCGGTTCTTTTTTCCGGGCTGAAATGAATTGAATCACACCCTCATTCAGACCCTTTGGAGCTTCATCCGCCTCTATTTGGGTTACAAACCCGTATTTGTAGTCGCTGAATACCGTTTTTTCTATCGTACTCAGCTCATTGTCAGCTTCCCGGGACTTAGATTGAATGAGTTCTGTTTTCATAATGCAAATTTACGAAACTGTTTATACTAAAAAGTATAAACAGAACTTTTTTCTTTATCCGTTAGCGGGAAAATCGGTATGGGCTTGAAATCCGGCCGATCCGGGACTGGCTAATACCTTTCGTACGGAACACGAAATTCTGCCCGTTAACCACCCGCCCATGACCATTCGGCTGACGGACGCACGCCCGGAAGGTAAGAGAAAAATGGGGAGCTATTAATGTATTAATTATCAATTAGTTATGAAATAAATATTTCAGGAGCCGGTAATTACTCATTCAGGGGTTTTTGGGGACCGGAGACATACACCGGTTATCAAAATGGCATGAACTTTCTCTTGGGAAAGAGGATATCTTCCGCTGTTTCGTAACCTTCATCCGCGACGACGGTAAGCCTTTTTTTCTCGGCTTTTTTTGTTTTTATCAATTGAAAAATCAGGAGGGCCGTTAGGGTGACGCCAATAGTAATCAGTATTTTCTTTGTTTTCATGCAATAAACGCGCTGGGACATTTGTTCAACAATGAATCATCGAGGGTATTCGATCTAAAAATCATGCCCGTTTTGGTCAAAGTAACAAGTAAAAATTAATAATTAAAAAGCTTTTGTAAGTTATTTGATCGAAGCGCTTACTCAATTCTATCGCAGCAGGATGCGTTTTTTTTTGATTTCTACTTTTAATTCTTACTTTTCAATATGCCCTTTCAGTTCAAAACCCTTCCTTTTTATCATAAGCTCGCTTCCGTCCTGGTCAGCCTGATTGCCGTCGGTTACCTGGTGATACAGGGAAAGCAAATTCTAAGCCCGCTGATCTTTTCGTGTCTGTTTTCAATCCTGTTATTGCCCCTGGCCTCTTTTTTGGAAAAAAAATTCCGGTTCCGGCGGAGCATTGCTTCCCTACTGGCCGTGCTGATGCTGCTCGCTGCGGTCTCCACGATCGTTTATATTGTAGGCGTCCAGATGGGCAACCTGGCGGATGACTGGCCACAATTCAAAATGCAGTTAAATAATTCCTATTCGGAAATTCAGCATTGGATCGCTGTAAAATTCCACGTCAATGCTTCCAAACAATTAACTTATGTTAAATCCGCTACCAGCAAAGTATTGGATTCCAGTACAGCCGTTGTAGGCGTTACGATTATCTCCCTGTCGTCATTTCTTCTGTTTCTTGTATTTGTTTTTATATATACTTTTTTCTTCCTTGCTTATCGCAGGATTATCATGCATTTTCTGGTTTCAGTTTTTTTGGAAGAAAATTCACTGGTCGTACATGAAATCATTGAACAGGTTCAGCAAATTCTGCGGAAATATATTACCGGATTATTAATCGAAATGTGTGTCGTTTCGGTTGTTGTTTGCGTGGCTTTCTGGATACTCGGAATAAAATATGCCATATTACTCGGACTCATAACCGGACTCTTTAATATCATTCCCTATATCGGTATTTTTACCGCCATGCTGATCAGCGTGCTCATCACATTTGCCACCGCGGTGGTTACCGGAAAAGTGCTGCTGGTTATCACGACACTGGTTATTACACACCTGGTAGATAGCAATATTTTGTTGCCAGCCATTGTCGGTTCCAAGGTTAAAATAAATCCATTGATTACCGTACTCGGGGTTGTATTAGGAGAAATGATCTGGGGTGTATCCGGCATGTTTTTATCCATTCCCGTCATAGCCGTCCTCAAGATTATTTTCGACAGGATTGAAAGTTTGAAGCCCTGGGGGATATTACTGGGAGAGGATGAAAAAAAGACAAGGCGTTTGAACGCGATTAAACGGGTAGTTCAACTGGATCCGGTAAATCATGAAGGATCAAAGACTTAATCGTGTAATAATGCGATCAGAACTATGATTTTGCGGCTTCGGCATAATCCTTAAATGCCTTGATCGTCTGCTGAAGGGATTCTTCCATTTGTTTTTTATCCAGCAATTCAACCTGGTATAATCCGTTGGCCATAAGGCTCACCAGTATTTCATGATTTGGTCCGCTGGCGATATATGGATTTTGTCCGATGAAAACAGGACGCATTTCGTATTCAACGACCAGTTTCTCTATCTGCTCCCGGCTAAGATCATGCATTTTCAGGGACATATGAAGGGTTTATTCAAAGTTCTGAAAATTCCAATTCAATTAAAAGAGCAAGCCGCTTTGAATTATAAACCAAATGTTAATATCTATTTTATAGTAATTCCGGCTGGGGGATAAACTTCCGGCCCAACCGTTTTTAAACGTAAAATATTATACAGGAAGAATTACATTTGCGATATGGCAGTCTTGAAAAATGTGCAGTTTTCGAAATTGATTAAAGCAGAGGGGCGTTTGAGAGAGTTCAATTTCAGGAAGAGTAATGGAATCGCAGGCCCCGTATATCATGTAGACGTCAGTGACGACCGTGGTAACCGTTATTATATTAACATGCTGTTAGAAGACAATACATGGACCGTTCAGGAAAAAAACCTTCCACCCTGGATTCAGGAAGCGGTTTCCCAATTTCATCCGGCTATTCAGGAACAGGAAGTATAGTGCGAAGGTTAATCCTCATTTTTTTCTTTCTACGCGTACAGCCGTTCCATAGGCAAGCACTTCAGTAACTCCATTCATTACTTCATTGGCATCATAGCGCATATTGATCACGGCATTGGCGCCCATTTCACTTGCATGCTGTAGCATATGCTGATATGCTTCTTCCCTTGTTTTTTCACAAAGATCCACATAGATAGAAATCCTTCCGCCAAAAATAGTTTGTATTCCTCCGGCCATATTGCCAAGTATACTTCTGGAACGAACGGTTATACCCCTCACAATCCCGAAATGCTGCAGAATCTGGAATCCTTCTAGCGTGTTGCTGGTTGTAATCATGGATGGGTCTATCATGTTGTTTAATTTTTTTGGTTCAAAAATAAGTTCAATTTAGCAGATCCTGAATCCGCATCCCGGTTCTGTTGCTTTTATTTAACTTACCAAAAAACAGTTTCGGACTGGCATGAATAAAACAAGATTGGAAGCCTTCAGTGATGGCGTCATCGCAATCATTATTACGATCATGGTTTTGGAAATGAAAACGCCGCATGATACAAGCTGGAAGGCATTGCAAGATCAATGGCCGGTATTCTCAAGTTATCTCTTTAGCTTTATATTTATTGGTATTTATTGGGGAAACCACCATCACCTGATTAACTCAGCCAGCCATGTAAACGGGGCTATCATCTGGGCCAATATGAACCTGCTCTTCTGGTTATCCCTGATTCCATTTGCAACCGGGTGGATGGGTGAAAATAACTTTGCCAGGAACCCGGTAGTACTCTACGCCATCCTGCTCCTTCTCTGCGGAATTTCATTTACCATCCTCCAGGTTTGCATTGAACGGATTACGAAAAATAACCCCAAACTGGTCCAGGCATTTGCCCGGGTGAAAGAAAAAGGTATTTTTTCTCTGGTATGTTATATGCTGTCGATTGTGCTGGCCTATTATAATACCTTGTTTTCAGCGATTCTCTTTTGCATTGTCGCTATCCGATGGCTTGTTCCGGACAGGAATATTGAAAAGGCGATCACCTGACCAGGGTAGGTGAAAACCCTTAGAATCGCAATAAAAACCAGGATTAACCCGTTTTTCATTTTAACTCTAAACAACCAATTATGAAAAAATTAATTTTTTCAGCAATATCCCTTTGTCTGTCCACCTTCGCCTTTTCCCAGACTTTTATGCAGGGAGTCGGGATCAACATTGTTCTTCAGTCTTCTTCAGGCGTTTCAGCGGATCCGGTAGGAGCCATCATGTATTCACCACGGGTGAGTTTTATGGAAACGGAAAATACTTCTTTTACCGTCGGCCTACCCATAAGTTTTGGTATCTCCGGCTCTTATAACAGCCAGGATATTGAAAATAACTCGCTGGGATTTATGTTCGACGCCCCGCTGATGTTTGATTACAACTATGGCGCCGGGTCCACAAAAGAAGCGGAAGACAAATTCGGATTTTTTGCCGGTGTGGGTTTTGGGTATCATACTCGCCAATATACCGCTTCGGATGAATTTGGATATGATTATTCCGATAGGGTTTCAGGATTTGGGCCGGCTGGAAATGTCGGTGCTCGTTTGGGAATCGGTCATGGCAGTCATAATCTTGAACTGCGCTTTTCATATATGAAAACGCTGGACATCTCTAAATCAAATGTAATTGGAATCGGATGCCTTTTTAACTTCTGATACGCATTATCCAATTTTGCCGAAACGCGTATTAATATAGTCCCAGTTCAATACTGACCACCAGGCTGAGATATAATCGGGTCTTTTATTTTGATATTTCAGATAATACGCGTGTTCCCATACATCGAGTCCGAATAAGGGTTGTCCCTTGGCATCACTGATATCCATCAGCGAATTGTCCTGATTGGGAGTGGAAGCCACATCCAGCTTACCATCTTTTTTTACGATCACCCATGCCCATCCGCTGCCAAAACGGTTTTTGGCTGCATCATTAAATTTTGTTTTCAATCCGTCCATGGATCCGAAATCTCTTTGAATCGCCGTCATCATACCCGTGGAAGGAGCGGTTGATTTCCCGGGACTGGCCATCAGTTCCCAAAAGAGGGAATGATTATAATGGCCGCCGGCGTTATTTCTCATTTTAGTAGAATATTTTGAAATCGAGGCAAGCAGGTCTTCCAATGAAACCTTGGACATATCTACCTTTTCTGCATCCACAGCTTCCGCCAGGTTTTTTGCATAAGCCGCTGCATGTTTGGTATAATGTATTTCCATAGTCTGCGCATCAATTGCCGGCTCCAGCGCATTATATGCATAGGGAAGTGGTTGTTGCTTGTAAGACACCGGATCCGGCGCCGTCATAGGATGGAACCCGGGATTTGTATTGCCAAATGAAGTCAGAACAGACCCTGAAAGTCCTGCTACCATGCCTGCTTTGCCGGCGGTATGAATAAAAGCTCGTCTGGAAAAATCTTGATTTGCCATAACTGAAAATTTTTGATTATGTAATTTAAGTTATTATGACGAAAAGCATCTGTCATCCCCCTAGGGATAAAGCAGGTATTTTTTTCTTTTGATTTTAAAACGGGAGAGGGCTGGTTCCCAGCTTTTACGGATATCCTGTTCGGATAGGCCGGCAATTATTTGTTTACGCAAGGTGGATGTGCCGGCGAGTTTATCAAAATTTCCAATCTGTTTGCTTTGGGAAGCATCGAAAAATATTTCTTTGCGCGGATAGGCACGATAAAATTCAAACAGCCAATGCAGGTCGATTTGTTTTTTTCTTCGGAGGTTTTCCGTTTCGAAATTTTCCAGATCCAGTCCGTAACAAGTCGAATCCTGGTATAGAGGATGTTCGCTCATGCCGGGGATGGATACAGGCTTAAAATGAAATACATATTTCCCTTCCAACGCCGGCGCACCTAAAAAGGTAAAAGGCCGCATCGTGCCCCTGCCGATACTGATGACCGTTCCTTCAAAAAGACAGAGACTGGGATAAAGCAGGACTGCCAGGTCCGTATTGAGATTGGGAGAAGGGGGAACGGGTAATATATAAACCGAAGCATGCGTATAATTCGATAATTTGATGACCCGTAAATCGCATGGTATTTTATTCAATAGCCAGCCTTCTCCGTTGATCATTTTTGCAAATTCCGCGATGGTCATTCCATGCACAATGGGAATTGGCTGAAGCCCGACACCAGAACGTAAAGAATCTTCCAGCACCGGGCCGTCTACAAAATAACCATTGGGGTTTGGCCGGTCCAGAATCAGCAATGACTTATGGAAATTGGCACAGGCCTGCATCACCCGCTGTAGAGTAATGATATAGGTAAAAAAACGGGCGCCGACGTCCTGAATATCGAAAACAATGATATCCACATCCCTAAGATCTTCTTCGGAAGGCATGGATTTCTTCCCATATAAAGAAATAACCGGAATGCCCGTTACAGGATCCCGGCTGTCTGAAACTGTGGCGCCATTACTGGCATCGCCACGAAAACCATGTTCTGGTCCGAATACCTTTACAACGCGGATTCCGGAATGCAGCAGGCTGTCCACCAGCGGAACGCCGGCGATTTGTGAAGTCGGGTTGGCAACGATGGCAACCCGTTTGCCCCGCAGGAGAGGAAAATATTTTCCGGTTTGATCTGCGCCGGTTTTAATGCTGCCGTGCTGGGCAAAACCGGGACATATTCCGCCGAAATAAAAAAAGAGAAGTATGGATTTCTTAAGCAAGGACCTAAATTGAAATGTTAGTCGTACAATTTCTTCGCTACTCCTTCCACAACGCCTTTCGGAAGCAACCAGGCAAAAAAAGCGCCGAGTTTATTCGTGGCTCCGGTGATCACTTCGGGCTTCCGGCGGAAAAGACCTTCCACTGCAATTTGAGCGACGGTTTCCGGCGACATATTAAATCGCGCTGCGGCTTTTTGTGCCTTGGCACCGATCCCGGCACGGTTCACAAAATTGGTCTCCGTTGGTCCCGGGCATACACAGGTAACGGAAACGGGGGTTCTTTTGAGTTCCTGATAGAGTCCCCTGCTAAAACTCAATACATAGGATTTGGAAGCCGCGTAGGCAGAAAGAAAAGGAACGGCCTGATAGGAGGCTGAGCTGCCGATATTGAGAATATATCCTGCTGTTTGTTTAAGCAGTCCGGGTAAAAATAAACGGGTCAGTTTTGTAAGTGTGATGATATTGACATGAAGCATTTCCGCATGTTCCTGAGGAGAATATCTTTCAAATTTTCCGCTTAGTCCATAACCTGCATTATTTACCAGAACAGAAACATCAAAATGATTTTTTTGACACCATTCGTATACGACCTCAGCTGCCTGGTCATCAGCGAGGTCCTGCGCCAGCCATTGACAATTTCTATTGGTGGACGAATGGATTTCGGCAGCAACTTTTTCCAACAGATCCGGGGTACGGGCCACTAGCAGCAGATCATATCCACGGGCTGCAAGACTATACGCAATCGCTTTTCCAATTCCTTTGCTGGCTCCGGTAATGAGGGCAAAAGGCATCTGCGTTCATTTAAAGTTGCGGTTTCCTTAGTTCTGGACCTTGGAAGCGAACCGATGGTAAAAAGGTGTTTTACTGTTTTCGTCCTTGGGCATATACTTGCCGGTGATGATGGGTACATACATAACGCGGCGACGACTGGCTTCACCCACAAAAGGAGATTGCTGTGCCCGGTGCCAGATACGGCCGTCGTGAACGGTCAGATCTCCCGCATTGATATCAAATCCGATTTCGCGGGCATCCGGGTTATTATCTATGAAGTATTTTTTCTTGAAAAGCAGACGCAGTACACCTTGTTTATGTGTTCCCGGTAGTACGCGCAGGCCACCATTTTCGAAAGGACAGGGATCAAGGTGAATTCCCACGTTCAGCATCGGCATGATTTTCTGGCCCAGAAATAAATCCCTGGGGCTGTCGGTATGCCATCCCATTTGGGAAAATTTACTTTCCGGAGTACGTACATAATGATTAAGAATCAAACCATCTTTTTCATTTTCCGCAATCCGTCCTTCATAGGGTTGCAAAAGCTCCAGCAGGGCCACCAGGCGCGGATCATTTAAAAATTCATGAAAAGTAGGGCTGAAAAGGGATAAAAAGCAGATACGCTGAATGATGGTTTGCCCGTCGTAGTCCTTGCCGAACTTCAGTGGAACTCCATTGATTTTATCTTTTCCTTCATCAAGTAATTGTTTTTCAATCCGGCCAATTTCCCGGATAAAAAATGCAACCGTTTCAGGTTTCAGGACGTTACGAAATACGATTACCCCATTTTTATGGAAAAAAGCTGCTTGCTCCGGGGTTACCTTATCACCTAGAAAGAATTCAGGGCATAGTAATTTTTTCATATCATGGTAGCATTTA
>Ga0209863_10000490_pt1 | contig 19570 bp, 18 predicted proteins | sample OrgsoiDNA2013046_FD_185796 | JGI IMG/M metagenome (GOLD analysis project Ga0209863, IMG submission 185796) | Permafrost soil microbial communities from the Arctic, to analyse light accelerated degradation of dissolved organic matter (DOM) -... | ecosystem: Environmental > Terrestrial > Soil >...
TGACAAGCCAAGTGACTCTTTCACTTTTGCACATTCAGTTCACGCCAGACTCAAGAGTTTCGTAACAGCCTCTTAAGCCCGGGGGAAACATCCAAAACAAATACCAGCGCCGTAGGTGCGGCACAAAAATGAAACGTGGCGAAGATTTTGTCTGTCCCGAAAGGTTGCCATAGATGTCATTCCACGTTTTCGGTTACACGGTGTGGCACAGCCGCTCTCGGCTGTGTGAATTTCAGACGAGAATAATTTCGACGTAGAGACGCGGCATGCCGCGTCTGGAAAACTCGCGATACCACGCGCTCTTCAGGGCTGTCCAAACTCAAAGCGCCGAAGGCGCGACACAGTTGTAGCCCCGCCCGTTCCCGAGGTGCGCTTTTCGAAGAAAAGCCGCCCCTAGGGATTAGGGCGGGGTAAGCTGACCAAAAGACACAAACCGCGCTGCCGCAGGCCGGAGCGAAGCGACATAAAGCAAAGTGTTTTATATTGAGAGTAGCATCAGGAAAACTTATTCAGAATTTGGCGGATTTATCAAATGGGATATTGCCCAAATGTTGAACTGATCTATGGAGTTAAGATGCATAACTCTTACCGCCGGAACAAGATGCCAGAATATCGTGGCTGCTAAACACATGATTACCGCAACTACCGACCAGTCTCTCCGACGTCTGGTTAACACGATTGTCGCCAACGATGACGCACTTTTTTCTGAACTGATGGACGCGTCGTCAGCACTTGCGACTGCGAGTTTCACTCAGGGAGCAGCGCGCCAGCAGTCCAGCCAATACTTCATCAAGGAAATTGGGCATTACATCTATGCTGGCGATACCGCGTTGCACTTTGCCGCTGCTTCCTACCATCACAAGATGGCGGAGAAGTTAATCAAGGCGGGAGCCAACGTCCGGGCCAAAAACCGCCGTGGTTCTGAACCGCTGCATGCGGCTGCGTTCGGCAATCCCGGTTCGCTCAGATGGGACCCAATTGCACAAGCGGCCACGATTGTGCTCCTCATTGAAGCCGGTGCTGATCCAAATGCTCAGAACATGGACGGAGCCACCCCACTGCACCGCGCTGTTCGAACACGTTGTGCCGCGGCCGTAAAGGCCCTTCTCGAGCACGGCGCAGATCGGTCAAGACGCAATAAGAGCGGTTCCACGGCCATCCAACTGGCCTTGCACACCACGGGCCGTAGCGGCTCCGGCTCACCCGAAGCAAAAGCCCAGCAGGAAGAGATTCTGGTTTTATTACAAGGGCAATGAACCATGTACGGAAAAAGGGGTCAGCCACTGGGCGACTTTTCTTCCGGTTATGGCGCACCCTATCCTGAGATCGTGGTCAAATGAAAATGTGCTCGGCACGTTCAATCATCTCGCCTTCCCGAATGGCAAGCCTTCAGATGGGACACAGGTCAGGCGACAAACAACTGCAGTGTCGATAGTTTCGCCAGAAGGTCTCTGGGATGGACAGGTTTGGCAAGAAGCTCCCAATTACATCCATTGCTGCGTGCGTTGGCCATCAACTCGTCGGTTTCGGCCTGTCCTGAAAAGAGAATAATGTGACAATTCGGAAGTTCGCTCTTGATTTTGCCGCATGCCTCTACACCGTTCATGCCTGGCATCGCCACGTCGGAAATCACCACATCGGGCACAAACGATCGGATCAGAGACAAGGCGGCCACCCCATCGTAAGCCGCTCTAGCCAGGTAGCCCGCGTGCTCGAGAATTAGACAGAGTGTGTCGGCCAGAGGCTTCTCGTCGTCGATGATAAGTACGCGCATGGATATTCCTTAAGCGACGGAGTCCAATTTAAGTTTTGCGGATTTATCGAGTGACCGGATATGGGAAGGAAAGAATATGGAGATGGCCGTACCGCTGCGGCCCTTGCGATTGGAACTCCTCAGGCTGATGACGCCTTCATGCTTTGCGACGATGCCCTGTAGAACCCAAAGCCCAAGTCCGGTGCCTTGCTCGGTCTTTGTAGTGTAGAAAGGCTCGAAGATCAAGGCGCGGTCGCGCCTGGGTATGCCATGACCGGAATCGGTGATCGTGAGGCGCACTCCTTTTAGATCTCCTTTTCGACGATGATGAATCCAGTCGAACGAATCATGGACTGAAACGCCCAAACGTCCGCCGGCCGGCATTGCTTCAACGGCGTTGAGCAGCAAGTTGTGTATCACCTGGCGAAGCTCGTCCGGATAGCCGACGAGCTCCGATCTGGTAGAAACTTTCCGCTTCAATTCAATGCCTGACCGCCGGAATTTTGCATTGAATATCTCCAGTAATTCGCCCAGGATAACGCTCAAGTCCACGTCGAGCGGAGTTGTGCCCACCTGGTAATAAGACAGGCTCTGCTTGACGATGCGGGACACGCGGTCAAGCTCCGTAACAGCAGTAGTCACGAAGGACCGGGCCGATTCGTCCAGACCAGCGTGGGTTTCAAGCAGGTAGAGCGCATTGGTTACCGAGGAGAGCGGGTTGTTAATTTCATGCGCCAGAGAGGAGGCAAGCTGGCCGGCCGCAGCCATTTTTTCAACCTGGTGCAGCCTCTCCTGTTGTTTAAAGAATTCCTGGTGAAGCCGGTCTTTTTCAATTGCAACCTCGTTCAGTTTCAGTGCGACATCCTGGTATTGGCGAGCGCGGTGATTCTCACTTAGCAGGGAGTCTCCCAGGATTTGCAGCAGCTCGCCCATCAGAATTAACCGCTGCCTTGGCTCCGGCTTCTGCTCGCGAACCACCTGCCAAACCTGTTCAAATCTGATACCGGAGTCGCGCGCCAGAATCTGAATTTCCGAGGCTTGCGAGAAATTCAACAAGGCGAAGCCTGCCACCGCTGCCCCAACGATCTCGCCCTCAAGCTGAAGCGAAGTTCCCACCACGGACAGTCCGGTGGTCTGGGACACGATCACCACCGGCCGGCTCCCGCTCTGGGCGAGACATTGGCGGACGCACTCGGCAAAGAGACCGGTAACGTATTTTCTTTCTTCGAACAACTGGAATAAGGGTGTTGGATGCAACGGGCCCAGCACTACTCTCCCTGCACCGTCAAACAATCTGACGGTAAGGTGCGTGGAACCGGCGTAGCTCTCCAGGGCCTGTATCCACAGATCCGAACTGAAGAGCGATTCAGGCCGCTTCATCAGTAGCTGGGTCCTCTCTTCTGACGCCGACTACCTCTATTTTTGTGGTATTGCGTTCGGGTGAACGCGACACAAGGCCGGCATAATTGGAGAATGGCTGTTCGGACTTGTGCGGCTCTCGCGGTAGCACCCTCATTCCCTGGCCCTGGACAACTTCACATTCGTGCGTGAGCCGGTTCACCGGATTCCCCCGCATCTTGGCCACGGTCATGGCCAGACGCAGGCTATCGCCGATTTCAACCCAGTTCATGAGGATGATGTTGTCCACCAGCGAGCTCATCACGAACTCACCCATCATGGAAGCCATCCCCAGCATCTCAGGGTTTTCATGGTTGTACACCGCAGCAATCTGGTATTCCTTCATCAGGGCCATCAGAGCGTGGAAAAAGTCGCGAAAGATCCTGCCTTTGGTCCCCAGAACGGAGCCGTAGGTGGAGAGACTGTCAATCACCACCCGTTTAGGCTTAAATTCCTTCACGATCTCCACGATGCGGTGAAAATGCACATCCACATCGATCTCCTGCGGCGGTTCATACTCCAGACGAACCAGACCCTTTTTGATAGACGAGTCGAAATCAATGCCGACGCTGCGGGCATTGTTTTTGATCTGTTCGACCTGTTCATCCAGGCTGAGCATCAAGCTGTGCTCGCCCCGCCGCGCCCCCTCCGCGATGAACTGGAGTCCCATCACGCTCTTGCCCACGCCTGAGATTCCAGCCACCACGGTAGTGCTGCCGAGGCAGTATCCACCGTTGGTGATCTCGTCCAGACCGGGTACGCCGGTTGGCAATCGTTTATTTGGATTGTAGGTGGCATGGCTCTCCTGATTCGGGGGACGGGGGGCCTGGACGCGGCGAAACACCTGTATGCCTTGTCCATTGACGATGCGGAAGGCGTGGCGCCCCATCTGAGACTCCTGCCCGCGCGATTTCACAATTTCAATCGAGCGGAAGATCGCGCGGTGTACATCCTCCATTTCAAGACGAATGACGGTATCAGCAATGGACTCCTCCGGCAGCGATCCCGCCATCTTCCCCCGGAAGGTGGAAGCGTCGACGGCCAGAATGGCTGTGAGGTTCTCCCGCTGCAAACCCTCCGTGAGCACATAAAAGCTGGACCGCGACTCGGGCGCTCCGCTTCCCAGCAGGCGGTCCACGCCATCAATGAAGATGCGCCGTGCCCCGAGGCTAGCCGACTCTTCAAGAAGAACGCTGTCGGCCTGCTGCAACTCCTGCCGCAACACATCACGTGTGGTAAAAATAATTTTCAAGAGACCCTTTTTTTCGAGCTTCTGCAGGTCCCAGCCGAAGCGCAAGGTATCGCGCATCAGCTTCTCCGGCGAAACCTCAAACACCACGATAATGCCGGGTTCATCGAACTGGCTGGCGCCGCGGTAGACGAACTCAACTCCCATGGTCGTTTTGCCGGAGCCAATCGAGCCTTCCACCAGGACCACGTTGCTCCGCGGAATGCCGCCGTTGAATATGTCGTCGAGTCCGGCGATGCCGGTTTTGACCAAATCGGGTTCAGTCATGCAGGTCCTCCAGAAGATCTAAAGTCAGACGAATTCATTCGGCCTTCATCTCTCAATGGACGGCGTCAACCGGGGACTGTTGAGATTGTCGAGGAGCCAGAACCTCGAGAAGATCTCGCCGCCCTTGTTTCGTACCAGCCAGTTCCAGGAGCCGGGCGAGCCCTTCCCCTTGCTGGCCGTTGAGTTCCAGAGAGTACATACGTGCCGAGTGCAGGCGATTCTTGGTTCGTCCCAGAAGTCCGGCCTCAGTGAACGCCTCAATGGACTTGGCGACCTGCTTCATGTCATATCCCACAAAAACCGCGAGCTGCTCGCTGGTCAGGAGTGAGCGCGGATGCCGACGCAAAAAGCCCAGCAGATCGAGTTCACAGGCTCCGCGTATGAGCGGAACGCGCGCGAGCAGGAGCCTCGCGTCGTCTTGTTCTTTACCGATTGTCGGAGACTTGTCAGCCATCTTGCCTGCAATAGGCGGGTTGGAATAGGCCGCGCCACTCGATGTTACTGCGATTCACCCAACGAGACTGGTCAACATTGCACACACCTAGACCTTAGAATTGCCCACTTCGCGGAGCTGGACCAATCCTGGCGGGTCGCCAAAAGCACCTTCATTTACAATCTTTCCCACAAGGAGCCTCTTTATCCATGCCCGAGCCGACCGATCCCACACAGATTGAAACCTTCAGTGCCAGCCGCTGGACGCGCGGGAACTTTCTCTTCCCTACGCAGATCTCAGTTGGACCGGAACGCGTGTTACGGGTGAAATCGCGCTTCTTCGGCCGTACGGAAGAGAGTATTCCTATCTCGAAGGTAGCGTCGGTGCAGATCAGCACCGGACTGATCTGGTCAGTGATCCGCATTGAATCCGCCGGCGGCGCCGATCCCATTACCAGCTATGGCCACACCAAGAGTGACGCACAGAGAATCCGCCAGTTGATTGAGCATTACCAGCAATATGCGGCGAGATGAGCTGTTGTTTTTGTAATCCCGAACGTAGTGAGGGTTGTTTTTGAAATCCCGAACGTAGTGAGGGATCCCTACCATCTTTGAAACTCTTCGGGTTTGGAATCGGGGGCCTGGTTTGTCAAGCCAGGCGATCTTGGCAGTTCTGGCAATTTTGGAGTCTCCTTCCTGATCTGCGTCATTCCGCGTTAATCTGCGGCAAAAAAAAGGCGCACCCTTTCCAGGTGCGCCCTTGCCTTCTCCCTGCATCACCTCTGAGCAGAGTGAAAGAGTTATTCGCCCTGGCCGCTCTGTCCGGCTTCCAGAGCATGCAACACGCGGAAAGTGCTGCCGCCGTTGGACCAGACCAGAACCAGCGCGTCCTTACCTTGAGGAACCGCGCCCAGTTCCTTCTGTACGTCCTGCGTGCTCTGTACTGGACGACGATTTACTTCCACGATTACGTCTCCGCGTGAAAGTCCGGCGTTATCAGCCGAGCTTCCCGGAAGAACGTTGGTGATCACCACGCCCTTCACGTTGCCGGGAAGTTGAAGCTGTTGCTGCAAGTCAGGCGTGAGTTCGCCCAGACCAATGCCCCAGCGAGCTTTACCCTTCGTACCCGGCTCGCCCGCCGACGCCATCTGCTTCTTGTTCATCGCCTCCAGCGTGACCGGCAGTGATTCCGTTTTGCCATCGCGGAATATGCCCAGCGTTACTTTGCTGCCCGGACGCTCCGCGCTGATGTTGGCCTGCAAGCTGCCAGCATCCTCAACGTTCTTGCCGTTGATCTGCGTGATCACATCGCCCACTTTGAGTCCGGCTTTGGATCCCGGAGAGTCAGGTTCAACCTGGCTCACCACCGCGCCGCTGGCCTTCGTCATATGGAAGAACGTCGCGTTTTCCGGAGTGAGATCAGAGATGCCGATACCGATACGAGCATGCTCAATCTTGCCGTCTTTCAGCAGCGTATCTACGATCGGCTTGGCAATCTGTGCCGGAATGGCAAAGCCCATGCCGGAGAAGCTGCCGGAAGGCGAAATGAGAAACGTATTGATACCGATCACTTCTCCATGCGCATTCACCAGTGGACCACCGGAGTTGCCGGGATTGATGGCTGCGTCCGTCTGGATAAACTGTCCGGGTTTGCGCGCATCATCCGTATAAGGATTGGTGCGATTCAACGCGCTCACAATGCCGCGCGTAACCGTGAAGCGGAAGCCAAACGGATTGCCGAAGGCAAGCACGGTTTGTCCGGGCTTGAGCGCGGCGGAATCGCCCCAGGGAACGCTGGCAAGATTGTTGCCGTCAACTTTGATCACAGCAAGATCGGTCAACGGATCAGCGCCAATCAGCCTGGCCGGCAACACGCGACGGTCATTCATCGTCACGCGAATATCCACCGCGCCATCAATCACGTGATTGTTGGTGACGATATAGCCATCGGGCGAAATGACAATGCCGCTGCCCAGGCCGTGTTCAATCTGCGGTCCACGACGCTGCTGCTGTTGTCCGAATGGTCCGAAGAAACGCTGGATCGGATCCTGATTCTGGCCTTGACCGTCCTGATCATCATCCTGACCCTGCTGGTCCTGGCTCTGTCCGCGAACGTGCGCTTGCTGTCCGCGATTGCGCGACGTCACCGTTACATTCACCACTGCGGGCGTAACGTGCGCCGCAAGCGTTTCCATGGCGTGGTCAAGCGCGGTTAACGCGCTCACACTGTTGTCATCCAGCGCAGGCGCTGCGGGTGCAACGGTCACACTGGCCGCGCTCGCTGCCGCGGGCTTAAGAAACTCATAGCCGCCAATTGACACCGCGAATGCCAGCGCCAACACCGCAAGGGTCTTGCGCACTCTCACCAGCGGATTCCATTTATTCATGTTCATACTCAACTTCTCCTGTAACTAATGAATTAGTTATTACTGCCGAAAATCGTTCTCTGGAGATGGCTGCTCGCCAACTCCGGTTATGCCCTCTTAGGTTTTATTGGGAGCGTGTTTATAAAAAGCTTTCGCCGGAACCACCCAGCGTACCTGTGAAACTTCAACATGCCAGCCGTTGCGGTCGGCGACGATCGTCTCTTGCGTTGCCACCAGCACCACCAGACCATCACTCAGTTCATCTGCGCCGTCGACTGGTGAATTGATCCGGCCATTTTTGCCAGACGCTGGTCGCGCCGGTGTGGAATACATCGCCAGCATCATTGGAGAATGCTCTTCACGCGGCGTATTTTGCGTCAGCAAAGTCTGTGGCTTATGTGAGACCAGCGCCGGTTTGGATTTCTGCACTGCCTTGTGCTCAAGCTTCTTGGCCGGATCAAACGTCAGCTTCGCCGGCAAGGCCTTCACGCCGAAGTTTGCCGATGGCTGCGTTGCTTCCTTGTTTTCGCGCACTTGAGTCATACGCGAACTCATTGGCGCTCCAGCCTGACTTGTTGCAGCAACTTGATGCACCGAAGCATCCTGTATCCTCACCAGCTCTGGCGTAAATGAAGCTGACAATCCGCACACTGCCGCGGCCACGGCCACCAGCGGAATAGCCGGTTTCCATACCCGATTCTTTACCGGCCTCCCTGGATCCAGAATGCGCGTAACGCGTTGCGTTAACTGGTGAGCGCGTCCAAGCGCTGCCTGAGCCAGTGCAATTTGCCTGCGCATTAAGCTCTTCTCCGCCACCAGCGCCAGGCTGCGCGCATAATTCTGCGCGTCGGATGTCTGCTCCAGGGCCGCATCGTCGCATGCCTGTTCGCGGCTCAATGCCAACTCGCGTTCCATCCACCAGATCGCAGGATGAAAGAAGAACAGCGCTTTCACCACCTGTTGCAGCAGGTTCGTCCAGTCATCTCGCCGCCGCAGATGCGCCAGCTCATGCAGCAGTACATGTTTCAATTCTTCGCCCACGGGAGCATTTTCCCCGCTGCGCTCATTCAGTAACCACGCCGGGAGAATGATTGCCGGAGAGAAAAATCCGACCGCTTTTGGACTCTGCGAGTCGTCCGCTTTCAGCACCGCCACTCGCCGTACTTTTTGAAACGACTCAACCAGCGTCCGCGACGATGGCGGCAACTCATCCAGTGACACAGGAACGCATTGCGCGCGCAGCTTGCGCAACTGCCATAAGCCAACCGCAACTCGCATCAAGCCAACCGTCGCCAGCAAAGCCCACAAGCCTAATGCAGTCAGAGCGAATGAAACCGGCAATGTCAGTAGCGATCCAGAATGTACGGGATAAACTGCGGCAGGTCCGCGCAAACCAAATACTGTAACCGAAACAATGCCAAACAAAGCAGAAAGCCAGATCACAAACCGCGTCTGTGACGCTTTGGCGGGAAGCAGACGAAGAGCGATGGCCACCACGAAAGTCAGCAGCGTGCCCTCCACCAGCGAGTACACCATGCGCTCAAAAGCAACCGACGCTACGGCATGCAATCCGGCAACGTTCATCACCTGGCGTCTCCCTGCTCTATCAAATCCTTCAGCCGCTTCAACTCTTCCGCAGCAAGGCCTTTATCTTCCAGAAGATTCAACACCAACGCTTCATGCGAGTTCCGGAAAAACCGGCTCACCAGGTTGCGAATCTCAAATTTAGTGGCCTGTTCGCGGCCAACCAGCGCTGTATAAATGTGTGCGCGCCCGTCCTTGATATGTTGGACGTACCCCTTCTTCTCCAGAATGCGGATCGTTGTGAGCACGGAGTTATACGCCAACGCGTGTTCCGGAATAGCTTCCAGAAGCTCGTGTACAGTGGCTGACGGTCTCTGCCACAGCACGTCCATCAGCCTCAGTTCTGCTTCCGTCAACGTGGGTGATTTCTTCGGGGGCACTCCGCACTCCTGATCTCAACTGCTTGTTTTTTTGAACGCCCAATTCTGGGCTTCTTGCGCTTCCAATCCATTAGACGCGCGTTGAAACAAATAGTAACTAATTATTTAGTTACTATCCATATAGATTTCGAGACAAGCTGAAGGTTTAAGGCTTTGTGTTTTATATTTAATGACTTACGGATTACCGCTGCCATTGGCTGACGCCGTGAAATGCTCGAGATGATCCGCCATCAACTTACTCAATCTGGCTTGTAGCAAGTTGAGAGAATCGGATAATGACTGAATTCCGCTGCTCTCCCACGTGAACCCTTTATGGTCAACTTCCGTGCTCAACTGGCGCGCCATCTGGCTAAACCGACGGATCCGCTCGGCGGCCAGGAAGCCGAGGACAACTTCAGGATCTTTCTCGGTTGTGCGCGCGGTCATCAACTCGTTGACCGTCCACGCCGTCATTCGTAGATCATCCAGAGACTGTCGGAATGCCTGCAACGATCGAGCGTCCAGCTCCCTCGAATTTCTCAGGTCGGCTTCCAGGTCATGGAATTCGAACGTCATTTCTTCCAGGCGTGTGGAGATGTCTTTCTTAACTTTCATTTTTGCTGCACCTGTCTCGCTGAACGTATGAGCTGCACACAATAACTCACTTCCATCGGTTCGGCACAAACAAAAAAATTTCTACCAGAAAACGAACATGCGTGACTTAGGTGGGGAGGCACCATAGCCAGAACGGTGTAGCCGCGTCTCTGGGCATGAACATGGGCTGCTCCCAGCGCGATGAGGGTCTTTCCGGTTCCACACTCGGCCACGACCATGGCGGTCCGCGCCTGTTGCCACCTTTTCACCACTCCCATCAAGGCGATGGTCTGTGCGGGAAATGGCTCGCGCAGAAGTCGTTCGATGCGGGGCGATACGGCGTGATCAAACTGATGCAGCGCGGGAAATTGCGAAAGGATACGATTTCCCAGGAGATTGGAGTGCGCCCTCATATAGTCGTAGATATCAGTTATGTTGTCGTGCTCCACGGGCACCTCGTTTAGCGGCATTTCTATGTTGTGATCGGACACATAAGAAGGACTCATTGTCCGCGTTTCCGAGGTCGCTCGTTATACGACGAGTGCGGCCACCTGCTACGCGTACGAATTACGCCACAATTCTCTCTCTGCCTTTTAGAGTTAAACCGGTGAGGTATGCTTTTGGTGGGAGTTCTCAAGGTGAGTGAAAGCGTCCAGACGACTAGCGGGAGAGGGTGGAGAATCTGGCTGTTGAATCGCGTGGCCGAATTGCGGCAACGCGAGGCCCAAGTCTTTTTGTTTTTGGCGCTCGTGATCGGCGCTTTGACAGGGTTAGCGGTTGTCGCTTTCATCCTGTTGACAGAACGAATGGGGATGCGACTGTACCCGGTGGGCGGCGCTCCGTGGCGGCGTTTGCTCTTTCCGGTCGTGGGCTCACTCGGCGTCGGCTACTTGCTGTATCGCTATTTCCCCAATGCACGAGGCAGCGGCGTTCCGCAGACCAAAGCCGCGCTGTTTGCGCGCGAGGGCCGCATCACGCTGCGCACCGTGCTCGGTAAGTTTTTTTGCACGTCGGCAACGCTCGCCAGCGGAATCCCACTGGGGCGCGAAGGACCTTCTGTTCAAGTTGGTGCTGGTATTGCGTCCGTGCTTGGACGTCTCCTTGGACTGCGCGCCGATCAAGTAAAAAAGCTGATCCCGGTAGGCGCAGCGGCTGCCATTGCCGCCGCGTTTAATACGCCTCTGGCGGCAGTTCTGTTTTCGCTTGAGGAGATCGTGGGCGATCTTCATGCACCAGTGATGGGCGCCGTGGTCCTGGCGTCGGCGACTGCATGGATGGTTCTGCGTATGTCTCTCGGCAATCATCCACTCTTCAAGGTTCCGCAATACCAATTGGTCCATCCTTCGGAGTTTGCCATTTATGCTGTGCTCGGAGCAGCCGGGGGTTTGGTTTCGGTGGCCTTCACGAAACTTCTGCTGGGCTTGCGGGCGCGATTCCTGCGGTTGCCGCAGAAGACCTTCTGGTTCCACCCTGTGGCGGGCGGGTTGTTGGTTGGTCTGATGGGTTGGTTTGTACCGCAGGTTCTAGGCGTGGGTTATGGATTTGTCGGCGACGCGTTGAACGGAAACATGGCGTTCAAAATGATGGTGCTGCTCGTGGTTCTGAAACTTATCGCCGTTACCACCAGTTATGCTTCCGGTAACGCGGGCGGTATCTTCGGGCCTTCGCTTTTTATCGGCGCGATGTTAGGGGGCAGCGTGGGAACGCTCGCACATCATTGGTTCCCCGCGTACACTGCGACTCCGGGCGCCTACGCGCTGGTGGGAATGGGCGCGGTCTTCGCGGGGATCGTGCGTGCGCCGATGACTTCGGTGCTGATGATCTTCGAAATGACGCAGGACTATGAGGTGATCGTTCCTCTGATGATTGCGAATCTAGTGAGTCTTTTCATCGCTTCACGATTGCAGCACGAGCCGATCTACGAAGCCCTGGCCGTGCAAGATGGTATACACCTGCCGAAGGGTGAAACGCGCCAACGACCTGGTCAGCGTCAGGTGGGGACAGTTATGCGAACCCCGAGCCCCTTGCTGCCCTCCGATATCACACTGCGGGAAGCGCTGGAAACGGTTCAATCGGGTGACGGCCGAACGTGGCTGGTAGCGGACCGACGCGGCGTGATTGGAGTGATCAATGTTGCGAGACTGGAACGGGAAGTGGCTGAAGACAGCGAAAAGAAGCTTGGCGAATTGGTAGATGCGCTGGTCTTTCCGCACGTGCATTCCGACCAAGGGCTTGATTTGGCGCTTGAGCGCCTCGGAGCCAACCAGATCGAAATCCTGCCCGTGGTCAACCGCGCGGATGTGCATAAGTTGGAAGGCATAGTAACGCTGCGGGACGTGCTTGATGCATACGGCGTAGGCCACGCCTAAATCAGACTTAGGTAACCGTCGCCGTCGCGTACTTCTCCGGCTGCCGGTCAAACGTATCCTTGCAGCCCGCACAGCAGAAATACACCCACTTCCCTTCATGCTGAGACTTATATTTCGCCTTCATCGTATCCACCATCATCCCGCAGATGGGATCTTTGGCCTCGGTATTGAGCACGTTCAAGAGCAGGGAGCTCTTCTTAGCCACTTCGGACTGCGGCTGCGATCGTCGCACCTGGATGATTTCCGCCAGTATGCTCACCGCAATTTCTTCCGGCGACGCGGCGGATATACTCAATCCCGCCGGCGCATGCACCTGATCAATTCGTGACTGCGCGATCCCCTGGCCGCGAAGAAATTCAAATACCTTCGCTGCTTTCTTCTTGCTGGCCACAAATGCCACATACTTCGCCGCCGATTTCAACGCCTGCTCCAGCGCCTCCTCGTCGCCTTCTCCCTGCGTTGATACCACCACAAAACTTTCCGGCATCACTTTTGCCGGCTCAATCAGGAAATCCTTGTCTTCTATCGATTCGACTTCAGCCAGATCGTCCTTTGGCAGATGTTCCGCCACAATCGTCACTCGATATCCCAGCACGTGGCTCAACCGCGCCAGAGTCAACGCAATCGGTGAGCGGCCCAGGATCACCACCTGCGTTCGCGGTAATACAGGCTCAATATAGATATCCAACGCTCCTCCGCTGTGGCATGTCATGGTGTAGTCCACTACACCTTCTTCTGATCCGTCGGATGATGGGCTGATCCGCACCATACGCGGCCTGCCGTCTTTCATCGCCTTCAATGATTCCTTCACCACCACCGGTTGCGCACATCCGCCGCCAATCCATCCGGCAAGTTCGCCATTCGCCAGCACAATCGCGCGGTCACCCTGCTTACCGGAACTCGGCGCCTGTGAACGCACCACGGTCGCCACGGCAAAAACTTCGCCCTTTGCGGTCAGTTCGGCAGACTTTTTCAGGAACTCATCAAACATTTGTCTTCACCTTCGGGCGATCCCCCTATCGCGGGCGCTCCAGATGTCTCTCCAGTGCCAGCAGGCTCTCCAGATTATGGCCCGGAGCAAACACATCAATATGCGGCAAAGCTGCGTTCATGCCGCGCGTCACCGGCTGGTATTCTTCCATCCCCAGCAGCGGATTCAGCCAGATCAGCTTGCGCACGCGCCGGCGAATCGCCGCCAACTCCGTAGCCAGTACTTCCGGCTCGCCGGTATCCCAGCCATCGCTCAGGATAATAAACAGTGTATCCCTTGTAAGCAGACGTCGCGCATGTGTCTGGTTGAACTCCCGCAGTGACTCGCCGATCTTTGTTCCACCGGACCAGCCCGCTGCCTTTTCGCCCAATTGCTCAAATGCCGCGCGCGATTGCCGCCCTCTGAACGCTCCCGTGATCTCGGAAAGCTGTGTGCTGAAGAGAAATGTATCCACGCGCTTGAAATGCTTTTGCAGCGCATACGCAAAGCGCACCAGAAACAGGCTGTATGCATTCATTGATCCGCTGATATCCACCAGCACCACCAGCCTGTCCTGTTGCAACTTCTTGCCTTTAAAGCTCAGTGAAATGGGCTCACCGCCGCGGCTGATGTTGCGCCGGATCGTCCTTCGGAGATCGACCTGCCCCCGCACGCGCAAGCTCTTGAGCCGCCGGGAAAGCCGCATGCTCATCTTCTTCAGTAATTGCAGCGCCAGCCGTTCCAGATCGGCCAGGTCGCTTTGCGGTATTTCAGAAAAATCTGCTTTCTTTAGACGCTCGTGCCGCGTAGCGCCCATCATCATCTTGCCCGGTTCGTCCTCAGCGGCCTTACCGGACGAGCTTTCCATCATGCTCAGCGTGCTCGCCGGAGCGGGCATTTCTTTTTTTGCTTTAGTTCTTCGCTCGCGCTCACGCCTTCCAGCCACTGAGTCGGCATCCCGCCAGAAAATCCAGAACAGATCGTCAAACAGGTCCCAGTCATCCTTTGACGAACACAGCACCGCCCGCAACGCCATGCGTAGCACTTCCCTGTCCCGCACGCCAACAATCGCTGTCGCTTCAACCGCGGCCACGCTGTCATTCACGCCGGAGTTGATGCCTTCACTCCTCAAAAACCGGCAAAACTCCACAACAATCTCGGCGAAATTGCTTTCGGTCTCTGGCATGATCTTGCTCATAATCGTTAATTCAACTTCGTCTTTGCATTCAGAAACAAAGGGCTCGCGCCGTCCACGCGCGTCGAGCCCGGGGTCCCCAGCACGCGCGATTTTCGCGTGATGGGGTGGGAGCCCGCTGCAACAGGAGCACGACATCGCCACCAGGAAAAATTGCACTCAAAGCGGTTTCGAGCGAAGCGACAACAAAAACGAACCCCGAGAATGCAATTTGTAAACATGCCGCACCAGGGAGTTCTCTAGAAAACAAAATTAGTAACGTCATCCCGAACCCCGTTAACGAGCCAGCGCTTTCTTCAGCTGGCGAGTAGGGGTGAGGGACCTTGTGCCTGTTCTTCTCAGACTCCCGAAACTCTCCAGCGCTGCCCAAACTCCGAGCGCCAAAGGCGCGACAGGAGATGGTAGGGCAGGGTTTCAACCCTGCCTGAGCGAAGCGAAACCCCGTCCGTTCCCGAGGCGCGGTTTTCGAGGAAAAACGTGCTGAGGGATTAGGGCGGGGCAATTGAAGGACCAGCCACTACCTCGCTGCCGCAGGCCGGAGCGCAGCGCCAGCGTAGCGACAGAATTGAAGCCCCTACGCCAACAGCTTCTCCACATCCGCTGCTCGAATCTTGGCCGTATCCTCCACTGACTTTGACACACAGCCCAGCGTCTCATCCACGCTCGCGGCATCCAGATGTTTTCTTCCCAGCGCAATCAGCGCCTGCGCCCAATCCAGCGTCTCCGCCACGCCCGGAGATTTGCTCAGCGCAAGGTTCCGCACCGCCTGAATAAATCCCACTACCTGTCGAGCCAGCTCTTCCGGAATTCCCGGCAGCCGCGCCATCACAATACGCAGCTCTTTCTCCAGCGATGGATACTCGATCCAGTGGTATAGACAGCGCCGCTTCAACGCATCACTCAACTCGCGGCTGCGGTTCGATGTAAGAATAACCAACGGAACATGCTGGGCTCGGATCGTCCCCAGTTCGGGTATGCTGATTTGGAAATCGGAGAGTAGTTCCAGCAGAAACGCTTCAAAGGCTTCATCCGCGCGGTCCACTTCGTCAATCAACAACACCGGTGACGACTCTGGCCCCTGGATCGCCTGAAGCAGCGGACGCTCCAGAAGAAACTCACGGCTGAAAATATGTTTTTCTTTTTCTTCAACTGACTGCCCTGTGCCCTCTTCAATCTTGATGGCCAGCAGTTGCTTCTGGTAATTCCACTCGTAGACAGCGGAATTAATATCCAGCCCTTCATAGCACTGCAATCGGATGAGCTGCGCCCCCAGCAAAGACGCCAGAACTTTCGCTACTTCTGTTTTGCCCAGCCCGGCGTGCCCTTCCAGCAACACAGGTTTCCCCAGTTTGATACCGAGAAAGATCACCGTCGCCAGCGCTGAGTCTGTGATGTAGCCAAGGCGTTCAAATCCCCGCATCACATCCGCAAGCTCTTTGATCTCACGTTTCCTCAGGACAGTTGGCGCAGGCATGGTTTCAGCTCAGGATTTCCCCGGCTCTTTCGATGGATCGTCCTTTGTTTCGCCGCCGAACGTGGCCTTGATCGCGGAAAAAGCCAGCCCCAGTCCGCTGATCGGCTTGGCTGCATTCGGATCAACCGGGCCGCCCTGCAATTGCTGGCGAAAGCTATTGCTGAATTTCTCAAACATGATGTTCGACACTTCCTGGATCATGCGTCCGCCCATCTGCGCCAGAATGCCCACCACGTTCATCTCGGCTACGCTCACCACTTCCGTCGCGCCGTTCTCCAGCGTGCGTACCGTGCCCGTCATCCTCATGGATGCGCTGCCCTTGCCGCGCGTATCCTGTCCCTTGCCCAGCAGCTCAATCTCGTGCGCCGCATCATCCTTGCGCACGATCTGGATTTCACCCTTGAAATCGCTCACACTGGGTCCCACCTTTACGCTGATCGCTCCCTTGTACGTCTTCTCGTCCACCTGTTCGGTAATCGACGCGCCGGGCACGCAGACCACAACTTTCCTCGGATCGCTCAGAAACGCCCAGACCTTCTCTATTGGCTCCTGCACTTGAAACGTCTTTTCTATCTTTACTGCCATGGATTAACCTGCCACTCCCTTTTCTTTCATGACCTGCCAGATTTTTGCCGGCGTCATCGGCATATCAATGTGTTTCACGCCGAGATGTGACAATGCGTCCACCACGGCGTTCACAAACGCCGCCGGTGATCCCACGTTGGGCGATTCGCCAATTCCCTTCGCTCCAAACGGATGATGCGGTGATGGCGTCACAGTCTTTCCTGTCTCCCAGTTCGGTGTTTCCACCGCGGTTGGCAGCAGGTAGTCCATGAACGTTCCGCCTTGCACGTTGCCGCTCTCGTCATAGTCAATCAACTGCATGAACGCGATCGCCAGGCCTTCCGTCAATCCACCATGGATCTGGCCTTCCACAATCATGGGATTAATAATGTTGCCGCAATCATCCACCGCAACAAATTTCCTGATCTTCACCGCCCCCGTGCCTTTGTCGATGTCCACCACGGCAATGTAGGTTCCGAACGGGAAAGTCAGGTTCGGCGGATCGTAATAGTTCACCGCCTCCAGACCAGCTTCCATTCCCTGCGGATGATTCGTATACGCCGCGAACGCAATTTCCTGGATCGTCTTTGACTTGCTCGGCGAGCCCTTCACCCAGAACTTGCCCGGTTCCCACTCCAGATCCTCTTCGCTGGCCTCAAGCAGATAAGCCGCAATCTTGCGAGCCTTCTCTCTGATTTTGCGCGCTGCCATCGCCGTCGCCGCTCCAGAAACCGGTGTGCTGCGGCTGGCATACGTTCCCAGTCCATAAGGAGCAGTGTCCGTATCGCCTTCTTCCACCGTGATGTCAGAAGCAGGAATCCCCAACTCCTGCGCCACGATCTGCGCATAAGTCGTCTCGTGTCCCTGTCCCTGGCTTTTGGTTCCCATGCGCAAAATGCCTTTGCCCGTGGGATGAATGCGAAGTTCCGCCGAATCAAACATCTTGATGCCGGCAATGTCGAAGGTATGCGACGGCCCGGCGCCTACGATCTCAACAAACGTTGAAATGCCAATCCCCATGAACTCGCCCTTCTTGCGCTTCTCTTCCTGCTCCTTGCGCAAGGCCTTGTAATCGATGAACTCCAGCGCCTTGTCCAGATTCGCGTGATAATCACCGCTGTCATAGCTCCACCCAAGTTTTGATTGATACGGGAACTGGTCCTTGCCAATAAAGTTCTTCCGCCGCAGTTCAATCGGATCCATCTTCAATTCCTGCGCCAGCACGTCCACCGCGCGCTCTATGAGATAAGCGGCTTCTGTCACGCGGAATGAGCAACGGTACGCCACGCCGCCTGGGGCCTTGTTGGTGTAAACCCCATCCACTTCACAAAACGCGTCTTGCAGGACGTAATTTCCAGTGCATATGCTGAACAGGCCGGCAGGAAACTTTGTGGGCTGCGCCGTAGCGTTGAACGCTCCGTGATCAGCCAGTGTCTTCACCCGCAGGGCCCTCATCGTTCCATCTTTTTCAGCCGCTAGCTCGGCCGTCATGTGGTAATCGCGCGCAAAGCCCGTCGACATCAGGTTCTCTGACCGTGTCTCAATCCACTTCACCGGAATGCCCGTCGTCAGTGACGCCACCACCGCGCAAACATATCCCGGATAAATCGGCACTTTGTTGCCGAATCCGCCACCGATGTCCGGCGAGATCACGCGTATGTTCTGTTCCGGAATGCCGCCCACCAGAGCAAACAGCGTGCGATGTACGTGTGGCGCCTGTGATGTCAGATAGATATTCAGCTTGCCCGTTGCTTTGTTGAAGTCTGCCACGCAGCCGCAGGTCTCCAGCGGTGCCGGATGGCAGCGTTGAAACAGTGCATCCACTCTCGCTGTCACGGGCGCCGTGGAAAAGTTCTTGTCCGTGCTCGCCCGGTCGCCCACTTCCCAATGGAAGATGTGGTTGGTCTTCTCTTCCCGGTCCTCACGCAAAATCGGCGATCCCGGATCCGTGGCTTTCTTCGGGTCCACCAGCACTGGCAGTTCTTCGTACTCCACTTCCACCAGTTCGGCAGCGTCGGCGGCAATGTAACGGTCTTCCGCCACCACAAACGCAACTTCCTGTGCCTGGAACAGAACCTTCCCTGTCGCCAGCACCATCTGTTTGTCGCCGGAAAGTGTTGGCATCCATGCCAGGCCGGCCTTTGCGAGATCTTCTCCGGTAATCACCGCCAGTACGCCAGGCAGCGCCTTGGCCTTTTCCGTGTTCACGCTCTTGAGGCGTGCGTGTGCAAACGGACTCCTCACCATGTGTCCGTACACCATGCCAGGAAGGTTCACATCATCAACGTAGTTGCCCTTGCCCTGGAGAAACCTTCCATCTTCCTTGCGCTTGATGGAGTGGCCCATGCCACCTACTTCAGGAGTTGTCTTGAACATTACTTGCCTCCTTGCGCCACAGCCTTGTTCTTAGCATTGATGTCATCTTCTGTCATCTTCTTGGCGGCGTATTGCACGGCCTTCACAATGTTCTGATATCCGGTGCAGCGGCACAGGTTCCCGGAAATCCCCCAGCGGATCTCTTCCTCTGTGGGATTCGGATTCTTCTGCAGCAGCGCATACGACGACATCAGCATGCCCGGTGTGCAGAACCCGCATTGCAATCCGTGTTCTTGCTTAAAGCCCTCTTGTAACGGATGAAACACGTCGCCCTTCATCAGGCCTTCCACCGTCGTGATTTCGCCGCCATCCGCCTGTACGGCAAACATCGTGCACGACTTTACCGTCTTTCCGTTGAGCATCACCGTACATGCGCCGCAATGTGACGTGTCGCAGCCAATGTGCGTTCCCGTCAGGTGCACCGACTCGCGTATGAAATGCACCAGCAGCAGCCTGGGCTCAACCGCTCCCTCGCGATCGCGTCCATTGATTTTCACTTTGATCATTTGTTTCGCCATAAATGAAAGTCCCTCTAGCGACAACTACCTTTTCAATTGTCTTTCAATTGCTTTTCAATTGCTTTTCAATTGCTTTGAAGGGGCACGGCTTTAGCCGTGCCG
>Ga0209863_10000493_pt1 | contig 19480 bp, 16 predicted proteins | sample OrgsoiDNA2013046_FD_185796 | JGI IMG/M metagenome (GOLD analysis project Ga0209863, IMG submission 185796) | Permafrost soil microbial communities from the Arctic, to analyse light accelerated degradation of dissolved organic matter (DOM) -... | ecosystem: Environmental > Terrestrial > Soil >...
CCGCGTCTTCGACCACGACCGCGACCTCACCGCGAGCCGTTTGCGTGACGAGCGCGTAGAGGTGGTACGCCAGGGTCGATCCGTCGATGTTGAGCGGCACCGGCGCGCATTGCGCCTGCGGCTGCGGCTCGGCGGGGATCGGAACCTGGAAGCCGGGGTTGTTGGGGTCGGGCGCGAACACCCGGAGGCAGACGACGTCGACGCGCTGGGCGCGCTCGAACGTTCGCACCGCTACGTTCGTCGCCGACTGCGCGCAGCTCGCGGTCGCGACGACCGCCACGCAGCTGCGCAATGGGTATCTCGCGACGCCGTTTCGGCCCACCGGCGCGACGCTCGCCGAACAGGCACTCGTCGCCCTCGTCGAAGAAATCGAGTGGCTGCGCACCCTCACCGCCAAACACGAAGACCTGCCGGACGACGGCTATGCGCGCGCTGCTACTGAAGACCGCGAGCTGCTCGTCGCGGCAGTCGCGGCGTTGCACGACGCTGCCAAAGCGCTACGAGACGCCGAGGCAGGCCACACCACACCCGTGGCCTGCACCCACACCAACGACGGCACCGCACTGGTGATCGATCTCGATTTGCTCGGCTCGCTTCGTAGTCAAGCTGCAGAGGCGACGTCGATGCGCGTCGACACCTCGGCCGCGAGCAACATCGCAGTCGACGCCGACGTTCTCGAATGTTCCTTTCATGCGCGTGCGGTCGCGACCGCGACAGCCGCTGCCGCGTCGTCCGCGCTGGTGGCGTCGGGCAATGCCGACGACGATGCGGTGCGCGCCGAGCAATCGCGTTGGTACGGCGCGGCCAACCCACCGCGGTCGGCACGGCTAGGCGAGCTCACCCGACAGGTCCTAGCCCAAACCGATCTGCGCTCAGTCTGGTTGCGCAACAGCCTGCGCGGCGCGATCGGCTTCGCCCTCGCGGTGCTGATCGCCAAGGTCACCGGTGTGCAGCACGGCTTCTGGGTGGTGCTCGGCATGCTAGGCGTACTGCGCTCGAACGCGCTCGGCACTGGCGCCATCGCGTTACGCGCACTCGTCGGCACCGCATTGGGTTTCGTCGTCGGTGGAGTACTGCTCGTCGGGCTCGGCAACCACGTCAACGCGTTATGGATCGTGTTGCCGTTCGCAGTCTTGGTCGCCGGCTACGCGCCACTGCGCATTTCGTTCCTCGCCGGCCAAGCCGCGTTCACCGTGCTTCTCGCGGTGCTGTTCAACATCGTGCAGCCCACCGGCTGGCGGGTCGGTTTGGTACGGGTAGAAGACGTGGCGATCGGCTGCGGAGTGAGCCTTGTTGTTGGTGTGCTGCTGTGGCCGCGTGGTGCTGCGCCGGTAGTCTCGCTCGATCTCGCCGATGCCTACCGCAGTGGTGTCGACTACCTGTCGTCCGCTGTTCATGCGCTGATCGGGCGGCACGCAACGTTGGGCCAGGAAGCCGTCAGTGAAAGTGCGGCCGTAAAAGCGACGGCAGCATCACGTCGGCTTGATTCGGCGTTCCGCAGCTACCTCGCCGAGCAAGGCACCAAGCTCGTGCACCGTGAAGAGTTAGCGTCATTGGTCGGCGGGGCGAGTCGGTTGATGCTGGCAGCGAATTCCCTTGCCACGCTGCCACTTCGCACCAAAGGTGCGGACGCCAATGACGAGCAACTGCTCGACGCCGAGTTGCATACGCTAAGCATGTCACTCGGGCGCATCGCGAACGATTTGGCACCGCCGCGCAGTGGCGCCTCCGCTGCCGATACGCCTGAGACCGCGTCCGACGGCATTCGTCCGGCGATGCCCGAGAGCGTGTGTGCGCGTTGGATTCACCATCACCTCAGCCACCTGCAAGAGGCCGTTGACCCGCTCGCTCATGCGGCCACGGTGTTGCGAGAAGCGCGCGGCCCGCTCGCTCGCTAGCTCGTTTTCGTCGCGAGTGCGCGATCGTGCAGCAGCGCCGAGAATTCGCTCGCGCAAGTGGGGCGCCCTAGCAGATAGCCCTGCGCTCGGTCGCATCCCAATTCGGTGAGCTGACGCAGCTGCTCCTGCGTCTCCACTCCCTCGGCGACCGCGACAAGACCAGAGCCGTGCGACAACGCGATAATCGCGCTGATCAGGACCGCGTTGCCGCCGTCGACATCAAGACTGCTGACGAAGCTGCGGTCGATCTTCAACTGGTCGACCGGCAACGTGCGCAACCGGGCCACTGACGAGTGCCCGGTACCGAAGTCGTCGATCGCGAAGTGCACGCCCATGGCATGGAGTTCATGGATCGTCTGGAGGGTCTCTGGCGACTCCGCCATCGCGACGCTTTCGGTGACCTCGAGCGTGAGGCGGTCGGGGCTGAGCCCACACTCGGCCAAGATGTCGCGCACGAGTTGCGGCAAGTCAGGTTCGACTTGCCGTGGCGACAGGTTGACCGCGATCTCGATGGTATTCGGCCAGCACATCGCTTGCGCACACGCCGTGCGCAGCACCCACTCGCCGAGCCCAGTGATGAGTCGGCTCGATTCGGCGATTGGAATGAACTCGCAAGGGCCGAGCAGACCACGCACCGGGTGCTGCCAGCGCACCAGTGCTTCGGAACCCACAATTCGGCCAGATCGAAGGTCTTGAATCGGCTGGTAGTGCAGAACGAGTTGGTCACTCGCGATGGCAATCTTGAGTGCCTGCTCGGTGTCGAGGCGTTCGAGGGTGCCTTCGCGCATCTCGGGTTGGTAGCGCACGAAGCGGCCACCACCGCGACGCTTGGCCTCATACATTGCAAGGTCGGCGCTATAGAGCAGCGACCGTGCATCCGGCTGGCTGAAATCGGAGACCGCGATGCCGATGCTTCCGCGGATCGTCACGTCGCGCCCACTCAACGCGACGGGCTCGCCCAACACGTCGAGCAAGTGAGCTGCCACGGCTTCCGCGCTCGACGGATGTGACAGGTCTTCGAGCAGAACGGCGAACTCGTCACCACCGAGCCGCGCGACCGTATCGCCGGGTCGAAGAACTCGCGCGAGCCGCGCAGAGAGCGTCACGAGGAGGCGATCGCCCGCGTCGTGGCCGAGGCTGTCGTTGATGTCTTTGAAGTCATCGAAGTCGAGGAACAGCAGCGCGATAGGCGACCGGCTTCGACGTGCGGTGGCCCAGGCGTGATCGAGTCGCTCGCGCAGCAACGCGCGGTTCGGCAGCCCGGTGAGCTCATCGTGCAGCGCGTCGTAGCGCGCGTCGCCGAGAGCCCGCCGCAACGACTCGGTGGTGTTGGCGTCGGTGAGGGCCAAGCTCACGTGATCGGCGAACGACAGCAGGATTTCCTGCTCGACCAAGCTGTAGCGGCGCCCTGGCTCCCTGCTCGCGACGACGAGGCTGCCAGCGACCACGCCATTTTGATGCACCGGCGCGCCCATCGCCGCCTGGAGGCGCATCTGGGCAAAGTTGGGCAACGCAAGGGCCGATGTGGCGTAGTCGTGGATGACCACCAGTCGGTTCTCCGAGATCGCCCGCCCCCCAGCGCCGTCGCCAATCCTGACGCGATCTCCGAGCGACGATCCGGGCTCGATACCGACAGTGCAGAGCATCACCGCGTAGTCGGGGTCGGTTGAATCGATTCGGCGCAGTCCCACGATGGCGTCACCGAGCAGTTCAGAAGCGCCCGCCACGATGGTCTGCAACACCTCAGGCAACGGGGCCCGGCTGTTGATCGACCGCTGGATGCGGGTGAGCCGTTCGAGCAGCGTCTGCCGCTCTTGCACGACGGCCAGCAGCGCGGCGTTCTCGGCGGCGTGCGTATCGGCATCGGCCCGCGAGAACCGCTCGGCGGCGAGGTTGCGCGCCGCCTGCACCTGCAGGGCGAGCGCCCGGCTCATGCCGCGCACCAGATTGCGCTCCTCAAGCGAAAATCCAGCTTCGCCAGGCCGGACGACGAGCAGCCACGGATCGCCCGAGCAGTCGGCGTCCCCCATCGCAAGGTGGCAGTGGCCATGCTGCGTGAGGTTCGCCTGGTGCTTTCGTTGCGCCGCGATGCCGCGAAATTCCTCGGCCGCAACCGTCGCGACACCGGTCGCGGCGACTACGGTGTCGTCGACGATGAGGGCGGCCATCTCGGCGTCCATGAGGGTGGCCGCGAGCTCAAGGGCCTCGGTCACGACAGCGTCTGCGTCTAGCGGGTTGGCAAGACCGCGCACGAAGACGGTGAGCAGTTCGACAGCCGTCCGGCCCGCGGGCGGCTCGGACGTCGACGTGGCCATAGACACTTCATCGACCGGCACCCGTCGATTCTGATAGGTCCGGCAGTCGTCGTCTAGCAAACGAAACCTCGGGGGCTATGCGCCGTCACATTCAGCCACTACTCTCGGCGCCACCTAGCCGAGAAGGGGCGCTCGCGTGACCACATTGGGTCGAACCGAAGCAGACATCCAGATCGTCGCCGAGGTGCGCGAAGGCGATTATGGTGCCCGGCTGGCCATGATCGAACCAGGTGGCGCGGAGTACATCCCGCTGCCCGAGCGGCACGGCGGCCCGTGGGGCCTGCTCTCGACCTGGACCTCGCCGAACCTTGAGTTCGCAACAGTTTTCGTCGGCGTCCTCGGCGTTGCCGCGTTCCAGCTCTCGTTCTGGCAGGCTTCTGCCGCTCTGATTCTCGGCACCGCACTGGGGTCGGTCACGCACGGGCTGCTATCGGCGCGCGGCCCGCAATTCGGGGTGCCGCAGATGATCTTGTCGCGGATCCCGTTCGGGTATCGCGGCAACTGGCTGCCGGCCGGGTTGAACGCCATCACTGCCGGCATCGGCTGGTTCGCCGTCAACAGCGTGAGCGGCGCGTTTGCTCTGAACACCTTGACCCACATGCCGAAATGGCTGTGCCTCACGATCATCGTCGTCGTCCAGCTCGCGGTGGCGTTTTTCGGCCACAACCTGGTGCACGCGTTCGAGCGGTGGGCGCTGCCCGTGCTCGGAATTGCCTTCCTGCTGGCCGCGATCTCCATCTTCAGCAAGGCGCACCCAGGCGCGGTGCATGGCAGCGGCGGCGTCGGCGGCTTCCTCGTGACCCTCGGAGCTGCGTTCGGCTACGCGGTCGGCTGGAACCCTTACGCTTCTGACTACACGCGTTACCTCAAGCCTTCGACCCCGAAGCGGTCGACCGGACTGGCGGCTGGTCTCGGCGTCTTCATTTCGTGCGTCGTGCTCGAGGTCGTCGGGGCCGCATCGGCGACGATCGGGAAGTCGGGCGACGCTCTCGGCGACCCGACCGGCGCGTTCACCGGACACATGGGCACCGCGCTCGCCGACTTCGTGCTGATCGCGATCGCCCTCGGGGCGGTCTGCGCCAACGTGCTGAACATCTACTCGGGCGCGATGTCGTTCTTGACGCTCGGCTTCCGGTTGCCGCTCGCACTGCGGCGGGCCATCGTGGCCTTGGTGGCCGGAGTCATCGGCTTCATCGTCGCTTTGACTGGCCTGCACGACGCCGGGGCGAAATACGAGAACTTCCTGCTGGTGATCGCCTACTGGATCGCGCCGTGGCTCGGAGTCGTCTTCATGGACGCCTGGCTGCGCCGCCGCGACCGGGTCGACGGATTCCTGTTCGACGTGCGGCACAACCCGTGGGCCGGCTGGGCGTCGATGGGTATCGCGATGGTCGTCAGCATCTGGCTGTTCTCCGATCAGAGCAAGTACCTGGCACCGATCCCGAAGGCCCACCCCGGCATCGGCGACATCACCTTCGAGGTCGGCTTCGTACTCGCCGCTGGGCTGTACGCGCTGTTCTTCACGCTCCAGCACGGCCGGCGTTCCGAGACCCTGGTCATCCCGGAGTATGGCGCCGGCGCCAAGAAGTAACTCCGGCCCCTCGACGTCCGCCCATTTTTCGGGGCCCTTACGCGGCTTGGCCACCCGAGGACAGGAGTGCGCGGCTGTCCTCGGGGGCCGGAACCCCCTGAACGTGATCGAACTCCGCCACCGCGGGCGACCCGGCAGCTGGCGGGCTACGGGCGGAGGAAGGTCACCGGGTGCTCGGTGCCGTCCCAGGTAACGGTGGTCTGAGCCGGCTCTGTTCGAGCCACCACCCGACCAGCTCGCACGACGAGGTGCCGGCGTGATCCCAACCGGATCGCGTCAGTATCGGTCGGCGCTTCGAAGACGACGAAGTCAGCCGAGTTGCCCAGCGTGATGCCGTAGCCAGTCAAGCCCAAAGCGGCCGCGGGGTTGACGGTCACCATGTCGAGCAGCCGGCGCAACTCGTCGTCGCCGCTGTAGTGGCCGAGGTGCACGAACACGAACGCCGCCTGCACCGGATCGCCGTAGCCAAGCGGATACCAGGGGTCCATCACCGAGTCGTGCCCGATGCAGACGTTCACGCCGGCCTCTTGCAGCTGCTTCACGCGGGTGTGACCGCGGCGGATCGGCCCGGTGTCGAAGCGGCCTTGCAACACGGCGTTGTCGAGGGGGTTGGTCACCATGTGCATGCCCGCGCGCTTGATGTTGTTGACCAGCCGATACGCATAGGCCGCGTTGTAGGAGTGCATTGCGGTGGTGTGGCTCGCGGTGACCCGGCCCGACATGTTGCGCCGAATCGTCTCGGCTGCCATCACTTCGACGAACCGTGAGTGGTCGTCGTCGGTCTCGTCGCAGTGGATGTCGACGAGCAGGCCGAATTCCTCCGCTAGCGCAAAGGAGAATTGCACCGACTCAACACCGTCTTCGCGGGTGAGTTCGTAGTGCGGAATGCCGCCGATCACGTCGACTCCGAGTTCGGCCGCCTTCCGCATCAGCTCGCGGCCGCCGTCGAACGACATGATGCCGAGCTGCGGAAACGCGACCAGCTGCAAATCAACTTGCCCGCGCACTTCCTCACGCAACTCGATCAAGGCCCGCAACGCGGTCAGCGAGGGATCGCACACGTCGACGTGGCTGCGCACGTGCTGCACGCCATTGGCCAGCTGCCAGCGCAACACCTCACGCACCCGCGTCTTGACATCGTCAGCGGTGAGATCCTTGACCCGCTCGCTCCACACCGCGATGCCCTCGAACAGCGAGCCCGACCGGTTCGGCCGCGGCTGCCCGACCGTGAGCACCGCGTCGAGGTGGATGTGCGGCTCGACCAGCGGCGGCGTCACCAGCCGGCCACCAACATCGATGCTCTGCCGCGCGTCTGCCTCAACCGCAACGAAAATACCGTCGCGCACACCGAGGTCGCTCAGACCCTCGGTTCCGCGCACGCGCGCGTTGCGCAGCAACAAATCAAGCACGCGCAGAACCTACGCCCTACGTGGCCGCCACGAACCGCCGGGCGCCGGCGTACTCGTTCGCAAAGGGCTGCGCCGCCAGCGACGAGACCTCGACCGGGCTTCCGGTCTGCAACGAGCTCAGCATGGTGTTGTTGCCGAGGTAGAAGCCGACGTGATGCACCAGCCCGTTCGACGCGAAGAAGACCAGGTCGCCGGGGCGGAGATCACCCCGCGCCACCGCGGTGCCGGTGCGGGACTGCGCGTCGGCGTCACGCGGAATCGTGATGCCGCGAAGCGCGTACACCAGATGGGTGAAACCCGAACAGTCGAACCCGAAGCCCGAGGTGCCACCCCACAGATACGGCAACCCCTTGAACAACATCGCGGTGCGGACGACGTCAGCAGCGGTCGCGGGTAGCGCCGCCGCATTGGGCGCAACCACCGAGCCGTCGGTAATGTGCAGCAGCGCCGCACGACCGTCGGGCAGTTCAGTGTGCACCCAGTTGGTGTCGGTCGAAATCGCCGGCAACCGCGTCGCCATACTCACCTCGACCACCCGCGTCATCGCGTCCGACGCGTACAGCCACGCCGTCGGCTTCGTGACGACCACATCGCGCAGTGTTGGTGCGGGTGCCTGAAAAGTCAGCTGGGCAAGGGGAATCCAGCCCGGATAACCCCGCGCGTCAAGCGGCGTCGGCTGATCAGGGACGACGACATGCGCCCACGTGCCCTGCCGCTGATCGACAAGCACCTCCTCGCCGAGCATCAGTTGACTGTCGACCCGCCCACTCAGTGCCCGCCGCTGTGCGGTACTCATCGCAGCCAACCAGCCGCGCACCCCAGCCGGCTGAGTAAGTGCCGCCTGGTCAACCGCTCGGGGCGACGCCGCGCTGTGCCACAGCGTCGCCACAGATACATCGACATACGCGGCCGCCGGTAACACCGGCGCGGCCGAGACCGTTGAGCGCACCGATATCGAAGGCCCCGATGTCACGGGCACCGACCCGACCGGCCTCGATGCCACGGGCAGCGATTCCACCGGCGCCGATACCCCAGGCGCCGAAGATACTGCGGACGCCGAAGATACTGCTGACGCCGTCACCTGCGCGGGGGCGACCTGCGCAGGGCCCCCGCCCGAGCACCCAGTCAACCAGCCGGCCGCCAACACCACCGCAAGCGCAGCCCCCGCGCCAGCTGATCGGCGTCCGGTCATTTCCCCAAGCTAGCTCGCGCGGGTCGCGCTCACCACGACCTGGCGGCGGGCCGCCAATGCACGTGCAGCTTCATTTGGCACATAGCCGAGCCCTTCGGCGATCGCCTGCACGCGGGCGCGGGTCTCCGCCTTCACGTTGGGCTCGTTGCACAGTGCGCGGGATGCGGTCGACTTCGATACCCCAGCCGCACTCGACACCTCCTCGAGGGTTACCGAGGCTCGTACGAGTTGCAGTCTGCGCGCGCTCATGATCATGGTCGCTCTCCTCATCCGGACATCGCACTCGAGTTCTTGGCTCGAGATTGACCATTCCAGCCAGATGTGACGCGAACGTTGCCGCGGCGCAAAGCTGTGGTTACCAAAGCACCGTTCGCGCACTGTGGACTGTTAACTCTGGTCGGGATCGCGCGCGAGCGCCTCAAGCACCAACAGCGCATGGTCAAGCAGCGCCACTTGGTCGGCGCTGAGCCGGCCAATCCGCCCATTCAGCCCGGCGGTGCGCTCACTCCAGAGCGCCTCGAGCGTCTGCCGGCCCGCTGCGGTCACCTCGATCAGGCACGCGCGCCCGTCGCTCGGATCATCGACCCGATCGACGAAGCCCAGCTCCTCGAGGCTCGCGACCACCCGGGTCGCGAACGGCGCCCCAACCGCCTCGCGGGTGGCGAGCTCGCTGGTGCGGATCGGCCCGAACTCCTCAACAGACACAAGAGCCGAAAGCTGGGACGGCGTGAGGCCGGCGGCGCCGTGTTGGCGCAGCGCCCTCGCCAGCCGGGAAACGACCAACCGCAACCGCGCCGCAGTCTCCGCGTCTGACCGCACTGTCGCCGTCCCGTTCATGCTCTGCCCTGTTCGAATGCACGGTCGTCTTCCATCGCAAGCTCGCCGATTACCGCACCGGATGTGAGCGCCGGATCGCCGCGATGTTCGTGGCCACGTCGGGTCTGCTCGACGTCGTCGTCGTGCACATAGCGACGTCCGCGTAGTGCCGAGAACACCGCACCGACCAGTGACAGCGCGATCGCCGCCGCGAACACGATGACCAAGCCGTGATGGAACGGGCTCGAGATCAGATTCGGAAAGAAGTGCCGGCCGGTCAGAGTCGACCATTGAGCGGCCGACACGTGCGCCGCGGACTGCGAACCGAGCAGGCTTTGCAGCGGGTTGTATCCGAGGAACGATGCAAACAGGCTGCCGACCGGTGGCAACGACGCCACCTGGTGTGCCTGCGCCGCGCCGACACCATTCGCCGTCAGGCCCCGGAACATTGACGCCGGCAGCGAATTCGCCAAACCCGCGATCATCAGTGAGAAGAAGATACCGATCGACAAGACCATGCCGGAGTTGAGGAAAGTCGCCTGCACACCCGCCGCGCCGCCACGCTGATCGGCGGGCACGCTGTTCATGATGGCGGTCGAGTTCGGTGCCGAGAACAGGCCACCGCCGATGCCGTTGAGCAGCACGAGAAGCGCGAATATCCAGTAGGAGAAGTTCGTCGGCAACACGAGCAGGCCACCGAAACTTCCGGCGACGACGAGCATGCCGATGGTCGACCATGTGCGTGCACCGTGGCGGTCGGAGAAGTAGCCGGCGAGCGGCCCGGCGATGAGGAACCCGATCGTGAGCGGAAGCAGGTAGATGCCAGCCCACAAGGGTGTGTCTTGGTACTTGTAGCCATGCAACGGCAGCCAGATGCCCTGCAACCAGATGATGAGCATGAACTGCATGCCACCGCGCGAGATGGCCGCGAGCAGGCCGGCGATACCGCCGGTCGCAAAGGCCCGAATCCTGAACAACCGCAGATTGAACATCGGCGCGTCAATGCGCAGCTCGATCGCCGCAAAAACGATGAGAAACAGCACACCGGTAGTGAGACCGACGATGACGCGCGGCGACATCCAGCCCATGGTGTGACCGCCGTAGGGCTGGATCCCGTACACAATCGCGGCGAGCACGGCGGTTAGTCCGAGCGCGAAGGTGGCATTGCCCCACCAGTCGATGCGCGCCTGCACACGGCGTCCGCTGTCTTTCAAGCTCTTGTACGCCCAGACGGTGCCGAGGACGCCGACCGGCACCGACACCCAGAACACCAGGCGCCAGTCGACGACGGAGAGCAGGCCACCCGCGATGAGGCCAATGAATGAGCCGGCGATCGCCGCAACCTGGTTGATGCCCATCGCAAGACCGCGCTGCTCGACCGGAAACGCGTCGGCGATGATCGCGCTCGAGTTCGCAAACAGCATCGCGCCGCCGACGCCCTGCACGAGGCGCCACAACACCAGCCACAACGCGCCACCGCCACCGCGCATCGGATCAAGCGCCAAAATGATCGACGCGATCGAAAAAACCGCGAAGCCTGCGTTATAGATGCGTACCCGCCCGAGCATGTCGCCGAGCCGCCCGAGGCTCACCACCAAGACGGCGGTGACGAGCATGTAGCCCATCATCAGCCAGAGCAGGTACCCCACATTGCCGGGCGACAGCGGATCGATGCCGATGCCCCGGAAGATGCCAGGGAGCGAGATCAAGATGATCGAGGAGTTGATGGTCGCCATCAACATGCCGAGGGTGGTGTTCGACAGTGCCACCCATTTGTAGCGATCCGGGTGAGGCCTGAGCTCGGCCGTCGATGCCACGCGTCCTCCACCTAGTTGCTTGACTAACAGCAACTATATCAGAGGGGTCGGGGGCTTGGGCCGGTAGATCGCGCTGGCCGAGGGCCTCGGCTGGTCGACATCCGCAGTGCCGGCGGCACTGTCATCATGGGCGCGTGCATATCTCGGCGAAGACCGACTACGCGATGCGGGCCATGCTGGTGCTCGCCGATGCCCCGCGCGATACCTGGGTTAAGGCCGAGAGCATCGCCGGCCAGCAACACCTGCCGCGCAAGTTCCTCGAGGCGATCCTCTCCGATCTGCGACGGGCCCGGTTGGTCGAGAGTCTGCGCGGCGCCGATGGCGGATACCGCCTGGCGCGGCCCGCGTCGAAGATCCAGGTCGCCGACGTGATGCGCGCTGTTGACGGACCGCTTGCCGAGGTGCGGGGGTTGCGACCGGAGACGCTCGAGTACGAAGGATCGGCCGAGAGACTGCAAGACGTGTGGGTCGCCGTGCGGGCGGGGCTGCGTGCGGTGCTCGAGCGCATCAGCGTCGCCGATGTCGCCGCCGGCAAGATGCCCGCGTCGGTGCGCGGGATGATCCGCGACCTCGAAGCCTGGGTCCCCCGCTAGGGAACCATCGATTCGCCGTCTGAGTCTGAGCGGCATCAGGTGATCACGGGGTGAGCGTCGCGCCTAACAACGTCGCCGCCCCCCGCGCGTTTCCTCAGAGATGCAGGTGGGCTCCTCAAAGAGGCAGCCCCCGAAGCGAAAAAAGCCTGAATGTGTGAGGAGTCGCCCGGCCAAACGGGTCGCGGCGGTGAATGTGTGAGGAGTCGCCCGGCCAAACGGGTCGCGGCGGTGAATGTGTGAGGACTCGCGGATCCAAAAGCGAGGAACCACGGCCCCGCCGCTGGAGTCTGACCGACGTCCACGAGAGCATCCGAGGTGGTCGGATGAGCGCAGCGAATCTGAATGGTGACGCATGAGCGCAGCGCAACAGACGAGGGCGCGACGAGCCGCTGCATGCGCGGCCGTGATCGGGATCATCGTTGTGGGGTGCGGCAGCCAACCCTTCCACGGCCGCGGCGCCTCCGACTCCTCGGGCGTCGTTGCGCAGTCGTCGCCCGCATCGCTTGTGTCGCCGCCGGCGTCATCGTCAGCAGCGTTCCCCGTCTCACCGCCAGCGTCCGCACCCGCGTCACCCTCGGCGTCCGCCGTGAACGCTTTCGCGGGCACCGCGGCTGCACTCGCGAAGGATCACTGGAGCACGTTGCCGCCGGCACCGATTGCGGCGCGCACGTCCGGTGCGAGCGCTTGGACCGGTCGACAACTCCTGATCTGGGGAGGCAGTTACGGTTCGGACGGCGACCAGCTAGGCGACGGCGCGGCGTACGCCCCAGCGACCAAGCGGTGGACGAAGCTGCCCGCGGCTCCCATCAGCGCACGTACGCAGATGGCCAGCGTCTGGACCGGCAACGAGCTTTTCGTGTGGGGTGGCAACGCGTCCGACCGGTTTGCCGACAACGGCGCGCTCTACAACCCCACCACGATGACGTGGCGAATGCTGCCGAAGAGTCCGCTCAGTGCGCGCGCCGGTGCGCAGGCGGTATGGGTCGACGGCGAGGTCATCGTCATCAGTGGCTACCCACTGGCGAGGTCGACGACTCTGCAGGTGTACACGGATCTCGCGGCCTACAGCCCAACGACCAACCGGTGGACGACCCTCGCGCCGATGCCGCTCATCGCCAATCAGTTGGTACTCGCGGTCGTTGCGGTCGCGACCAACGATCGCCTGTACGCGTGGGAGGAATGGCAACACACCACGGACGACGGAGGCGGCGCGTCGACCACTTACTCCGGCATCGACCTCTACATCTTCGACCCAACCCGCAACAGCTGGACGCCGGACGTTGCAGCATCACGGCCCACCGATGGATTGGATCGAAACAATGCGCCGGAGGGTTTGGAGTCAGCGCTCTGGACCGGAACGGACATCCTTGTTCCGCCCACGAACTCGAACTGGTGCGGCGATTGCCCAGGACCGGCAATACTCGGCGGTCGGGGCAGCGTGTTGGATCCGAGCACGAACACATGGCTCAGGATCCCGGTTGGTCCGATCGACTATTTCGGTCCGGGCGCGTTCGTGTGGACCGGCACCACCGTGATCGAGTTCAACACGGAGTCGGAAACCAATGGGCCCGGCGGAAGCACATTGGAAGGCCAGGCCGCAGCGTGGGATCCGCGCACCGGCGCGTGGACTCGGCTGCCTGCGGCGCCGTTATATGGCGGGGACGTCGCAGTATGGGACGGCGATGAGTTGCTCGAGTGGGGCACGCTCTACGTACCCACAGCGAACAATTCGCTGAGCAGCAAGACAAGCGGCGTGCAATTCGGAGCCAGCGGATGAGGTCAGCGCGACGATCTGCCGCATTCGCGGTAGTACTGGGGATCGTCGTTGTCGGGTGCGGCAGCGGATCCGTTCACGGCCGCAGCGCCGCCGACTCCTCAGGGGTCGTCGCTGTGTCGTCGTCCGCTGCACTGGCCGGTGATCACTGGAGCCAACTCCCGCCTGCGCCCATCACGCCCCGCATGGATGCTGCCGTCGCATGGACTGGTACCCATCTGCTTGTTTGGGGTGGAGTTTCAAGTGATCGCAGCGACGCGACGCTCTACGCCGACGGCGCCAGCTACGACCCAACAACCAAGCAGTGGACGACGCTGCCAGCCGCGCCGATCAGCGCTCGCACCGAGATGGGCTGGGTATGGACGGGTTCATCGCTGGTCGTGTTCGGCGGCTCTGGCAGTGCCTCTACCGCCGGAACCGGTGACCCGCTTTCGGATGGTGCGATCTACTCGCCGTCCGCACACTCGTGGCGGAAGCTTCCGGCCGGGCCGCTATCGCCGCGGTTCAATCCGCAGCTGGTCTGGACCGGTCATGAGGTTCTCGTTATCGGCGGCGATCCGCCTAACCTACCGGTGGACGGCCCCGGCTACGCCACTGGCGAAGCCGCCTACGACCCCAGCCGCAATCGCTGGACGAAGCTGCCGGAGATGCCGATGACAGCCGGCCACGAGGTGCGGCATCTTCGGGCAATGGTCACCGACCGTGGCATCTACGTCGGGCAGCTGTGGCAGCACATCATTACGGACGGCAACACCACCGAGCTCGACGCGGGCACCGATTTCGTCGTGTACGACCCTGCGCACAACACCTGGGCGAAACGGCAGACATCCGCGGTCACTCTTGACGATCAACCGTCCGGCTTGGACGGCGTGACTGTCGCCGGCGACCAGCTTCTCGTCCTACCTGGCCAGGGTTGGCACACTGACGAGTCGACGTATCCGGCGGCGCTTGGTGGCCACGGATACCGACTCGATCTCGCGACCGGCGCATGGACTGCGATGTCTGCTGGACCAATCGACGAGGCCGACCCGATCGGGGTCTGGACGGGGTCGGCGCTGCTTGAGTACGACGCCACTACTACGTCCAGCCTCAATGGCGGCCCGACGACCGGCCCAGGGGAAAGCGCGGTGTGGGACCCGACGAGTGACACCTGGACCGCGCTCGCGACGGCGCCTGGTGCTCCGCTCGGCGACAACGCGGTGTGGGCTGGCGACCAGTTGCTCGAGTGGGGCACGAGCGGTCTGAGCTTCGGGCCTTAGCCCGCGGCGATCCTCCTATTGCCCGGCACCAACTCCTCACACATTCAGGATCTGGACCCGTGCCGGGCTACCGTTCCTCACAGATTCAGCTCAGTTGGCTCGCGGGAGCTGCATCTGTGAGGAACCGACCTGCATCTGCGAGGAACGCCTGTCAGCGGTCAGCTAAAGCACGTCATCGGCGATCGGGGTGGCGCCGACCCGCGCGGGCACAGATTCGCCGCGCACATGCCGCACATGCACCTGCGCACCGGGCTCCAATGTGAGCCGCCCCGTCGCCTCACGCGCAAGCTGTGCGTAGATCGGTGCGCCCTTCGACTCCATGTCGACGCGGGTCTGGAACCCCAGGCGCGTGACGCGCACGACGGTTGCCGGCAGCGCGTCGTCCGACGGCTCGTGGGCGAGATCGAGATCATGCGGGCGCACCAACAAGTCACCGAAATGCGTGACGGGGCCGAGAAAGCTCATCACCCAATCGTTCGCGGGATGTTCGTAGACTTCAGCGGGCGCACCGACCTGCTGCACCCGGCCGTCCTGCAAGACCACAACCTCGTCAGCGACTTCCATCGCCTCTTCCTGGTCGTGCGTGACGATGACGGTGGTGACGTGCATCTCGTCGTGCAACCGCCGTAGCCAGGTGCGCAACTCCTTGCGCACCTGGGCATCGAGTGCCCCGAATGGTTCGTCGAGCAACAGCACCCGCGGTTCAACAGCGAGTGCGCGCGCTAGCGCCATGCGCTGCCGTTGTCCACCCGAAAGCTGCGCTGGATAGCGGGTCTGAAACTTCTCCAGATGCACGAGTTCGAGCAGCTCGGTGACCTTCGCCTTCGTCTCGGCCTTGCTGGCCTTGCGTACGGTGAGCCCGAAGGCGATGTTGTCGTACACCGTCATGTGCTTGAACGGCGCATAGTGCTGAAAGACGAAGCCGACGCCGCGCCGCTGCGGCGGCAGGTGAGTGGCATCACGATCTTCGATGCTCACCGTGCCCTCGTCGGCAGTATCGAGACCGGCGATCACTCGCAGCAACGTCGACTTGCCACTACCGCTTGGCCCCAGCAATGCCGTCAAGGACCCCGTCGGAATATCGACGCTCACGTTGTCGAGCGCTTTGAACTGCGCGAACGTCTTCGAGACGTTGCGCACGCTAATACTCACGCTCTACTCCTGCTGCGAGTGCGAAGCCGCCTGCTGATCAGCAAACTGCCCATAGCGATTATCGCCAGCAACACCGCCGCTGAATACGCCGCGGTCTGATCGAAGTTTTGCAGCCGCTCGTCGATGAACAACGTCAGCGTCACGGTCTTGCCGACGACGTGCCCCGACACCACCGTGACCGCACCGTATTCACCGAGCGACCGCGCGAGCGACAACACCACACCGTACGCCAGCGCGTCGCGAATCGATGGAAACGTGATGCGCCGAAACGTCTGCCAACTGGACGCACCGAGAGTGCGCGCAGCCTGCTCTTGCTCATCGCCTATCTCGGCGAGAACAGGTGCAACAGATCGGACGACGAGGGGCAGTGACACGAACGCGGTCGCTAAGACCATCCCGGGCAAGCTGAAGATGATTTTCAGCCCGTTGCGTTCGATCCACGATCCGAAGAAGCCGAACTTCCCGTAGACCAAGATGAGCGCAAGCCCGACCACGATCGGCGATACTGCTTGCGGGATGTCGACGAGCACGTCGAGTAGATGCCGCCCGGGGAATTGCCGCCGCACAAGCAATAGGGCCGCGCCAACCCCGAACAAGGTGTTGAGCACGACGGCTGACACCGCAACAATCAACGTCACCTCGATCGCGCTGCGCGCCTCGCTCGTTGTCAGCGACGACCAGATCGGTCCGAGGCCATGCCGAAACGCGCGGTAAAACACCATCGCCACCGGCGCCGCGAGCAACACCAGCAAGTACCCGAGCGCAACGAACCGTAGGCCGTAGCGGCCGACCGGGCGTCCTGATCCGCGAACCGCGATAACTCCGTTCGACTCAGCCACGACGACCGCCCCATCGCTTCAACCGATCGAGCACGAACAACACCACGAACGCGATCACGAGCAACACCGTCGATTGCGCGGCCGCCCCAACCGTGTTGTCGCTTTGGATCTGGTTGTAGATGTTGACCGCTGACACCTCGGTGTGGAACGGCAGGTTGCCCGACAGCAAGCTGATCGAGCCGAACTCACCGATCGCGCGGGCGAACGCGAGACCGGTACCCGTCAGCATCGCCGGCACCAGGTTCGGCAGGATGATGCGGCGGGCGATCAGAAACGGCGACGCTCCGAGCGATGCCGCCGCAGCTTCCATATCGCGGTCGAGTTCGATGAGCACCGGCTGCACCGTGCGCACCACGAACGGCAGCGTGACGAAGAGCATCGCCACTGTGATGGCGGTGCGGGTGAAGGCGATGTTGTAGTGCACCGGGCTGCGTGGCCCGTACAACGACAACAGCACAACGCCGGCCACGATCGTCGGCAATGCGAACGGTAGATCGATGAAGAGTTCGATCGCGCCTTTGCCAGGAAAGTCGTCGCGCACCAGCACCCACGCGATGATCGTTCCCATCACGAGGTTGAATGCGGCGACCCCGACCGAAATCGTCAGCGTGAGCTTGAGTGCGGCCCACGCCTGCGGCGAGGTGACCTGCCGCCAACCCTCCGACCACCCCTGGCTCTGCGACTTCCAGATCACGGCTCCGAGCGGAATCAGAACAAGAAAGCTGAGATACAGGGTGACGAGGCCAAGCCCGAGGCCGGTACCTCGCCGAGAGTTTTGTCCCGCCCGCGTGCGCCACCACGCGGGCGTGACAACCGCAGAGTTATTTGGTGGTAGCGACACCGAGCGATTTCTCGATAGCGGTGATGACACCGGTCGTCGGGTCGAAGAACTTCGTCGTCGCAGCCGGCCAGCCACCGAGATCGGTGATCGTAAACAGGCCGGACGGCGTGGGGAATGGGCCCTTAGCGGGCGTGACTCCGGCCACCACCGGCCGATAGCCGGTGTCCGCAAAGATCTGCTGACCGGCCGGTGAATACAGGAAGTCCACGAATGCCTTCGCTTCCGTCGGGTGCTTGGTCGTGCTCGTCACGGCGATCGGGTTCTGGATCAGCAATGTGTCGTTCGGGATCACGTAGTCGACTGCCTGGGCCTTGGCCTGAGCATAGATTGCCTCGTTCTCGTACGAGATCAGCACGTCACCAGCACCGCCGACGAAGTCGGCGAGCGCCTTCGACCCGCTGGCGTCTTGCACCTGCACGTTCTTGAGCAGGCTCTTCAAGTAGTCGGTGGCCTGGGCATCGGTCTTGCCGGCTTTGATCTGCGCGCCGTACGCACCGAGGATGTTCCATCGTGCGCTCCCCGACGAGAACGGGTTCGGGGTGAGCACTTTGACGCCGGGCTTGATCAGGTCGGGCCAATCCTTGATGCCCTTCGGGTTGCCCTTGCGGGTCACGAACGAGACGACAGAGTCGGTCACGAATCCCTTGTACTGATTGGCGTTCCAGTCGGCGGCGACCAGGTTCTTCTTCACGAGCTTGGTCATGTCGGTCTCAAGCGAGAACTCGACAACGTCGGCAGCCTGCCCACTGACGACCGCATTCGCCTGGTCACCTGATGCGCCGTACGACTGGGTGAACTTCACGTGCGCACCCGCGGGCGTCTGCTGAAAGGCCGCGATCAGCTTCACGTAAGCCGGCTGCGGGGTCGAATATGCCACCAAGTTGAGGGTCACGTCGCTGCCGGTCGCCGCCGGCGCCGAGCTCGCGGCCGGAGTCGACGCGGCAGCAGCCGGGGGGGCGCCCACCGCCGTGCTCGGTGCCACGCTTGCCGAGGCGGACGTCGGGGTGGTTGCCGCAGGCGTGGATTTCGAGGAACTGCAGCCTGCGGCCAGCGCCAGGCCGGCGACGGCAAGGGCAGCGAAGACTCTGTTCAGGGCGGGCACGATGATTCTCCAGTTTGTCTAGTCATAAACAAGGGATTTGATGACCCAGATAGCGGCCGATCGCGAAGACGGGTCCACGCGATGCGGGCGTACCGGAAGGGACGGGCAGGATCTGGTGCCCGCAATGCGGGCCCGTCGCGCTCAGATCAGCAGGGCCGACACATGGCAGACGTCACTCGGAGCAGGTCGACGTGAAGCCGCTGCGTGAGAAATCGGCCGGTCATGGGAGAGGACCTTAGCATATCCCTGCTTCGCCTCTAGACATGCAACCAAATCCCGGAAACGTCCTCAGAGGAACGCGAGGCGTGGGAACGTGCCGCTCCCCAGCACCTGACCTGCGTCAGCACCGAGCGCGCCTTCGAGCAACGTCGCGTAGACCGAGCGGAAGTCGACGTTGTACTTCAGGTCATCCATGGTCAGATCCGTGAGACTGGGCTGGTCACCGTACATGCCGCCTTTCACACCGACGCCCGCGACGAAGACGTTCGACGCGGTGCCGTGATCGGTGCCCTGACTGCCATTCGCTGCGACCCGTCGCCCGAACTCCGAATAGAGGGCCACCACGACATCGCTCCCGTGCGAGCCGGCACCAACGTTGGTCAAGAAGCCTGACACCGCGGCGTCCAGCTGGCCGAGAAGTGCGCTCTGGCGACCCTTTTCGTCGGCGTGGGTGTCGAACCCGCCCAGCTGCACGCTGTAGACGCGGGTCGGAGCGTTGGCCGCGATGCAGCGCGCGACGATGTCGAGCTCGTTCGCCCACTGGTAGATCCGCCGCTCGAGCTCGTTCAGGCTCAGTCCGCCGTAGATACCGGGGTCGCGCCGGGCCAGAACATCGAGGTTGACGCCGTTCAGGACAAGGATCTGCATCAGGCGATCAGGCTA
>Ga0209863_10000494_pt1 | contig 19462 bp, 15 predicted proteins | sample OrgsoiDNA2013046_FD_185796 | JGI IMG/M metagenome (GOLD analysis project Ga0209863, IMG submission 185796) | Permafrost soil microbial communities from the Arctic, to analyse light accelerated degradation of dissolved organic matter (DOM) -... | ecosystem: Environmental > Terrestrial > Soil >...
AAATGGCTTGGGCTGTTTGATGTTTTCCCGAATATAGCTTTCAACGGTTATGCCGCCAGCTCGCTTATTAGCAAAGATATTTCTGATGCACCACACTAGGTTCCCTTGGCTGACGCAACACCTGCCTGAGGTTTACACTAAATAGGTGAAGATTGCGCTTGGGCAGATCAATCCCACCATTGGGGATTTCAGTGGTAATTCCAGAAAAATTATAGATTTTGCGCGCCGGGCACATGCGACTGGCGCTCAATTGGTCATGTTTCCAGAGCTTGCTGTTTGCGGCTATCCCCCGCGCGACCTGCTGGAAAAGCCTGCTTTCGTTGCCCGCAGCCAGCAAGTGGTGAGGGAAATCGCGGAGGCCGTGCCGGAGATCACTGTGATCTGCGGATTTGTGTCACCCGCAGCCGTCGAAACCGGCAAGTCAGTCATGAATTCCGCCGCGGTGCTGCGCGATGGCAAAATGCAGTTTGTACAACACAAAAGGCTGCTCCCCACCTATGACGTATTTGACGAGCTACGCTACTTTGATCCGGCTTCGTCACAAAAAGTCTTGCAGTTGGATGGGCAGCAGATTGCTCTGACCATCTGCGAAGACGCGTGGAATGATAAGCACTTCTGGCACCGCAGGCTTTACAGCATTGATCCTGTAGACGATTTACTTCACGCCGGCAGCAATCTGGTTCTGAATATCTCCGCGTCGCCGTATCATCTGGGCAAGCGGGAACTGCGGCGAAAAATGTTGGAGACCATTGCCCGCGACAACAAAGTTCCGGTAGTGCTGGTGAATCAGGTCGGCGGTAATGACAGTCTGGTGTTTGATGGTTCCAGCATGGCATTTGGCCCCGACGGCAATATCGTTGCCCAGGCAAAGTCGTTTGAGGAAGATCTGGTCTTCTTTGACTCGGAAACGCTCAAAGGCGATGTTCACCCCCAGACGGAAGAGGGCATGCCCACCGTCTATGCGGCACTGGTGCTGGGTACGCGGGATTACGTTCGCAAATGCGGGTTCAGTAAGGTCATCATCGCGCTGAGCGGCGGCATTGATTCCGCGCTCACCGCTGCCATTGCCGTGGATGCGTTGGGCAAAGAGAACGTGACCGGCGTTGCCATGCCCAGCCAGTATTCTTCTGAACACAGCATTGCTGACGCTCGCGAACTGGCAGCCAATCTGGCCATACGGTTTGAGATTGTTCCCATCAGCCCCATTTTTGATTCCTACCGCAAGGCGCTATCAGGAGTGTTTAGCGGATTGCCCGATGATGTAGCGGAAGAAAACATTCAGTCACGCATTCGCGGCAACATTGTCATGGCCATGTCCAACAAGTTTGGTCATCTGGTGCTGACCACCGGCAACAAATCAGAAGTCGCCGTTGGCTACTGCACGCTTTACGGTGACATGGTGGGCGGCCTCGGCGTAATCTCTGACGTTCCCAAGACCATGGTCTATCAACTCAGCCATTATGTGAATTCGCGCAGGCGGGTAATCCCGCAATCCACCATTGAAAAGCCGCCATCGGCTGAGTTGCGCCCGGGACAAAAAGACAGTGATACACTGCCGCCGTACGAAATTCTGGACAACATTCTGGAAGATTACGTGGAAGATTACCACTCCGCTGAGCAGATTGCTGAACAGCGGAGCTATGACGTGAAAGTGGTGCGTGACGTGATCCGGATGATTGAGCGCAGCGAGTACAAACGCCAGCAGGCCGCGCCCGGACTCAAGATCACCCCCAAGGCATTTGGTTTGGGCAGGCGCTTCCCCATTGCACAGAAATCAGAAACCTAGTTCACAACAAAAAACCTATGAAAAATATCTTCGCCATCATTTCAATCGTAACCCTCAGCATGAGTCTGGCGTTTTCGCAGAGCACTGGAACAAAGAAACCGGCGGCAGCCAAGGCTGATCCTGCGCCCCATCGCGCGGCGCAATCCGGGCCGCCGCCAATGTTGCTGCCCAGCCATGCGCAGATTGACGCGGCCATGCAGCGCAATTTTGGCTACGACCCCAACGTGCAATGGAACATCCTGGATGTCAGGCAGTCGCCCATTCCCGGAGTCGCGGAAGTGATCCTGGCCATCAACCGCCAGCAGACAATTCATCTTTATATGTCCACGGAAGCCCAGAGTGCGATTATCGGAAACCTGCTGCCTTTCGGGCCGAATCCGTTTGAAGCCAACCGTGAAAAGCTGAAGGCCGCTGATGGTCCGTCCCGCGGTGCAGAGAGACCTGTGGTCGATGTGGTTGAGTTCAGTGATCTGCAGTGCCCATTTTGCAAAGGCGCGCATCCGCTGGTTGAAAAGCTGATGGCGGATTTCCCCCTGCTGCGTTTCACCTTCCAGCAGTTTCCGTTGCCGCCAACAACGCATCCCTGGGCCATTAAGGCTTCTCATTACGCTGACTGTGCCGGTACTATGAACAAAGACGCTTTCTGGAAATTTATTGGCACCGTGTTTGAAAACCAGGGCAGCATTGCACTCGCCACCGCCGACGATAAGCTGAAAGAATACGCGAAAGACAGTGGACTGGACGCAGACAAAGTTGCTGCCTGCGCCGCGCTGCCAGCGACAGAAGATCGTGTGAACAAGTCGATTAAGCTTGGTCAGTCATTGGACGTAAATTCCACGCCCTCAATCTTCGTTAACGGACGCTTGATTCCGCCCATCGGCGCCAATGGCCTTAACTATGACCAACTCAAGGCGATTGTCCAGTTTGAAATCGAACACGCAGGGAAGTAGAAGGGATTAGTTGACGTTCCAGAAAACGCTGGAGCCTTTGTCATGGAAAGGCTTGCGCACCACGCGGGGCGTAACCACCACAATGATCTCAGTGTGCGCGCGCTCACGATTATTGGTATTGATCAGTGCTTGCAGGCCCGGGATCTGTCCAATGCCCGGATAGCCGCTGGTGGATTTGGTTTCTGTGTCCGTGAGCAGTCCCATCACCACGGAAGGCTCACCTTCCATCGTCGTGATGTTGCCCTTGAAAGATCGCGTGGTCAGTTCAGGGATGGAATTGATGGAAGTGGCGCCTAGCCCTTGAATCTCCATCTCAAAGTCGAGCTTTACGTCACCATCAGAGTGATAGTGAGGCGTAACTTTCAATGTCAGTCCCAGGTCCACAAACGTGAACTGGGGAACGCTGCCTGCGCTGGTTGATCCGCGTGCACTGAAAGCCACAGTATTAAAGTTGCTGGAGACAACCGGAAACTTGGAACCTACACGGAAGGTTGCGGCCTCGCCATCCATCGCCCGCAACTGCGCTCGCTCCGTGTTGGTGGCAAAGGACTTCGTCTGTGAAAGCTGGGCCGGAATGCTGGGAATATTAAATCCGGTGAGGCTCAGGCCTTTGCCAAAGAACAGGAAGGGCAGCAACAGCGGTGAACCGGCCAGGTTGCTCAGCGCGCTTGGTGAGATCTTGCTCGGATCAATGGTGCCGGTCTGGTTGAGCTGATCAATCACTGCTTGTGCGTCACCGCCCAGCACACGCCGGATTTCTGAAGGAATGTTGAACACGTTAAAGCTTGTCGGCAGGCTCAATCCATACTGGCGCAGGTTGTCCGAATCAATCTCATATTCGTTGACCTCCAGCATGATTTCCGGACGCACATCCAGCAGGCTGTCCAGCAGGCTGGATGCAATGGCCACTTTTTCGCGCGGCGCGCGCACAGAAATTACGTTCTTGCTCGGCTCCACAATGACGAAACGGATATCCAGAATGGTACGCAGAATGTTGGCAATATCGTTGAGATCAGCCGGTGATGAGATACCGCCCACATAATAGGTCCGCATGGACATGCGTTCAAATGCCGTGCGGTTTTCCTGGTTGTCGTTGGCTACCAGCGCGTCCTGCTCGGTCAGGGGCGACCAGAAGGTCTTGGTCATCTTTCCCAGAAGCTGCGTGGCAAAGAAGAAATCAACATTGTCGATATCAAACTGCGCCGGCCGGCTGGTGAAATTGGTATCAAATTGAAAGGTGACGCCAAAGATCTTTCCCAGTTGCGTGTACACGGAGCGGGTATCACCGGAAAGATGAAGCGTGCGCTTGCCTGGCTGCGGCGTCAGGTTAATGTCGTCCACGGAGGCAAGCAGTTCCACCGTACGGTCATGCTCAGACTTCACTGGCGGTATTACGTCCCGCAGGCGCTGTTGCAGGTACGAGTTGTGCGGGTCTTCCGCCAGTCCGAGTTTGAACTGTGCCGCAGCGCCTTCGCGATCGCCGGCTTCGGCCATGGTGTTGCCGCGATCCAGGAAGCCGTTAACTACCTGCTGCTTCAGGATCTCGCGAAATGTGGCATACCCGACATTCGAAGGCTCGTAGAGCGTGGCTCGCGTCGCTGCCGCAACAGCGTCATCAAGCTGGCCCGCTTTCTGCATTTCCTGGGCGTGCTTGAATTCCTGTTCCGCGGCTTCGTGGTCCTTACGGGAAACAACGCCGTCTTTCTTTCCGGCGGCGGAAACCGCAGCCAGGCACAGAACGACCATCAGGATGTAAACAAGCCGCTTCATGGGAAGCCTCATTGTAACCTTCCTGAGAACGCTTCTCATACGGAATGTTTGCGTTGATTACTGAAGTTTGTTGGCTTTTCTGCCCGTCTGGAGGTTTAGGGTTTTAAAAGGTTTAAAGGCCGGGCAGGTCCGTACCGCACTCCAGGCAGGCGTCCGGCTGGCAGCTCAGCAGTTCCGCAAAACGATAAATTCCTGTGGCAATGGCAATCACTGGTATGCCTACAGCTCGTGCCGCCGATACGTCGGCAGGCGTATCACCCACCACGTAAACCCTGGCATCAGGTCCCAGTCGGCTTGTGACTTGTTCCACTCCGTAACGAAAAATGTCGGCGCGGAATTCCAGCGGATACGAGAAGGCCCCGAACTGAAACCGTGAACGTAGCCCGGCTTTCTCCAGTTTAAGCCACCCAATCGCTTCCAGATTGCCGGATGCTACGCCCAGCAACTTTCCGGAGGAATGCAGCCTCTCCACTAGCTCCGCGATGGAAGGACACAGCTCCGGGTTGATCGCCTCGCGATTGGCCGTGACCTCGGCGATCATCTCTTCGAAGATTTGGGGCGCATGGCGATCAATGGCTGCGTCGTCCAGGCCAGCACGCTTAAGTACTGCTCGCATAATCCCCACGTCAGTATTTCCGTGCACGGGCACACCATCAATCGTGGTGTCCAGATTCAAAACTTTGCGGACGGCATTGCGAAAGGAAAAATAGTGGACCGCATCGCGGCTGTTCAGCAGAGTACCGTCAATATCGAACAGGTAGGCGTCGGCGGCGTCCCAGATGAATCCGGAACGAACCACCGCCCGTTGTTCCGGGTTGCCATGTTTATCTGAGGCAGAGTGAATCTGATTAGACATCCCGTAATCCCCAAAGCCCCTTGCAAATTGCCCTTGCAACCAAAGCCCCTTGCCATCCTGAGCTACGTCTCTTGTGCAGAGCCGCCCGGGCTGTATAAATGTTGTCCGCGACGAGCCCACTGCGTAGAAACTTAGCTCGCTATGTTTCTACGGGGGCCAACCTTGAGAACTCTTGAGGCGATTCACCAGCGCCGAAGGCGCGAAATTAAGTAGCCCAGGCCGTGGGAAAGGATAAGGTAACGAGTCGAGCCCCGGAAGGGGCGACACATCTTGCTTTGTTCATTGAGCAAAGTCGAAGCGGTGTGACAACGCAGTTCGAAGGATCCATACATATTGAATGGACAAAGATGATCACTTCATACACATGCTTTAGCCCCTCAAAACCGAAGACCCCAAAAGCGCGCACAAACTTACCTGACGATCTTCTTCTCCATCGGCAGGCCCTTTTCGCTGCGTACTGGACGCCGGCCCACGTCACGAAATTCTTTTACGTCGAGATCCAGTTCAGCCACCGTACGGCTCAAGGTGTTGCGATGCATGCCCAGTTCTCGAGCGGCCTTGCACTGGTTGCCCTTGTTCTGCTGGAGAACGTTCATAATAAAACGCTTTTTGAATTCGCGAACTGCCTCAGAATAGAGAATGCCACTGCCGTGCATCTGTGCTACAAGCGCTTCGAGCTGGTCTTTCACGTGTTCTTCTCCTTCCGGCTGTGCAAACAACTCTGAACTGGTCCGGCAGTTCACTTTGACCCGGGCGCCGGCTTGCTTGTTCCCGCGGGGACCTGGTTCCCCCGCAATTTGGCAATTCCTTCACGGAACTTCTGGCGAATTTCTGATGGCGCCAGCCAGCTTGCTCCGCTTCCTGCAATCCGAAAATACGGCGCCAGCGATGATCCGGTCAGCTCCCGTGAATCCGGAGCAAACGCTGTTATCGCCAGCAGTCCCGCAGTCACAACAATAAAGCCGCGCAGAAATCCGAACGCAGCTCCTAATGCACGGTCCACCCATCGCAATCCGGCTTCCCTGATAAACCACCGGGCCAGTCGCGCGATTGCGCCAGCTAAAATCACTACAGACAGGAAAATCGTTAAGAATCCCGCCAGGTCCGCAAATGCCGGCGACTTCACATACTGCAGGAACCACGGCGCCAGCCGTCCGTATCCCCATGCTGCCAGCAGGTAACCTAAAATCGCACCCGCCAGCGAAATCACTTCAAAGAAAAAACCCTGCGCCGCCGCCAACAGGGCTGACAACATCATGATCAGCAGGATGAGCCAGTCCAGGGCATTCATTCAATTTCCATCTCAGCCCGTGGGCAGATCACGCCCGGCTATAACCTTGTACGCCTGTACGTATTTCTCACTCGTCTTGTTGGCTACATCTTCCGGCAGTGAAGGCGCTGGAGGCTGCTTGTTCCACTTGATCGATTCCAGGTAGTCGCGCACATACTGCTTGTCAAACGACTCCTGTACTTTGCCCGGCTGATATTTATCGGCAGGCCAGAACCGCGAAGAATCAGGCGTCAGAACTTCATCAGCCAGCACCAACCCCTTGGATGTGCGCCCGAATTCAAATTTAGTGTCGGCAATAATGATGCCGAGGCCCGCCGCGTAGTCGGCCGCCTTCTGGTAGATGTTGATCGTAAGATCGCGAAGTTGCCATGCCAGTTCCTTGCCGGTGTGCTTCACCATCTCTTCAAAGGAAATGTTTTCGTCGTGACCGCTGATGGCCTTGGTTGCCGGAGTAAAGATCGGCTCAGGCAGCTTGTCAGATTCGTGCAGCCCCGCCGGTAATTTAATTCCACACACCGCGCCGGTCTGTTGATACTCCTTCCAGCCGGAGCCGGAGAGATAGCCGCGCGCAACGCATTCAATCTCAACCATCTGGGCTTTCTGCACCAGCATGGAACGTCCGCGCAACTGGTCAGCATATTTCTGCAGCTCTGCCGGATATTCCTGTACGTTCGCGGTGATCAGGTGGTTCTCCACGGTGCCTTTCAGAAATTCCAGCCAGAATAATGTGAGCTGCGAAAGCACCCGGCCCTTTTCCGGAATGCCCGTGCCCAGAACATAATCAAAAGCGGAAATTCTGTCGGTGGCCACAAACAATAACTCGTCGCCCACGCTGTACAGGTCACGCACTTTGCCCCGCGCGTGGAGGTTCAGCTCGGGAAAATCAGTTTGCAGAAGAACTCGATTTGCTGTCGTTGGATTCATACCGGATATTTAGAAAGGCGAGGCGTTATTCTAGCTGCTCAACTTTTTTTGTCAACCACATGAAAACGGGAATCACAGCCGGTACCCTGCGTTATTTTACGAAAAGTCGGCAAAAAAAATAAAAGCTGTGAAACCCGCATGGATCGCGGTTTTCACAGCATTGATTTTCGAATCAGTTTGTAGTACCGATGACTGAAAAATTAACCTCGGTCAAAAAATATTTTTTCCCGACCTCGAAATTTCTCTAGGCGGAAGCTCGCTGCACCGTTTCATTTCCAAATTTCACGGAGACAATCTTTGACACACCCGGCTCCTGCATGGTCACCCCATACATCACCGGCGCCACTGACATGGTCTTCTTGCTGTGCGTGATAATGATGAACTGCGTCTGCACCGCCATCTCTCTCACCAGTTCCGTGAAGCGTCCCACGTTGGCTTCATCCAGCGGGGCATCTACTTCGTCCAGGATGCAGAACGGACTCGGCTGGTACTGGAAGATTCCAACCAGCAGTGACAACGCCGTAAGCGCCTTCTCTCCGCCGGAGAGCAACAGCACGTTCTGCAGCTTCTTGCCCGGAGGCGATGCCACCACGTCAATGCCGCTTTCCGCGGAATTGGCTTCATCCGTCAGTCGCATGAAAGCATGTCCACCGGCAAACAGCTTGCGGAAGGTGAACTGGAAGTTCTCGTTAATACGATCGAACGCTTCCTGGAATTTCTGCTTGGAGAATTCGTCGATCTCCTTGATGGTTGCCTGCGTGTTCTCAATCGAATCCAGCAGGTCCTTGCGCTGTGTTTCCAGGAACTGGTGGCGCTGCTCGGTCTCCTTGAATTCTTCCAGCGCCATCATGTTGACTGGACCCATGTTCTCCAGTTTTACGCGCATCTCCCGATAGGTGGTTTCTTCTGCCACCAGTTGCTCGCCTTCAACAAGAGGAATTTCCGTGTTGGCGCGCAACTCATCAGAGCTGATGCTGAGTTCATTCAGGCACATCTCGCTCATGTGGCCCAGGTCAGACTGTAGCTTGGCCAATTGCTGGCCTAGTTCTGACTTGCGCTCACGAGCGGCGTCCAACTCCAGACGCGCCGCCTTTAACTCCTGGTCGATCTCTGCGATGCGTGCTCGCACCTGGTCAGACTCATGCTGCAACTGGACGCCAGTAGCTTCCGCTGCCGTCTTTTCCGCCGCCAGAGCTTCCAGTCGTTGCGCGATCTGAATGTTCTCCGTCGCGCGCTGTTCTTTTTCCGCCGAAGCCGAGCGGATCTGCGATTGCAATCCTTCCACCTGGCGTGCCGCTTCCGTGGAGAGCGTTTCAATTCTCTCCAGCGCTGCTGCTGCCGACCGGCGCCGCTCTTCCAGTCCCGCCAGCCGTGCTCCTGCTTCGGAAACGGACTGCGCCGCTGCATCGCGCGCTGTTCTCATGGCCGCAAGTTGTTCTTGTGCGGCTTTCAATTCGTCTTCGATCGCCTGACGCTTCTGCTCCAGAGTTTCCGCCGCATCACGCTTCTCGGCGATCACCAGTTCCTTCTGGTTACGCTCGGAGCGGTTGCGGTCAAATTCAAGCTGGTAGGTATTCAGCCGCTGCCCTGTGCGTGCCAGTTCATTCTCAAGCTGCTTCAGCGCATGACCTGACGTGAGTGCCTGTTTTTCGGCCTCGCGCCGTTCATCTTCCAGCGTGCGCAGCAACTTGGCCAGTTCTGTCAGTTCGTGGCTCAGCATCTGGACCTTGCCTTGCTCGTTCTGGATGGCCGCTTCCAGATCATTACAGGCTTTCATCACGTCACGCAGTTCGCGCTTGAGTGATAGCGGGCCCTCGGCGCGCTGCTTGCCGCCGGTCACGGTGACGTTGTGGAATACCTCACCGCTCGCAGAGAGAAAATAAGCGTCTGGATTTTCCAGCGCCAGGCCTCGTGCCATCTGTGCGTCAGGAGCAATATAGCCGTCGCGCAGCTTGGGAAGAACAACTTCCAGCGAGCGTCCGAATCCGTCCAGAACACGGATGCAATTCTTTAGCGAGATCAGCTCGTCTGGACGATGCGATGCCGGAGGCGGATAATCCGTGGCTGAAAATGAGAATTTAGCCTGCGAGTCTTCAGGATGGACCAGGAAGGTGGCGCGACCGTCAGCATCTGTCTGCAGAAGCCGCATGCCTTCGTTGGCTGAATCCCATGACTTCACGACCACATAGTTCAGCTCATCGCGTAGAAATTCTTCCACCACGCTCTCATAGCGCGTTTCCACTTCCAGGAAGTCAGCCAGCACACCGGCAGGCGTGAAAGCGTTGCCCACGGTATTGGACTGGAAAAGTCGCTTCACTGATTCCGTGGAATAACCATGCTCGTTGATCACAGCTTCCAGCGAATTGCGCTTGCCTACTGCTGTTGCAAATTCCGCCCGCAGGGTGTCCAGGTGACGCTTGGATGTTTCTTCTTCCTTGCGCTTGCTGTCGATTTGCGAACGAGCCTCATCTATCCGGGCACCCAGCGCGGTTACGGACTGCGTGACGGTTTCAAATTCGAAAGCGATCTGCCCGCGGCGTCCGCCAAAACTTTCAATGTCCACGCGTGCCGAAGCAATCTCACGCTCCAGGCGTTGCGATTCGCGGTCCAGGGAAGTCAGGTTCTCTTCCGCCTGGCTGATCTGGTTACGCACCTGTGAGACAGAAGACATTACTTCCATCACCGACGAACGGCGTGCTTCCTGCTGGCGCTCCATGTCGGACAGGGACCGCGCAGCCGTCTGCGCTTCCTGCTGGCGCGTTTGCCATTCATGCTGGGCTGTAGCCACCTCAGCTGCCGCCGATTCGGCAAACTGGCGATTGGTCAGCAACTCCTGCGTCAGTGATAGCAGGTTGTTCTGTGAACGCTCCAGTTCGGCGATCGCCGTGGCAGAACGGATTTCCAGTTCGGCACAGCGTTCTTCATTGGTGTTGCGGCGGCCAATGGCGCGTTCGGTTTCCAGCGCGAGCGCGTTGATGCTCTGCGTGTTCTGCGTGATCTCGCTCTCAATGGCATAGCCACGCTGCGTACGCTCCGTGTGCTCAGCTTCGCGAATGGTTACAGACTCCGTGCGGGCCACAATCTCTTCGCCAACCGCTTCCAGTCCGCCTTGCAGTGACTGTTCTTCGTTCACCATCTGGGCGAACTTACTGGCCAGCACAATGCGCAGCTTATCGCGCATCTCATCGCGCAGCCGGGCATAACGCTCAGCCTTGGCAGCCTGGCGCTTCAGCGAGTTCATCTGCCGCGTTACTTCTTCAAAAATATCGTTGATGCGGGCAAGATTCAGCCGGGACTGTTCCAGCCGCGCTTCCGCCAACCGCTTCTTGGTCTTGAATTTAGTGATGCCCGCCGCTTCTTCGATAATCGCGCGACGATCATGGGGCTTGCTGCTCAAAATCTGACCAATGCGTCCCTGCTCGATGATGGCGTAAGACTCCGGTCCCAGACCGGTGCCCATAAAGATGTCCTGGATGTCACGCAGGCGGCAAATCTTGCCATTCAGCAGGTATTCGCTTTCGCCCGTGCGGAACAAACGACGTGTAACCACGATCTCGCCTTTGGCCAGATGCATCGGCTTCAGCTTACGGCGACGGATCTTCAACACCACGCTGCCCGGAGCGGCAACACTGGCTTCCGCGTCTTCAGTCTGAGCTGAGACTTCAGCAGGCTCTGCCGGGATTTCAGTGGGCGCATCAGAAACTTCGGAGCTGTTTCCTTCGGCTACATGCTGCTCAGCGCCTGCCTCTGCGGCTTCGCCTGCCGCAGCATCGCTGTCAGTTTCGGCATGGTTCTCAGACGCCTCAAGCGGGCCGGGTTGAACTTCAGCCAGATGCGCGTCCGTTGCTTCGGCCTGGGCGGTTCGAATCGAAGCTTCGTCCCAGTCATCGCCCAGATCGTCCTGGACATCCACTTCCGGCTCGCTGCCGATTATCTTGCCTTCATACACCGTGGGATCAACCAGCGTGAGTGACACTTCGGCCATGCCGGTGGGTTTGCGGTCACGCGTTCCGGCAAAGATCACATCTTCCATGCGGACGCCGCGCAGGCTCTTGGCAGACTGTTCGCCCAGCACCCAGGAGATGGAGTCAGAGATATTGGATTTTCCGCACCCGTTGGGCCCGACAACCGCAGCTATGCCTTCGCCCAGAAATTTCAGTTCCGTGCGGTCACAAAAGGACTTGAATCCCAGGATTTGCAGCTTTTTCAGTTTTAGCAACGTTCCTACTCCTTCAGGAATGGCCAATTGTCACCCATCTTTAAGATGAGAGAAGGCAGGCGCGTTCGGCTTCGGGTATCACTGGCTGGAGTAGATGGACCCGCGTTCCAGTTAATGTACCCATAGGCCTACCGGGGGTCAAGACTCGCCCACAATATGTTGTGGATAAGCCGTTCCATACCCAGTATGTCGCACCAGCTTTGTAGCAATCAGTCCAGACACACCTGTCAGGATCGAAAAAAAGGACGGGAAAATCGCGAGAGCTCCTTCGACTGTAGCCCTTTTGGTGCACTGAATCAAGAGAGGTAAGACACGAATTGGTACACGCCAGTGCAAGGGGCCAAAGGATTAAGGCTAAACACCCTTTAAGACTACGTAGTGGAAAGCTGGAGCGGCTGCGGGACAATTCCCGGCTCAGCATATTCAATATGCAGGACGCGCCGCGGACTTTGGGTTTTGTTGGATGCCTTCGAAGACGCGTGGATGATCAGCGGCCGCATGGCAACAATTCCGCCCTTGGCAATCAAGCATTCCACCGGCTCTAGCTCCGCTGCAACCCGTGCCACGTCCTCGTCGGTGAGAACACCCATACGGTGGGTTCCGGAAAGCACCTTCAGCGGACCATTGACGGATGTGCAGTCGTCAAAATGCAGACGCAATGCCAGAACTTTATTCAGCGCGTAAGCCGGCGCGTGCGCGTAATGGAAGCCTTCTTTTATTGACCATGGACCCCATCCCGGCGTCTCGATTTTTTCCACTAATGGCAGCGCCGTGTCTTGATGCCAGGAAACGAGCCAATTGGAGTCAGGAGACTTATCGAATAACGTGGCGCGAAAAGGAAACGCATTCTCACCCAGAGCACCCTGCGCCATCTCCAGCAGGCGGCGATCGTGGGCGATCACGCTCACCACCGGATGATGCAGAACATGGCGTACGCCTGCCCGTCCCGGCCGCGAAGATAGATCAGCCAGCGAAACCAGCAAGGCTAGAACTTCGCGCGCACTCCATACGTCAGGGACCAGAGCATAACCGCGCTCGTCAATCGAGCGCAGCCACTCCGGCCGATCTGTTCCTGCGATAGTTTGTTCGGTCAAATTCAAATCAATTTATGTCCCAGGCGCATCAACTGATCAACTGATCCTGTTACGCTCCCAGTTTCTCAAAGAACCGGATAATGCTTTCAATTCCACGATAGAAGTTGGGAATATGGAATTTCTCATTCGGCGCGTGCAGGTTGTCATCGGGAAGTCCGAAGCCCATCATTACGCTGGGGAGCTTCATTACGTCCTGAAAGTCCGTGACAATTGGAATCGAACCGCCGGAGCGGATGAAGACCGTCTGCTTCTTGAAGACATCGTGCATGGCTTCCGTGGCTGCCTTGATGAAACGATTGTCGGTGCTGACCACACAAGCCGGTCCTTTGCTGTAGACCTTGACGTTGAGTTCAATGCCCTTGGGCGTGTGTCTCTTTACGAACGCCAGATAGCGCTTCAGGATGTCGTCCGGATCCTGATTCGGGACCAGCCGCATCGATACCTTCGCCGAAGCGCGTGCCGGAATCACCGTCTTTGCTCCCGCGGCAACAAAGCCGCCAGGCATGCCGTGAACTTCCAGCGTTGGGCGGGCCCACGTCCGATAGAGCACAGAATATCCCGGCTCACCGGTAAGCACCTTCGATCCCACTTCCGTCTTGCGATAGTGTTCTTCCTTAAATGGCAGCTTCTTCCACGCTGCCAGCTCGGCCTTGGTCGGGGCCTTTACCTTGCTATAGAAGCCCGGAATCAGAATCTTGCCTTTGGCATCTTTTAATTTGCTGATGATCTCAATCAGTGCGAACAGCGGATTCGGTGCGGCGCCACCGTACATGCCGGAGTGCAGATCTGTCATCGCGCCTTTGGCTTCGATCTCGGTGTAAACCAGGCCGCGCAGACCCACACACAGTGTAGGAAGGTTCGGCGCGAACAATTCCGTATCGCAGACCAGCGCGAAGTCGGCCTTCAGCTTTGCCTTTTCCTTGCGTACGTATGCCGCGATCGATTCGCCCCCAACTTCCTCTTCGCCTTCAATAATGAACTTCACGTTGATTGGCAGCTTGCCGCCATGGCCCTTCATCAACGCCTCAACGGCCTTCAACTCCATCCAGAGCTGGCCTTTGTCGTCCACGGCGCCGCGGGCGTAGATGTTGTCATTGCGTTCGGTGGGCTCAAACGGCGGAGAAATCCATTCATTCAGTGGCTCTGCCGGCTGTACATCATAATGAGCATAGCAAAGAACGGTCGGCTTGCCCTCTGCATGAAGCCAGTCAGCGTAAATCAGCGGATGGCCTTTGGTCTGGATGATCTCCACGTTCTCCATCCCCATTTTGCGAAGGTCACTGGCAACGAACTCGGCGGCTCGGCGTACGTCATCTTTATGTTCTGGCGCTGTGCTCACACTGGGAATGCGGAGCAGATCTTTCAGTTCTCCCAGAAACCGTTGTTGATTCTCTTTGGCAAAGCTGACTGCGGGTGAGGCCATGGGTGTCTCTCCAGGATTGCGCTATGAAACCCTAGAGTATACAGCGGATGAAGATGGTTATTCGAGGCCGGCAAGTTTGCGGGCGGAATGCCATTGCTCGGAGAGTTGAAGGTGTTCTATCCATTTTTCGATATAGCTGAGATCAAGAGAATCTCTTTGTTCTTCGAGGATTCCAGCAACGTCCTCAATCTGGCGGGAAGAAGAACCAAGTTTCGCCCAATCGAGTTTTGAGATGATCACATCCTCCGCGCTCGCTGCAAAAAGCGGGACTTGTTCTATTTCGGCGGGCACGCGGCGTTGGAACGCGATGCGATGATAGGGTCCGGGTTTTTCGAAAATAATATCGACTTTCCAGCCGTCCAGCATGTCCAGAATGTTGAACATGGACTTGCGCCTGCAGGCCTCAAGAGCGTCCGACAAATCAAAGTACCACTCTGATTTATTGAACATCGAATGGAAAGTCTGCAATTGTTCAGCATCAGCCGATATCACTACATCGATATCGTATGTCGCACGTCCCACGCCATATAGATTGCTCGCGAATGACCCAACCACCATGAATGGAATGGAAGCCTCACGTAGGGCAGACGTAACGAATTTGAACACCCGCTCAGAGCTCATCGAAGGCTTGGTGGCAAAGGATTTGGCTGGAGGGCCAGGCGTAATAGTTCGATCATGACTTCTCGTTCTGACCAATCAGGATGATCTCGCTTGATTCCGGCCTTCCGGAATGCCTGAGCCAGGTCGCTTATTTCACAAGCCACCTTCAGGCGTTTGCTTGCCGACATGGATCGGCGAATCTCAAACTGCATCGCCTTGATTTTCGGGTTGGTATCAAGCGGCATGCGACGATGTTAGCATGCACCGGTCAGCGTCACCACTGCCCATTGCGCGAGAGTAAGAGGTTGATTTTTCTTCCGCCGGGGATGGGTAACCATTGATAGGAACCGCTATCCGAGTTGCAAAAAGGTTCCACCCAGAATACGAGATCGTCCCACGCCTCGGACGTGAGGCTGCATTCAAACTCAAGGCCATTTAAAACAATTCCCAAAATCCCGGGCCGACTTTTTCAGGGTTAGCTTGCAGTCTCCGACAGTTTCGATGAATGGTTCGTTATGGAGTTGAATTTGTTGTTCGCCATTCCGCAGCCGCACCAGCACAGATTTGAAAGCCGCAGCTTGATCGCGGTCGAATTCGTAAAGGCGTATGAGCGGACAGTCAACGCTCCCTTCAGGTAGGTATTCGAGCTTCATCTTGCACTGATCGCCATGAACCGAATCTTACCACCACAGCATCTATAATGTATGGACGTGAGTACTTCATCCTCTGTTCGCAAACTCGCTGAAGCCGATTTCCCCACACGCTGGGGGCATTTCCGTATTTTGGGTTTTGAAGGTCATGTTGGCGACGATCGTCGCAAGGAAGAAGCTGTGGTTCTGGTCATGGGTGACATCCATTCGCAGCCGCCACTCGTCCGGATCCATTCCCAGTGCCTGACGGGAGACGTCTTCGGTTCGCTGCGCTGTGATTGTCGCCAGCAGCTTGAAATGGCATTGAAGATGATCTCAGAGGCCGGTGCAGGTGTGTTGCTCTACGAACAGCAGGAAGGTCGCGGCATCGGCCTGATGCCTAAACTCCAGGCCTACCAGCTCCAGGACAACGGACGTGACACGGTCCAGGCCAATGAGGAGCTTGGCTTCAAGGCTGATCATCGCGAATTCGAACTTCCGGCCATGATCTTGAACGCCCTCGGTCTAAAGGCTGTGAAGTTGCTGTCCAACAATCCGCAAAAAGTCGCAGCTCTGGAATCCGCAGGGATCAAAGTCGCGGAGCGCGTGCCCTGTGAGGTAGAACCCAATGCTGAAGCGGAGCGCTACATGAATACCAAAAAAGAAAAGATGGGCCATCTGTTTACCGAACGGTAACGGATATTCACGGAAGTGAAGTTCGCGAACCGTGTCTGCTACAGCAACGCCAGCAGCTCTTTCTTGTTTTTTGATGGCAAGTCCCTCAGCGCAGACCGCACCAATGCGCGATAAACATCCGATCCCAGCGGAACCTTTTTCAACTCGCGCACATGCCGGCGAATGGTTTCCAGATCGCCGCGTTTGATCGGTCCGCTGAAAGCCGCCGACGGGCCGCTGTCTAAATAATTCCGGAGAGTCTGCTGCAGAATCGGCGCCATCACTTTGCGTGTCTGAGTGAGCGTAAGTCCCGCGGCTTGTCCCACACGTTCAGCCGTCACCAGAGCAGCCACCACCAGCGGTGACGAGAAAGATCCCAGCGCATGGTAGAGGACCTTTGCTGATTTCTTGATTTCGAACACCTCTGCTCCCAGCTTGGCGACGATTTGTTTGGCCGCGGCAACTCCGCGTTTGTCGCCCTCAACAGCAAATGGTACCGCTGACAACTTTGGCGCAGTTCCGTGAACGAACGTCATCATGGGATGGAGTGACGCGATGTGAGCACCAGTGCGTTTCAGCGGCGCAAGCACATCACTGGTCAGAGCGCCGCTGGAGTGAAACACAACCTTGCCGCGCCATCCCGACTTGCGGGCGAGTAGCTTTGCTGTCGGCTCCAGAGCGTCGTCCGTGTGGCAGAGCCAGATAATAGCGGACGTTGGCGTCATTTCTTCCAGCCGAACAACCGAGGCTCCCACTTTTCTCGCCAGCGTTCGCGCGCGACGCAAGGATTCAGGATGGTTGCGCGCGACAATCTGCTCCACGCGATATCCGGACCTCTTGAGCGCCGGGCCAATCGCCTGAGCGAGATTACCGGCGCCGACCAAACTCACCGTTATCACAGTCGATTTTGTCCCGCGAGCCACGAATCGGAGAATAACAGAAGTGACCTGTTCAGGTCTGAATGAGTCGCTCTCGCCTCCACCTGATCTTCTAAAATAAAGCCATGGCAACGTCACAGAAATCCTCAAGCAAACCCAAGCTGGCTCGCGTTATCTCGTCCAAAGAAGTATTTGCCGGACCGATCTTTAAAGTCGTCTCGCAAGAGGTGCAGGAACCGGACGGAGTCCGTGTTCGCCGTGATGTGGTTCAGCATCGCGGGTCGATTGTAATTCTCGCGGTTGATCATTCCGGCAAGGAACCGCGTGTGTTGCTGGAAAGGCAATATCGCCATGCCGCCGGTGCGCGTTTGTGGGAGCTACCCGCCGGCAGTCTGGAAGAGGGAGAAGACAAATTGGCCGCTGCCAAGCGTGAGCTTCTGGAAGAGACTGGGTTCACCGCGCGAAAGTGGAGCAAGGCTTTGTATTTTTATGTGAGCCCGGGTTTTCTCACGGAGAGCATGCAGGTGTACCTGGCAGAAAGACTCACAAAAGGGAAGGCGCAGCCGGAAGACGATGAAAGAATTGCCGTGCGCTTCGTCGCACTCAGCCAGGCAGTACAAATGGTAACGTCAGGAAAGATCATCGATGCGAAAACAATTGCACCTATTTTGTGGTTGGAAAAAAAACTGAAAAAGGCGTTAAAGCGGTAATCGTTATTTCCGATTGATAATCTAAGGCCTATAGGAGAAAAGCAGGCTTTTTACACGAAAATGGAAGTCTTAAACAATTAAGTAATTGACATCAAACTTTAATAGAGTGAAAATAAGAATAACCAAAGCCAAAGTAGCGGGTAAACGACGTAATGCTGAGGTAGGTAAACTTCCCGGCTCCTGCGTCCCTCCTTAAGCAGTGGCAACACCCAAGTCTAGAGTGAAAATAGGTCCCAGGTCAGGGCCGGTCGCACGGTTGTGCCCTCGGACGTTCGGAGTAAGGAACGTGTCTCGAATTAAAGGCAAAGTTAAATGGTTCAATAACGCAAAAGGTTTCGGCTTCATTGGTAGAGAAGACGGTCCTGATGTGTTCGTCCACTACAGCGCCATCCAGTCTGATGGGTACAAAAGCCTGCAAGAGGGTGATGACGTTGAGTTTGAAATTATCCAAGGCCAAAAAGGACCTCAAGCTGAGAACGTTGTGAAAGATCAGGCAGCACAATCAGCCTAAATCCTGCTTAACCACTCACCGTATTCGAGACCCGGTTTCACCCCCTTGATAACCGGGTCTTTATTTCTTGTCGCTGCGCTCCAAACCGCTTTGAAATCCTCTACCGACTTAGTTTGAAGTGCCCTGTTGCAGCGGGCTCGGCGCGTGTTTGGGCTCGCCCTCAATTGTGCTGGTCTTGTGCCCTGTTGCAGCGGGCTCGGCGGTCATTTCGTTCTGTCGCTGCGCTCCAAACCGCCAAGAATCCTCTATCACTCAAGCCTTTATGTGCGCTCGTAACATCGGCCTCGGCGCGCAAGTCCGGCCTCGGCCTTCCACTCTCGTCCTCTTCCGGGTATCTGACTCGTATGCGCTTCGCGATTCTTTGTCGCTTCGCTCCGGCCATCTCTCGTCGTCCTCACTGCCTGATTGAACCACTATTTATTTCTGCCGGTCGAAACCGCCACTACAAGCGGCGAGGCCGAACACGCGCCGAGCCGCGCTGCAAGAGGCGCGTGTGATAAGCAGGGTTAGGCAGATGGATCTTAAGCGGTTTTCGCGAAGCGAGAGAAATAGACGACTGCTTATTTGCTGGGAGTCTTTGGCACATCCATTACGATGTCGTGCTTTGCGTGGCAATCAAGGAAGGGATCCACCGTGGCCATGCCCACCAGTTGGTCTTTACTCGCGCGGAACTCAAGTGGCGGATTTTTCACTTTCACGGGAAGGCCGGTGAACTTTCCCACGCCTTCATGGTTCGTATACACGCCCATGTCGAGCTTATGGAATCCGCCGAATCCGTATGCCATGCGCACATTGATCAATGTGGCAAAGAGCGGCTTACCATCCGGAGTCGTTACGTTAAACTCAGCCGAACAAGGTCCGGCTGCGCCGTCCATCACAAACGAATTCGGTGTCTGTGTTTGGCCATGCGGCGCTGGCGACGCCGGTTGTGCAGGCTTCTGCTCTGTCTGCGCATCAGGTGAAGGCGCAGTTTTCTGCGTCTGTGCACGTGTGGAGATGGTGGGCCACAGGCCCGCCATCGCCAGAAGAAACAGAACCACAACATAGAGGAACGGCTTGCGGCGTCCGGTTATAAACGGATAATGCACAGAACAATTATAAGGTGGGCTGCTGGATTTGTGTGACACGCAAGGCATTGACCCTGAT
>Ga0209863_10000495_pt1 | contig 19433 bp, 20 predicted proteins | sample OrgsoiDNA2013046_FD_185796 | JGI IMG/M metagenome (GOLD analysis project Ga0209863, IMG submission 185796) | Permafrost soil microbial communities from the Arctic, to analyse light accelerated degradation of dissolved organic matter (DOM) -... | ecosystem: Environmental > Terrestrial > Soil >...
CTCGTCGACCTTGTGGCTGTACTCGACGTCATAGAAGATGCCGGTCGATTTGGGGTTACCGCCGGTCATCAGCGCGGTGCCACCCGGGTCGGAGTCCGACGGGTTGGAGGCCGCCGCATTGGTGTACTCGCTGCCGGAGTGAATCAACTTGGCAAGCGTCGAGTTTGGGTGGTTGGCGACGTACCAGTGAAGGTCACTCTGGTGCATGCCATCGACGCTGATCAGAAGGACGTGCTTGATGTCGCCGTGATCGCCGTGGTCGTGATCGCCGTGGTCGTCATCGCCCTGGTGGTCGTCGTTGCCCTGGTTGTTCCGGTCACCGACGAGGGCGGAGGTGGTGCCGGTGGTGGTGGTGCCGGTCGGGTCCGTGCCGCAGGCGGTCAGCAGGGACAAGGCAAACAACGAAGCGGTCTTCTTGTAGGTCATCGATCATCTCCTTTGGGTCCTTTTGGGGCAGATGGCTTATCCAGTACCGCAGGTAGATCTCCGACGCGCGTTTCGGTCTCGCAACGTTCTGGTGGCGCAGAACTGACGTGACTCGAATGCGCAATCGACCTGACGCAACCCAAGGATGGGAGAAAAGGGCGTGTCGTGTATCACGCCGACCGATGGAGCCTGGCCGACGTTTCCAGATAGATCGCAAGCGGACAGCCGAGCGGGGTGTGCGCCAACAGGCAGACCGCTCCTTGAGGCTACGATTCAGAGCGCTATCGGCGAAAGAAGCGCCGACGATCCAACTTGGAACGCCGGCGCTCCGGCCCATGCTAGTTATTCACGAACGCAACGCCGCGGTAGACGGTGCCGTACGCTGGCCCGACGATCGTGCTGAACGATTCGGCGGCCACCGGGCCCGCCAGCGTCGTGGCCGACAGCTGGTCGGTGATCACGACGACCTTGTTCGGGTCGGCGCCATTGTCCCCAGAGGTGCTCGACGTCGAGGTCGTCGCCCACAGCGTCACTTGATCGCCGTTCACGACGCCTGTCAGGTTGCGAAGGCCGACCGTCGTCACGTTCGGCCACGGGCCGTCGGCGCCGGTCAGGCCGCTGTCGACCTGGCCGATCAGGCCCTGGGTAAGTACGTAGTCGAGCTGCCAGGTCCCGTTGACCAGACTCCACTTTTCGAGGCCGGCGTGGCTCGCCACGTCCGTGGCGTTCCCCGACCCCTCGTCGGACACGTACATCGTCGTCGCGTTACCGAAGAAGACCGCGAAGGGCGTGAAGTTGCCGCCGGTGGCCTTGGCCGAGTCCGTCGGGAAGCCCGGGACGACGCTGATCACGGCCGTCGCCGCGTTCGCCACCGTCGGCAGCGAAGGAACGGTGTAGACCGTCTGCATACCGTTGCTGCCGCTCCCCTTGGTGACATAGAGCGCCCCGCCGAACTCCGTGACGCCGCGGTAGTTGTTGTCCTTGCCCGGCTTGTCGGGCTTGGCCGTGCCGAACGTGTACTGAATCAGTGGATCGACCTCGGCCGAGTTACCTGCCGGGATGACGGCGTTCGACGTGCCGGCGTTGATGGGCGTGACCACCTCGAGGCCGGTCGTCTCGGTGACGTCCGGATTGGTTCCGTTGGTCGGACCGAAGGCCGTCGCGTTGCCGTTGTTGGCGTTGCCGACCGAGTAGTAGAGCCCGTTCGAGCCGAGCAGCGCCGAGCGGCCGTTGTTGCCGCCGTAGTTGATGGTCGGCGTGTAGGAGAAATGCCCATTCCCATCCATCGAGACGATAGTGCGCGCAAATGCGTAGGTCGGGCCGAAGGCGAACGTCACCGGGTTAGTCGGATCCTGCCCGGGCACAGCGTCGGCGTTCGAGACGTCGATCGCACCGACCCCGGCCCCGCCGTAGCCCACGAAGATCAGGTGGTCGCCGGCTGCGTCCTTGGTGACGTGCAGGCCCAGCTCCGACTTGGAGGAGAAGCTGGTGACCACCTGACTGGTCGGGACCGTGATTTTGCTGAGGATCTGAAGGCTGTTCGGATCGAGATCCGTCAGCTGGATCAGAGAGGCCACCCCAAAGCTTGCATCCGCAGTCTCGTTGTTCCACACCGTGACGTAGTTGTTGCCGGTGGTCGCGGTGGTGGTGGCGGTGGCTGTGTTGGCCAGGGTCGTTCCCACGGTCAGCGAAGCGATGGCACCCTGAGTTCGATCGTAGATGCTGCTGCTGACGACCAGCGATCCGGGGACGAGCAGCGTGCTCGGTTCGCAAGTGATGACCACCGACATGGTGGCCGGGCAGCCGGCCGTCGAATCTCCGTCGGAGGCCGTCGCCGTCAGCGTGACCGGGCCGGGCATGGTGCAGACGAAGGTCGGAGTAGCCGAGGTGGCGCTGCTAAAGGATCCCGAGGCCGCCGTCCAGCTGTACGAGACCGGCGCCGGGCCGTTGTCCGGGTCGTGGGCGGCGATCGCCAGCGCCACCGGGAAGCCCACCGCAACGTCGGCCGGGTTCGCTGAGAGCCCGTCCGCGACAGGGCAGACGTTGAGGGTGCCGTTGACAGCCACGCTACCCGTTGTCGCCGGCTGGTGGCAGTCGAGCGTCACGTTGACCTTGGCGACGGCGCCCGCCGTCACGTTGAAGGTCGCGCTGCCGCCGCAAGTCGTCGCGCCGTTGGTGCCGGTGGCGCTGAGCGTGATCGTGAACCCGTTTCCAGCCGGCAGGCCCCCGATAATCGTCGAGATCGTGCTACTGGACGCGACGTTGATGGTCCCCGAGGTCGCGAAGCCGCTCGGGCCGGTGATGGTGTAGCGGACGCTGGTCAGCGTGATACCACCCGCCAAGAGGGCGATGTCGACCGACCCGGACTGGGAGTTGTCGATCGTGGTGGCGCGCTCGCCGCAGCCTTCGAGGGCGGCGCTCGCTCCAACCAGGACTAGGACCAATCCAAAGTTCATCGTTCTCGACTGCAGCTTCACGCGAGCCTCCTTGAGATGCCGACTTGATGGCCGGCGAACCGCCGGCGCGCCGGAGGATCGGTCAAACGACCCCGCAGGATCCAGCGACAGTTCCGTTACTCCTCCGTGATCGGGGCCTCGTTCAAGGTGCCAAGCCGAGAACGAGTGTCACGAGATCAGAATATCGTTGGCGGCCTCTGAAGACCTGCCTGATTTGTCACGCGTCGGGGTACTGGAACGAGGGGATACGTGTATGTCGGTGTGACTTCATGAAATGAAGACGAAGACTATGGGCAAGACGCCAGCCCAGAAACTGCCGGCATGGGCTTACGACCAATCTAGTGCGCGGCTCCTATCGGAGTCCAACCAGATGGATCAGGTTCGATGACGAGTAGTCGCCCATTGGTCGAATCCTCGACATAAGCGTGGCCGCGCGCGTCAAGGACTGGATTGCGGGCACCCTTGGCAGTGGCTACCGACCTGATCTTCAGAAGCACGCCCTTATCGTCGACGTGGACGACGGTCATTTCGCCATCCGCGCCCGAGGTCATGGCGTTCCACGCTCAACCTCCGTTCGACGTGATCAAGGTGATCGAGACGGGCCCGATCACGAATCACGTGAACTTCGTGAGAGACCGGCGGGGCCAGCGGGCCTACGTGACGGTTGGGGGTCTCGGCCTCCTGAAGGTTTTCCGCACGGACGACTTCCGCCAGATAGCGACTATTCCACTGGGGTCCCTGCCACACGGGCTGTGGCCAAGGAGATGGCCGAGTTCTGGCCCACGTCGGATGATGCCTACGCCGCACCGATGAACGACATCCCCAAGGTCGTGTTCTCGAGGACGCTCGAGCGTGCAGAGTGGGCCAATTCGCGGATCGCGCACGGCGACCTGGCAGATGAGATCGCCGCACTGAAACGCGGGACAGCGAAGGACATGATCGCATGGGGCGGCGCCGCCTTCGCGCAGTCGCTCTCTAGGCTCGGGGTCGTCGACGAATACCGCTCGTCCTGCGACCGGTGGCACTCGGGACGGGCTTCCTCTCTTCAAGGGCATCACCGAGCCGCTCCTGCTCGAACTCCTGGACGCGCAGACCTACAAGACCGGCGATGCGCTTCACGTCTACTGTCCGCCACCTCCGACTTCGGGACTGAACCGACAAGCGTTGCATGACGCGCCTGGCCCTGGAGCGCGTCGCCGCGGGCACCTGCTTCGGGTCGATCTGCGACGCGCTCCTCAAGGAGCAGGGCGAAGAGGCCGCGGTCGCGCGTGCCTACAACATGCTCCTGACCTGGTTGGCCGACGGGCTGGTCAGCGCAGGCCGAGCATCTTCGTGAGAAACACGCGGGGCGGCGACCGGTAGCCGGCACTCGCATACAGTCGGACCGCCGGCTCGTTCTCGGGCCGCACCATCAGATGCATCGCTGAGGCGCCGTTCACGCGTACGAGATCCTCGATGAGGGCCAGCGCCTGGGCGCCCACCCGCTGCCCGCGCCAAGCCGGGTCGACATAGAGCTCCGTCAGATAGGCGTCGCGGCCGCGCCACTCGAGGTCGTAGCCCCAGCTGAGCACGAAGTACCCGACCGGTTCGGACTCACTCTTAATGAGGCCGATCGCCCCGAGCGCCGGATCGGCGATCAACTGGGAGGCCGCTGGCTCGATGCTCACGGGATCCCAGTCGATCCCCTCCAGGCGGTTGAAGGTCTCCATCATGAGGAGCAGCCGAGGAAGGTCCGCGGCTGTCGCAGGCTGGAGGCGTATGGGCGCGGTGGACATGGCTCAAGTCTGGTGGCGGAGGCGGGGACGCGGTAGGGCCGACGTGGCGGCTCGAAGGTCGCGGATCCGTGACACCAGCCGATCGAGCGAGAAGGGACCGGCGCCGGCGACCGCCAGCCACAGGAAGAGGACCAGATAGCTCCACTCCTCGAACCCGACCAGCGCGGTTAGGCCGGTGATGTCGCCGCGCTTCGCGGCGAGGATCGCAACCACCATCGTGAAGGCGAGCGGCAGCGACGCGAGACGGGTGCCGAGGCCGAGCAAGACCAAGATTCCGCCGACGAACTCCGTCGAGGCGGCTAGCCGCGCGTTGAAACCCGGCGCGGGGATTTGGAGGCTCGCGAAGAAGTCGGTCACGTCGCCGAGCGAGTGGAGCTTGCCCCAGCCGGTTCCGATGAACACCAGCCCAACGGTCAGACGGGCGAGGGTCGGTCCCAGAAACGAGAGCTTATCGGCCCCGGCGCGCAGGCGGGCGAGTGTGCTGTCGATGAAGGTCAGCATGGCGTCTCCTTTGGGTGGTGGCGGAAGGTGACCCTCTCTACGTCCGCCAAAGAGATCGGTTACATATGGAACTGCAGATCCGGGTGCGCGTCCAGGTGGTCGACCACCTCCTCGATCGAGAAGGGTGGGAACCCCGGTCGGTACAGCGCCTCGAAGACGCTCGAGATGAGGCGGTAGTTCTCCTCATAGTCGAGGGTCAACCGGTGACTGGTCGAAAGATCGCGCCCGCCGGCGTGACTTCGCGCGTGACAGCGGACCTGGTCCCCGCTACCAACAAAACCGCGGACTGCCGGATGGGAATCCGCGGTTTTCGCGTTCGTCACGCGGCACGAGGGACGAATGAGGGAATCCGTGAGGGTCAATTTGAGACTGGCCGTGCCGGTGGATTTCGTGGCGTCGGGGGAGGCGTAGGACCGCGACTTCGCGGGACAGCGCCGCGAGGGATCGTTTCGGCAGGCCTCGACAGTGGGCACGATTACGACGAACACGGCTTCGTCGAGATTCACCTCGCGTTCGTTTCGAGGCCGTCACCGAGCATCAAAACGAATGGCGCTGAATGGATACGGGGTCGTCACCCCGAGCCGGGGAATAAAGCGGTACAGGAGTCTCGGTGTCCATACACAAGAAAGAGAGGCTGCCATGATCAGACGATCCATTCTCGCGCCCATCGGAGTGGCGCTCTGTCCAATGTTGTTGTCCCCGGCGTTCGCACATGCCGACGGCTTCGGCGATTCCGGAGGCGGGAGGACCGCGACGCCGATAAAGCACGTCATCGTGCTGATCGGCGAGAACCGGTCCTTCGACAACGTCTACGGCACGTACGAACCCCGGCCAGGGCAGTTCATCTCGAACTTGCGCTCCAAGGGGATCGTCCGCGAAGACGGCTCGCTGGGCCCCAGGGCGGGCCTCGCAGCGCAGGCTGCGCTGAACACGATCCCGTCGCAGTATTTCATCCACCCGCCGGCTTCCAACAAGAGCCCGTATGCCACGCTACCACCCCCCAATACGAGCTACCTCCCCGCAATTGGGGTGACGCTGCCTCAGATCGCGCAGGATCCCGGGGACTCGCTCGCGCCGTTCGACCCCGCGACCTTTTCGCTGGCGCAGCTTCATACGGTTTCGCCGAGCCTTCCCTTCGATGCGTTGCGGCTCCTCACGACCGGCGGTACGGGCCAGACGATTTGCAATGTTTCGTCGACGAACACCTGGCCGGTTTACCCCCCGGAGGGATGTGACGAAACCGACATGCGCGTCGCGAACTTCTTGTCGCTGAACAACAGCGTGTTCCCGCTCGAGGGCGCCAAGCTGCCCTACGACAGCTACACGGGCGACATGGTCCACCGCTTTTATCACATGTGGCAGCAGTCCGACTGCAGCGTGGAGAACGTCACGCGGGACAATCCCAGCGGCTGCTTGAACGATCTCCTTCCCTACGTCGGCATCGCGCGGGCAGACGGCTCGGGCAGCAACGCCATGGGCTTCTACAACGTCGAGCGAGGCGACGCGCCGATCCTCAAGCGCCTGGCGGACGAGTACACGATGAGCGACAACTACCATCAGCCGGTCATGGGCGGCACCTTCGTGCAGCACATGATGCTCGGCACCGGTGACGTGATGTTCTGGCAGCCCTACGTCAACGCAGCGGGGGTCACGGTCTCGCAGCCCCCGGCGAGTGTCGTGGTCGATCCGACGCCGAGCAGCGCCACCAGCATCGGCTTCACGAAGGACAAGGCCTGGACTGCCTGCGACGACAGCGCCCCCTGGGCCGCGACAATCAACAGCTATCTCGCCACGCTCCCCTGGCGCCCCGACCAGGCGCCGATCCGCTGCGAACCCGGCAAGTTCTTTCAGATCAACAACGCGAGGCCGGGCTTCAAGGCCAACGGACAGATCGACGACGCGGGCATCACGGCCGGGTCGCTGGTCCCCCCCTCCGGGATCCGAACGATCGGCGATGCCCTGAACGAGAAGAAAATCAGCTGGGCGTACTACGGCGGCGGCTACAACGCGGCGGTCCGCTTCGCCAACGGTTCGACCGACCCGATCGACGAAATGATCGGAACCGGCGGCGACTACTACTGCGACATCTGCAATCCTTTCGGGTACGCGAAGTCGATCATGGGGAACCCGACCCAGCGCCAGGAGCACATCAAGGACGCGACGGACTTTTTCGACGCTCTCGAGTCGGGCAAGCTGCCCGCCGTCTCGTACGTCAAGCCTGACAGCTTCGGCGACGGTCACCCGGCGACCTCGAAGCTCAACATCTTCGAGGCGCTCGTCGACCGGATCCACCGCGAGCTCAAGGAGCGCCCCGAGCTCTTCGAGGAGACGGCCCTCTTCATCGCCTGGGACGAAGATGGCGGCTACTGGGACTCCGGAAACTTCCTTCCGCTCGACTTCTTCGGTGATGGCCCGCGGATCCCGTTCGTCGTCGTTTCGCCGCACGCGCGGGGGGGCAAGATCTCCCACAGCTACACCGATCACGCGTCGGTCCTGAAGTTCATCGAGCGAAACTGGCGCCTTTCGCCGCTCACCGCGCGGAGCCGTGACAACCTTCCGAATCCTAAGGCCGGGAGGAACCCCTACATCCCGACCAACGTTCCTGCAATCGGGGATCTGTTCGACATGTTCAGCTTCGACGACTGAGTCGCGACCGAGGGGACGGGTCCCGGGGGTCACCTGGGACCCGTTCGAGCCGCGGCAGCAACCTGAGTAGCAACCCTCGGCCGGCAGGCACTCAAAGGAAGCCCGCGCTTGGCGGGCCGCGCGGTTCTGTTAGGCGAGTAGGGTGGGCGTCTCGCGCCAGGCTCTCTACCGCCGCATGGAGCGTGCCGGCGTCGTCCTCTTTAGTTTAGGGGCGTCCGCCGCAGTCCGAACGATCACGGGAAGCCCTCGAACCATAGCGGGCGATCACGTTGCCATCGCCCGCCGGACAGCGGCGCGCCCATTCGGTCGCCTCTTCCTTGAACTTGACGGCGATCATCCAGTAGCCGCCCAACACTTCCTTGGCTTCGCTGAACGGCCCGTCGGTGACGCTGGCCTTGCCCCCCGAGAAGGAGACCCGGGCTCCCATCGACGGCGGATGCAACCCATCGAGCGACAGCAGCACCCCGGCGGCTTTCAGGGACGCGTTGTACTTCATCATCTCGGCGACCATCTTGGGGTCCGGCATGGCGCCGGGCGCCGCTTTTTCGTGTCCGTGGGGGATCATGAGCATCATGAATCGCATCGTCGTTCTCCTTTTGTGTCTCCTATAGGGACGACGAACGTAGCCCCCGTGGATCGACAGGCCCAGGGATCTTTTTTTCATTTCTATTGTCGCGGTAAAACAGCTCATGGCCGACACCAAGTAGGATGTCCTCGACGGCGCGGTCCCGGAAATGCGTCGGCCCAGCTTCCGTCATCTCTCCGCCGACGCCGTTCTCGTGACAGAGGTTCGACATGACCGCTCACCTCGCCACGCCTTAGCCTTGAGACCGATTCGATGAAGTCGATTCGAATTGAAAGGGACGTGATCTTCAACCAGGACGTTGAGGTTCGCATGCGGGATGGCGTGCGTCTCATGGCCAACGTCTTCCGCCCCGCCGTGGACCTCGCAGGTGTAGGCGGTAGGGATCTCGGCGTTCGCTGCAAACGCGGTCGAGGTGAGGTGCATGGGGGTCCTCCGTGTGCGCCGAGGTGTGCCGCAAGATGGGCGTCAGCGAGGAGACGTTCTACATCTTAACGACGCTATATTTTAGAATGGGGAGTGCCGAAGTTCGACGGGTTCGGCAGCTCGAACGCTATTCTGCTCTCCTTCTACGCAGCGTTGGCATCGCGTGGGCGTCGACCATCACCGGACGCGCAGCGGGATGCCGAAGTGCGAAGCCGATATCCCAGGCCAACTTCATGGAGGAGGTACTTCGGGCGGGTGGGGTCGTCCTCAATCTTGTGCCGGAGCGCGTGCATGTAGACCCGCACGTAGCCGGGATGTGTCTGATACGCTGAGCCCCACACCTCCTTCAGAAGGGCTTTCGTCGTGACGACTTCGTCGGCGTGGCGGGCGAGCGTCGCGATCAGGTTGAACTCCGTGTGCGAAATCCGGATCGGGCGTTTGCCTTTTGTCAGCCGTCGGCTCTCTAAATCGAGCCGGTAGTCCCCGAAGCAAACGGCGGTCTGGCCGGTGTTCCCCACGTGAGTGCGGCTACGCACCCCGACGCGGATTCGGGCGAGCAACTCTGGGATCGAAAACGGCTTGGTGAGGTAATCGTTGGCCCCGGCGTCGAGCGCCTTGACCTTGTCAGCTTCCTGGTCCCGTGCTGACACGACGATGATCGGGCTGGTCGTATTGGCCCTTATTTTCGGTACCAACGAGACGCCGTCCCCGTCTGGCAGCCCCAGGTCCAGAAGTACGAGATCAGGATTACGGGTCCGTACTTCTTCGATCGCACGCTGGCCGGTGCTGGCATCGAGGACGCGATCCCCTTCTGCCTCGAGGCTGGTCGTGAGTACGCGGATCATTGCCTTATCGTCTTCGACGATGAGTATGACGGGCCCTGCGTTCATGTGATGAGTTCCTTCCTTCCTCGCGCCACTGCAGTTCAAAGGCGCCTCGCTCAAGCGAGCTCTCGATGGTGAACGGCAGGTTGGTTGAAAGCCGCTGATGCGGTCACTTTCCACCCTACCGGTGTGCGTGCGGGAGCACGGCGCTGGCGGTCGCTCGGCACCCTGGATCGCACTCGGGGAAAAGCAACACGAACTGCGCCTCCTCGATACAATGGTCATGCAGCGCCCCTCGCGCGGCGTAACTCTCGAGGCAGATCGAGCGCACTTCGGTCAGGCTTTGGCGAAAAATTTGCGCCCGCGCCGGCGGAGGCAGATCCCGGACGGTCTCCTGCTTGCGGCTCTGCGTGATCGCGATGAAGAGGCCGAAGAGCACGACCGCAAGCACGGCGAGAACAGGAATCAGGCGCGACCGCCAACGATGTGGCGCCGGCGGAGCAATACCGGCCTCAGCCGGGAACGAGCGCAGAACACCGTTGGAGCGTTTGGCTGTCGCCGACGTGAGCATTTGCCGCTACCTCTAGCGATGTAGGTAAGCAAGCTCAGTGCCAATGAACAAAACGGCCGAGCCGCCGCTCGGGCCTTAACTCATCGCAGTAGGACTCCAAGAGCGGCGCGTCGCTCATCCCGAGCTGACGCCTGCCCGCGGCCGAGGTCGTGAGCGACCAGATCCATCTGCTTGCAGATAGCAGGGCGCCGCGAGCTAGAACACTGCGGAACGCGCCGCGCGGACCACCGACGGAGCTGCGCGCTGTGCGACGAGAATGGCACGACTGATGCTCTTCCTCAGAGCGAGCCCCCAGCTCACTGAGGTAACCGATGAGCTCTCTCGCGTTGTTGACATCACTGCTGGTCGCCGTTTCTCTACCAGGGCTCGGCTTGGCCCTGGTGATCGCTCTGGCGCGCAGATATCTCCGGTCCGCTGGAGGGCAGGTCGCGGACGCCGTAGCTCATGGCCAGAGCAGCCTCGGTCGCGTCGCTGCTGGCACTGGCCAACTGGTGATGTTCAGCGCCGGCGCAGGTCGCGTCCGCTAGAGCATCGCGCGGCTCCACACAAGCGATGAGGCTGCTCGGCGAGCCGCGATCCTCACGGCCTTCGAGTGCCTGTGGGCGCGCCCGCAGCTCGCCAAAGGCGTCCTCTGTTACCTCGCCTCGACCCAGGCGACGGAGCTCGTTCCCGAAGAGGACGCAGAGCCGGGCAAGATCCTCCACGAGACCCGTTCTGGCGAGATGGCGCGAACAGGGGAGATGCCATTTCGTCGTTACTACGGCGCCGTCGACGCCACGCCTCTTTTCATCATGCTCGCGGGAGAGTATTTCCGTCGCACCAACGACATCGAGCTGGCGCGCTCTCTATGGCCGCACCTGAAGGCAGCCCTGGACTGGATTCATCGGTTCGGCGACCGAGACGCCGATCGTTTCGTGGAGTACCAGCGTCGCGCGTCCGATGGGCTCCTCCATCAGGGATGGAAAGACTCTGACGATGCGATCGTTCACGCCGACGGCTCGCCCGCGAAAGGCCCGATCGCGCTGGCGGAAGTCCAGGGCTACGTGTACGCGGCCTGGCGCTCGGCGGCCCTGATCGCCAGGGCGCTGGGGCGATCCGAGCTCGCGCAGGACCTCGAAGGTCGCGCGGAGCTGTTGCGAGCGCGGTTCGACGAGGCCTTCTGGTGCGAGGAGCTCGGAACCTATGCGCTCGCGCTCGACGGCGACAAGAAGGCCTGTCGGGTCCGTACGTCGAACGCGGGACAATGCCTATTCAGCGGAATCGCTCTCCCTCGGCGTGCGACGCGGATCGCCCGAACACTCTTGTCGCCCGAGTCGTTCTCGGGATGGGGTGTCCGCACGCTGGCAGCGAACGAGGTGCGTTACAACCCCATGGGCTACCACACCGGTGCCGTTTGGCCGCACGACACGGCACTGATCGCCCTTGGCCTCGCTCGATATGGACACACAGAGGCAGCGCTTGGGATCTTCTCCGGTCTCCTTTCCGCCGGCTTGTCCTTTGACCTGCATCGCATGCCTGAGCTCTTTTGCGGATTCCCGCGTGTGTCCGGTGAAGGCCCCGTCCGCCATCCCGTCGCCTGTGCGCCCCAAGCATGGGCTGCCGGTTCGGTGTTGTTGCTGCTTCAGGCCTGCCTCGGCCTCGAGGTCGACGGTATCGGCCGTCGTGTCGTGCTGACGCGCCCTCAGGTACCCGTGGAGCTCGAGGAGATTCGAATTCACGACCTGGATGTGGGCGGCGCACGCCTCGACCTCTCGGTGTATCGGGAGGGCAACGATGTGGCCGTGCGGGTACTGCGCCGGGAAAATGACGTTCAGGTCATCGTGATGCCTTGAGCGCTCCGGCGCCCTGTCGGAAATTCCGGCACGGCAAAGAGACGCCGCAAGGAACGTTAAGAGGCCGTTAAAACGCCGGAAACGGACCGATTGCGATGTTCGTGGCAATGGCGCAGAGCGTCCCCATCACTGTAAGGTGAGGCTCGACTGTCGATGGCCGACGCACCAGCCAGTCCCGAGAGGGGAGCTCTTTCGCTGACGGAAATCCGCGCCGTGTGGCCGCTCTTGACCCATGCCGACCGTCTCGCCGCCTTTGCGCTCCTCCCGCAAGACGAGGCCCAGAGCTTCTTCGCCGGCCTCGATGCGCGAGATCAGGAGGAGGTGATTCGGCGCCTTCCCGGGGCGGAGCAGCGGGCTTGGATACACCTGCTGCCGCCGGGATGACGCGGCCGATCTGGTCCAAGTGGCGCCGTCGGCAATCGCGCCGGCTTGCTGGCGCTGCTGGACGAATCGACACGCCGCGAGGTCACCGCCCTTCTCGCCTACGACGAAGACAACGCCGGCGGGCTGATGAATCCGCGCTACCTGCGCGTTCGGCCCGACGTGACCGTCGATGAAGCCATCGCTTACCTACGCAGACACATGCAGGAGCGTGCGCGGACCGTCTACTACGCCTATGTCTTGGACGCGGAGCAACGGCTGTTGGGTGTGGTCTCGTACCGGCAGCTCTTCACTGCGCCCTCGGGGACCCGCGTGCGCGACGTGATGCGGACCAACCCCATCACCATCCCCGAGCAAATGAATCAGGAGGCCGTGAGCCGCCAGTTCATCCACAACCACTTGGCCGCGCTCCCGGTGGTCGACGCGCAAGGTCGGATGAAAGGGATCGTGACCGTCGACGACGTGGTCGACGTGGTTCAGGAGATGGCGACCGAGGACATGCAAAAGGTCGGCGGGGTCGGCGGCGCCGCGGCTCTGGACGGGCCGTTCCTGCAAATCGCTACGCGCCGCATGATCGAGAAGCGGGTCGGCTGGTTGAGCGCGTTGTTCCTGGGCGAAATGCTGACCGCCAGCGCAATGGGCCATTTCGAGAAGGAAATCGCGCGCGCAGTGGTGCTGGCGCTGTTCGTCCCCCTCATCATCTCGAGCGGCGGCAACTCCGGATCACAGGCCACCACCCTGGTCATTCGGGCCATGGCCTTGGGTCAGGTCCGCCTGCGTGACTGGTGGCGGGTGATCCGTCGGGAGTTCTCGACCGGGCTCGGCCTGGGCCTGGTGCTGGCCGCGATCGGGTTCATCCGGATCGTAGTTTGGGAGAGCATCTTCCACACCTACGGCGCGCACTACCTCGGCGTGGCCGCGACCGTCGCGACCAGCCTGGTCGGGGTGGTGTTGTGGGGCTCGATCGCCGGATCGATGCTTCCCTTCATCCTACGGAGGCTCGGCCTCGATCCCGCCAGCGCGTCGGCGCCTTTCGTGGCAACGCTGGTCGACGTGAGCGGCCTGATGATCTACTTCAGCGTGGCGGCCCTGCTCTTGAAGGGTACGTTGCTCTAAGATCCGCGAGCTCCCTGGCTGACGGTCGCGGTCGCGGGAGTCGCGGGCGGCGTGGGCGCGGGCTCACCAGATGCCGGGGAACAGGCGATAGCGCACCTTTTCGCGATACGCCTGGTACCCCTCGAGCTGGCTCGCGAGCAGCTTCTCCTCGCCGCCGATGCGGAACATGATCAAGAGCACCAGGCTGGCGCCGACCAGCAGTCCCCAGGCGGAACCGAGCAGCAGCGGGCCGCCGACGAACATCAAGGTGGCGCCGAGGTACATGGGATGGCGCACGAAGCCGTAGACGCCCGTGGACACGACCTCCTGCTTGCGCTCGGTCTGGATGCGCACCAGCGGAGACGCGAAGGTGTTGTCGGTGAAGGCGCGGAAGAGAAAGAATGCAGCCCCAGCCAGCAACATTCCGCCGCCCGCCTCCAGCCACGCCGGCAAGGGTGGCGTCCAGGCGAACCGGCGCGCATCGAGCGGCGGGACGACGATCCAGATGATGAATCCAAGGACCAGCCCATAGACGATCCGCGCATCGACGCGTGACTGGCCGCCGGTGCCCGGTCTCCGGTAGCGCTCGGCGAGTAGAGCCGGATCGCGGCGAAACAGCCAGGCGATGCACACAGCGGACAGGGCCACCAACCAGAGCCCAAAGATCCAGCCCTGGACCCAGCGCCAGTCACCCGACAACCAGAGCTGGAGCGCCGGCCACACCAGGAGGTAGACGCCGGTCGCGACCAGTTTCAGCGGCGAGATAGTTGGCGTGTTCGAGCCCAAGAGTATCCGGTGCCAATTGTGACGCGTCTCAGGCGGCGGATCAAAACGGATGCGGGGACTCGAGGTTCTCGCCTCCCGTCGGTTTCACCGGCGCTGATCGAATTCGTGACCCTCGATCGCATACACTGCGGTGCGTGCTGCTCGAGCTGCTCATCATCGTGGCGCTGATTCTCGTGAACGGCTTCTTCGCGGGCGCGGAGATCGCGCTCATCGCGATCCGGCCCACACGCCTCAACGAGCTCATCGAGGGGGGCAGCCGCTCGGCACGGGCCGCGGCGGCCCTCCGTGCGTTGCCAGAGCGCTTCCTGGCGACGACTCAAATTGGGATGACGGTGGTGGGGGCCACGGCGGCGGCGTTCGGAGGCGCGACGCTGGCCGCGCAGCTGGCCGTGCCCATCGCGCACATTCCGCTCGTGGGGACATACGCGCACGGGATCTCACTGGCGCTGGTGGTGGCCGGGGTCTCCTACCTGGCGATCGTCCTCGGCGAGCTGATCCCGAAGTCGCTGGCGTTGCAGAACGCAGAGCGGTACGCGCTGATCGCCGCCCGACCGCTGGCGGCCCTGGCGAAGGTGGCGCGGCCTCTCATCTGGCTTCTCATTCGGAGCTCGAACGTGTTGTTACGCCCGTTCGGCGATCGGACCACGTTCACGGAGGCGCGCCACTCGCCTGAAGAGCTGCAGGCCCTGGTGGGCGAGGCGGCGCGGGCGGGGACCGTCGATCCGCGCGCTGGGGAGATCGCCACCCGCGCCATCCAGTTCGGCGCGACCAAGGTATCGGCGGTCATGGTGCCTCGGCAGCGCATAGTCGCCGTGGCCAAGAACGCCTCGGCCGACGAGCTTCGCCACATCGCGCTCGAAGAGGGACACGCCCGGATGCCGGTCTACGAGGGGAGCTTGGACAACATCGTCGGCTACATGACCGTCAAGGACGTGCTGGCTCTGGCCTGGGAGGGGAAGCTCATCGTTCCGGCGGATCTCGTCCGCACGGCCCACTTCGTCCCGGAGATGACGCCGGCGGCCCAGGTGCTGCAGGAGCTGCAACAGCGCCGATCGCACATGGCCATCGTCGTCGACGAGCACGGCACGGTCGCCGGGATCGTCACGTTGGAGGATCTGATCGAAGAGCTCGTCGGCGAGATCTACAGCGAGCACGCGGCGCCCCTGGATCTCTTGCGCCGCGCGGCGGACGGCAGCGCCGTCGTGGCCGGCGAGCTGCCGGTTCGGGACGCCAACCGCGATCTCAATTTCGATCTGCCCGAGTCCGACTCGTACTCGACTATGGCCGGCCTGTGCATGGCCCTGGCGGGCCGCATCCCGCAAAAGGGGGCACGTTTCGAGGTCGTCGACGCCGTCATCGAGGTCCTGGAGGCGACGTCGCAGCGGGTGAGGGTCGTTCGAATCTCGCGGCGCCCAGCCCCCCAGACGGGTGGTTGAGAACGCCGAAAAGCCGGGCGCGAACACCGAAGACTTCGACCACCGGCACGACCTCCCCGAGCTGCGAGTCGCAAATCAGCGGCGCTGAGGGGCATTGACGCGCATCGAGCCCAACGCTCTTCGAGGCAGATCGTGCGTGTTGCGGAAGGCCGGATCCGTTCGAGCTGCAAGGCGCATGGTTCGATTGGGCAGCTTGGCAAAGCAGAACGAGTACGCAGCATATTTCCGACTCCTTTGGACCGCACATTGATGGCACGTCGCTTGCTGACTACCTATGGGTAAGTGGCCACTTCAGAGATTTCGGCGCCGGAGGTGGGTGTTGTGTGTGAACGGTTGTCGGACATTCAGTTCGTTACCAGCAGCGCCTCGATGCAGAGGGCGTTGGACGCGCTCCTGTTGGCTGCCCGATCGGAAGCGCCGATCATGCTGCGCGCCGAGATCGGATCTGAGGTAACCGCGCTCGCCCGGCTGGCACACGACAACAGTCGGCACTGCAACCGCCCCTTTCTGGCACTTTCATGTCATTTGATGACGGAGCTGCCTTCCGGAGCGCTGGCCGCGGTCAGCGGAGGCACCCTCTTTCTCGACGAGGTCGGGGATCTCGCCGGGACTCTTCAAACGAAGCTCGTGCACCTCCTCGACGGGCTCGCCACGCAGGGTGAGATGACACGGGTGATCTCTGCCACGAAGCGTGACCTGACCCAGGACTCCTGCGAAGGCCACTTTCGAAAGGATCTCTTCTTCCGCCTAAACGTCCTGGAGATCCGAATCCCGCCGCTGCGCGAAAGGCCCGAAGACATTCTACCCTTGGCCCGAGCTCTCATCGCTTCGTTGAGCACCGATCTCGGGCGACCTGCGCCCACCCTTTCCGAGGAGGCTGCGGCTGCGTTACTCCAGCATCCCTGGCCAGCCAACCTGCGCGAGGTCAAGAACGTCATCGAGCGAGCGCTCTTGCTCTGGCCGGGCGATGCCCTCAATCTCGACGCTTTCTCAGAGATCATGCCGATGAATGACCATCGTCGTTATCGGATAGGCGATGACGTCACCCTGCGCGACCTCGATCGGGAGCACATCTCGCGACTCATGACGCGCGTGCGAAGTCTCCAGAGTGCCGCTGCGATTCTCGGCATCGACAAGTCCACATTGTGGCGCCGGCTAAAACAGTACCGCCCAGAGCCCGGGGCGGCGGTCCAGCCGGGCAAGACGCGCTGATTGCGTAGACCGTCACCTGTTGATGGATTCGCTAGAGGTCCGCAGTCGGTACCCGAGGCCACTTTCGTTTACCAAGTACTTTGGCCTGGTGGGATCCTCCTCGATCTTGCGGCGCAACGAGTGCATGTACACCCGGACGTACCCGTTCCTGGTGCGAAAGGCAGAGCCCCACGCCTCCTTGAGCAGCGTATTGGTGGTCACTACTTCGTCGGCATGGCGGGCGAGCGTCGCGAGCAGCTTAAACTCCGTGGGCGAAAGGTGGACCGGGCGGTCGCCGCGCAAGAGACGGCGCATTTCGAGCTCGAACGTGTACTCGCCGAAGGTGACGACGGTGGACGCGGTGTCGCCGACACGTGCGTGACTGCGAAGGGCCACCCGAATGCGTGCCAGGAGCTCCGGGACGGAGAAAGGCTTGGTCAGATAGTCGTTGGCCCCCGCGTCGAGCGCCTTCACTTTGTCGGTCTCCTGCTCGCGGGCCGATACGACGATGATGGGCGATGTGGTGTGAACGCGAAGCTGTGGAACCAAGGCTAGACCGTCAATGTCGGGAAGCCCGAGATCGAGGAGGACGACGTCGGGGTTGCGGGTCCGCACCTCTTCGAGCGCGCGCTGCCCGCTGGAAGCGTCGAAAACCCGGTAGCCCGCGGTCTCGAGGCTCGTCGCAAACACCCGAATCATCTTCTTGTCGTCGTCGATGATCAGTATGCTTGGCCCGGGCGTCACACTCTTCCCTAAAGGGAGGCCCTTTCGGCGGCTTCAAACCCAGCCAAGCGGGGTGGCGCCGGGCTGAGGGGGAGAGTGAAGTGAACTGTGAGCCCACCGCCCGAGGTGTGCTCTGCCCAGATTCGGCCGCCGTGGGCTTCGACGATTCCGCGGGCAATCGTCAGGCCCAGGCCCAGACCACCGCCGGCGGCGTCCTCGCTGCGGTAGAACTTGTCGAAGATCTTCGTGACCTCATCTGCGGCGACGCCTTTGCCGTGGTCAATCACGGACACGATCGCTTCGCCGTCGCGAATCGCCACCTCGATTTCCACGGCCTGCTCGCTCAGGGCGTGCTTGAAGGCGTTATCGACGAGGTTGAGCAGCACCTGCTCTATGAGGATCGCGTCGAGCCGCAACAGCGGCAGGTCACTGGGAACGTTCGCGCGCAGATGACGGTCGTTGTTTCGCTCGTCCACCCGACGGAGCGTGCTACCTACAACCTCCTCGAGGCTCTCCCACTCGTGGGTGACCTTGAGGCCGCCCGATTGAAGCCGCGTGACGTCGAGCAGGCTCTTGAGCAGCTCATTCAACCGCCGAGCCTCGTCATTGATGATTCGCGACATCTCCGTTCGGGCCGGTTCCAGCAGGCGATCGCCGTGCTCTACGAGCGTGCTGGAGGCCGACGCGATCACGGCCAGCGGCGCCCGCAGGTCGTGCGACACCGAGCTCAGTACCGCGCTGCGGATCCGTTCGGTCTCCGCTTCGATCTGTGCAGCCTGCTTCTCCTCGGACAGGAGCGCGCGTTCGAGCGCCATGGCGATCTGCCGAGCCATCGAGACGATCAGAGATGAGGCGCGCGGCTGAGCACCCCCAGCCTGATCCCGGGCCCGCAACGACAGGACACCGATGCAGCCCCGCGCGGCGATGAGCGGAATGTAGCAGGCCATCGCGCTGGGGCAGTTGCGGGTTCCGAGGCCCGCCGCCTCGAGATGCGCGGCCGCCCAGTTGGCCGCACCGACGTCCTCGGTCTCGACCGCCACCTGGCCGCCGGAGCGAATGGCCCGCGCGAATCCGTCGCCGCGCCGGATCAGAATACAAGCCGTCAGGCTCCCGACCAGCTCGACCTGGCTCACGCTGCGTCTGCAGAGCTCGTCTGCTGACGCGGCGTCTACGAGCTCGCGGGCCAGACCGTAGAGCGCCTCCATTCGGCGCTCGCTCTGGCGGGCCGCGCGGGCCTGCTTGCGAAGCCGCTCGTTGAGCGAGCTGATGAACACCGCGGTGGCGAACATGCCCCCGAACGTCAGAATCTCTCGACCGCTGCCGATGATGAGCGTGCCGTACGGGGGCAGGAACAGATAGTCCAAGGCGAGCGCGCTTCCGACGGCCGCCAGCAGGGACGGGCGATATCCCATCCAGACCGACACCGCCGCGATCTCAAACAAGTACAGCAGGGTGACGTTCGTGATGTCGCCGCGTCCGAGAACGCCGAAACTGAAGACGGTCGCCGCCGCAGCGAGTCCGAGCGCGCCCAAGGCACGGCCCGCGCCGCGTACGAGCTCGTTGTTCAGAATTGCTTTGGACACTTTCTTGATCACGGGGGCGTCACTTCCCTGAGACTCGGTGAACGGCATACCCGAGCCGGATGTCGATGCACCTCTCAGGCCCGAGGAGAGCGCAAGTCTCAGGCCAGGGAGGAACACCCCAACACGGGCCCTGTCCTGCTACCTCGGCTTTCCGATGTTGCGATTCGCGGACAAAGGCGCGTTCGGATCCTGCAACCT
>Ga0209863_10000496_pt1 | contig 19416 bp, 25 predicted proteins | sample OrgsoiDNA2013046_FD_185796 | JGI IMG/M metagenome (GOLD analysis project Ga0209863, IMG submission 185796) | Permafrost soil microbial communities from the Arctic, to analyse light accelerated degradation of dissolved organic matter (DOM) -... | ecosystem: Environmental > Terrestrial > Soil >...
CGTCTGTCAGCATATTTTGCAACCATTACTTCCCGTTTCCTTTGTCTGGCTTTGACTGATTCTTTGGCCATGAATTATTATTAATTGATTTGAACTCAGGTTTTATTAATTGGAATCTTCTTTTTTTGCATTCTTGAAAGGCATTCCCAACTCTTTCAACAATTCATATGCTTCTTCATTGGTTTTGGCAGTCGTCACGAAAGTGATATCCATGCCCGTGATCTTGTTCACTTTATCAATGTCCACTTCAGGGAAAATGATCTGTTCTGTTATTCCCAGTGTATAGTTACCGCGACCGTCAAATGCTTTTTCACTTACGCCTTTGAAATCACGTACTCTGGGAAGAGCAGATGCTACCAGGCGATCGAGAAACTCATACATTTTTATTCCACGCAGGGTTACCCGGGCGCCTATCGGAATTCCCTTACGCAATTTGAAATTGGAAATATCCTTTTTAGAAATGGTTGCAACTGCTTTCTGACCGGTAATAGTCGTCAGCTCATCGATGGTTATGTCCACCAGTTTCTTATCTGATACTGCTCCGTTAATTCCCCGGTTCAGGCAGATTTTTTCCAATTTAGGTGCCTGCATAATAGAAGTATAACCAAACTTCTTCACTAGTGCCGGAATTACTTCCTTCTTGTATTTATCTGCCAGGCGGGCAGTGTATTTAGTTGTACTCATTATTTAATTACCTCCCCTGATTTTTTTGCAATGCGAATAAGTTTTCCATTCTCCCGTGTGCGTTTTGCTTTCGAAGGACCGCCGGTTTTAGCATCCCAAAGCAACACATTCGATATATGTATGGGTGCTTCCAGCTTCACAATACCGCCTTTGGTATTCTGGGCAGAAGGCTTCGTGTGTTTAGTGACAATGTTTACTCCTTCAACAAGCACTTTGGAGCTATCCGGAAATACTTCCAGCACCTTACGTGATTTTTTCAGGTCTTTATCATCTCCGGTAATCACTACCACTTTGTCACCCTTCTTAATATTGAATTTGGGTTTGAATCTGCTATCCATGGTTCCTGTTTTATTCTCAAAGCTTAAGGCGGAACGCGGAACGCGGAACGCTTAAAGCTCTTTTATTTTTAATTACTCTTTTTCAATTTTGTTTTGCTCTCGGAAGAAGGCTTTCGGCGTTGGGCGTTCAGCGTTCTGCGTTAAGCTTATAATACTTCTGGCGCCAAAGAGATGATCTTCATATAACCCTTGTCTCGCAATTCACGGGCAACAGGTCCGAAAATACGCGTACCCCTTGGTTCATCACTTGGATTCAACAGTACTACAGCGTTGTCGTCGAACCGGATATAAGAACCATCTTTGCGGCGTAATTTATTCTTGGTACGAACAATAACGGCCTTCGTCACAGTTCCTTTCTTAATTCCACCAGCAGGCAATGCATCTTTTACAGTAACGACAATTTTATCTCCGATTTTAGCATAATCCTGGCCGCTGTTTCCCAACACACGGATGCACAATACTTCTTTGGCTCCGCTATTATCTGCAACATTAAGTCTGCTTTCCTGCTGTATCATTTAATACTTTTTTTAGAATTAAGTTTATTTCGCTTTCTCCACGATCTCCACCAGGCGCCAGCGCTTGGTTTTACTCAATGGACGGCTTTCCATGATCCGAACCGTATCTCCGATACTGCACTCGTTCTTTTCGTCATGGGCATGAAACTTGGTTGTTTTTTTAAGGAACTTACCATAAATAGGATGCTGCACTTTTCTTTCCACGGCAACAACCACGGTCTTGTCCATTTTATTGCTGCTCACAACCCCGATTCTTGTTTTCCTTAAATTTCTATCTTCTGGCATAATACTAATTTGATAATTTGTAAATCAGTTTCCCGGCTCATAAGAAATTCCTTATGCTGTCGCCGTGCTGGTTTTTCCGATTTTTCTTTTGGTTAATTCTGTTTTCAGCCTTGCAATATCTTTTCTGAGCAGACGGATGTTAACCGGGCTTTCCAGTGGTGATATTGCGTGAGCAAATTCCAGTTTCTTTAGACGTTGTTCGTCTTCACGTATCCTGGACGTGAGGTCTGTTTCACTCAGATCTTTCAGGCTGTTTACAAAATCATTTCTCTTTGACATCTTAATAAATTTGATTTATAAGGCAATCACATTATGGCGAACCACGAATTTGGTCTTGATCGGAAGTTTCTGTGCAGCCAGCAATAAAGCTTCTTTTGCAACAGCTTCTGTAACGCCATCTGCTTCAAAAAGCATTCTTCCTGGTTCCACAACAGCAGCCCAGTATTCAGGATTACCTTTACCCTTACCCATTCTCACTTCCTGAGGTTTCTTGGTAATCGGTTTATCCGGAAATACACGGATCCACACATTGCCCTCTCTCTTCATCGAACGGGTGAGCGCCTGGCGGGCAGCTTCAAGCTGACGATTGGTTAACCAGATCGCTTCAAGTGCTTTCAGGCCATAAGATCCAAATGAAATATCAGATCCTCTTTTTGCAACTTCGCGGATTCTGCCTTTTTGTGCTTTCCTATGTTTGCTCCTTTTGGGCTGTAACATGTTAGTTCAATTTGAAAATTTGATAATTACTACTATCTCCTGCCTCCGCCACCACCCGGTCTTCTTTCTCCACCACCTGCACCACCGCCTGGCCTTCTTTCACCCCCACGACCGCGGTCTTCACGATCCCTGATTTCATCTCTTCTTTCTCTTCTGTCGCTCACATCTGTTTTTCCACCTACAAAATTCGGATTCAGATCGCGCTTGGTCAGTACTTCACCTTTACAGATCCATACCTTCACACCAATCTTTCCATAAACAGTCAGTGCAAATACGTTTGCATAGTCTATATCCATACGGAGCGTATGCAAGGGCGTACGACCGGATTTAATTTCTTCCGTGCGGGCAATTTCAGAACCACCCAAGCGACCGCCAACTTTTACCTTGATCCCTTCAGCTCCCATACGAAGCGCAGAAGCAATAGCCATTTTAATAGCCCTCTTGTAGTTGATACGGTTTTCGATCTGGCGTGCAATGGTATCTGCAACAATGTTTGCATCGAGTTCAGGTCTTCTGATTTCCAGAATGTTGATCTGAACATCTTCCTTGCCGGTCAGTTTCTTCAACTCTTCCTTGATACGGTCCACTTCTCCGCCGCCCTTACCGATGATGATTCCGGGTTTGGAAGTATGGATCGTTACAATGAGCTTGTTGAGTGTGCGCTCAATTACAATCTTGGCAATTCCACCTTTGTTGATACGCGCATTGAGATAGGTCCTGATTTTATTATCTTCTATCAGCTTGACAGAATAATCTTTTTTATTACCGAACCAGTTGGACTCCCAGCCACGGATAATTCCCAGTCTCGCACCTATAGGATTTGTTTTCTGACCCATTTATCTGATTAATTTGATAATTGAATATTTAAATTTTCTCATCTACGATTAATGTAACATGGTTGCTGCGTTTCCGAACCCGGTAACCACGACCCTGCGGAGCCGGGCGCATGCGTTTTAACACACGGGCGCCGTCAACAAAAATTGTCTTTACCAGGAGGCTGGAATCAGCTGCACTTTTCCCTTCGTTCTTGGCTTCCCAATTCTTTACAGCAGACCACAATAATTTATACAGTGGCGTGGAAGAATGCTGCGGATGATGTTCCAGTAATGCCAGTGCTTTTTCAACCTGCAGGCCTCTTATTTCATCTGCGAGCAATCGCATCTTACGTGGCGATGTTGGGTAATTTTTCAGTTTAGCTAGTGCTTCCATTTTATCTTTTTTAAGCCGAAAGCCCAAAGCCTAAAGCCTAAGACTTTTCAGTATCTGTTCTTATTTATTCAGCAATCTTTTTGCTGGAGTGACCCTTGAAATTTCTCGTTGGCGCAAACTCTCCCAGTTTATGACCAACCATAAATTCTGTTACATATACCGGGATAAATTTATTGCCATTGTGCACAGCGAAAGTATGCCCCACAAAATCCGGTGTAATCGTAGAGCGACGGCTCCAGGTTTTGATGACTCCTTTCTTTCCCTTTCCTTCATTGATGCTGAGAACTTTCGTTTCCAGGTTGGCATCTACGTAAGGACCTTTTTTTATTGAACGACCCATAATACAAATATGTAAATGTGAAAATGTGGCAGTGTGGAAATGAAATCATTTAAACACTCCCTATTCTTAATTACTTGCCTATTTTCTTACCTTTTTTCGTTTGGATAATCAGCTTGTCACTTCCTTTTCCCCTGGTTCTCGTTTTCAGACCTCTCGAGTACTGACCATTCCTTGAACGTGGCTGGCCACCGGATGCTTTACCTTCACCACCACCCATCGGATGATCTACCGGGTTCATCGCAACACCTCTTACACGTGGGCGGATACCTCTCCAGCGATTACGACCGGCTTTGCCCATGCTCTGTAAACTGTGATCGCTGTTTGAAACCACACCGACTGTTGCATAACAGTTGATCAGAATTTTTCTGAGCTCACCGCTTGGCATTTTCAGTACCGCATATTTTTCTTCCTTGTTGGTCAGCTGGGCAGTTGTACCCGCGCTGCGGATCAACTTGCCACCCTGACCGGGTTGCATCTCAATATTATGCACATTCGTACCCAGGGGAATGTTCTTCATCTGTAATGCATTTCCGATTTCCGGAGCTACTGCATCACCAGCCTGAACTTTTCCACCCACCTGGAGACCCTGTGGCGCCAGAATATATCTTTTTTCTCCGTCGCTATACTGAATCAGCGCGATGAAAGAAGTCCTGTTCGGATCATATTCGATAGAAACAACCGTTCCCACGACTTCTTTTTTATCTCTTTTGAAATCGATGATACGGTACATTTTTTTATGCCCACCACCGATATAACGCATTGCCCTTCGTCCCTGGGAATTACGGCCACCTGTCCGGGTGATTTTTTCCAGCAAGGATTTTTCAGGTGTGTCGGATGTGATCTCTGCGAATGCATTACCAATCCTCCAACGGGTTCCTGCAGTGACGGGTTTAAATTTTCTTAGTGCCATATTTAATACGCTTTTGCGGCAGCTTCGCCATTCATTTAGTTACTTAAATATTCGAGTATAAGTCGATTGATTCTCCTTCGGCTACGGTGACCAGTGCTTTCTTGTATCCTGGCTTACGGCCAACTATCAGTCCGGCTTTGGTAGATCTTGATCTGGCCTTGCTCGGAACAATTATCGTATTCACGTCTACTACTGTGATTCCGTAAAATTGTTCAATTGCTTTTTTTATCTCCAGTTTGTTTGCCCGGGTGTCTACTTTAAAAGCATAGCGACGCAGTTTTTCCTGTTGTGCATTTGCTTTTTCAGTTAGTATCGGGCGTATAAGAATTTCTGTTGACTTCATCTTACCAATTTGAAAATTTGAAAATTTGAACTATGCCGGTTCTTCTTCTAAAAACATTTTTGCCGCAGACTCAGTCAAAACCAGAAATTCTGCATTCACGATATCATAAGTATTTACATCTGCCAGCAAGCTGGTTTCCATATTCGGAATATTACGCAAACTAAGATGCAGGTTATCGTTGTACTCCGGAATGACAAACAAGGCTTTTTTTCCTGACAGTTTCAAACCGCCAAGGATATCGACCATCTCGCTTGTTTTTGGAGCCTTCAGCTGAATGTCTTCCACAACAACAATTGAATTTGCTTTCGCTTTATAAGAAAGAGCCGAGATTTTCGCAAGGTCTTTCACTTTACGGTTCAGCTTGAAATCCCAACTGTGGGGTTTCGGTCCGAAAATGGTACCACCACCTTTATACAATGGGTTCCGGATATTTCCTTTACGGGATCCGCCGGTACCTTTTTGTTTGTGTAGTTTTTTGGATGATCCTTTAACCTCCATGCGGGTCTTTACCTTATGCGTACCCTGCCGTTGTGCGGCCAGATACTGCTTTACAGCAAGATATATCACGTGATCATTCGGTTCCGCTTCGAAGATATCAGCAGGCAATTCCAGCGTACGACCTGTTTTAGCTCCCTTTTTATTTAAAATATCAACTTGCATGTGAATCTCTTTAATTAGTTATTACTTCTGAACGTAAACAATGGAACCATTGTGACCCGGAACTGATCCGGCAATCAGCAGGTAATTTTTCTCAGCAAATATTTTAACCACTTTCAAACCTTTCAGTTTTACACGGTCACCACCCATACGTCCGGCCATTTTCATTCCCTTCATAACACGAGCTGCATCAGAAGAGTTACCTAATGATCCCGGTGCACGGCTGCGATCATGCTGACCATGACTCTGTCCGCCTACACCATGAAAATTATGACGTTTCACTACACCCTGGAATCCTTTTCCTTTTGATGTACCTACTACCTCAACGATTTCACCTTCGGCGAAAATGTCGACAGTCAGTGCATCCCCCAGATTTTTCTCTAATGAAAAATTGCGGAATTCCCTGACAAATTGTTTTGCTGTGGTATTTGATTTAGCGAAGTGGTTCTTTTCAGAAGCGAGAACTTTCCTTTCTTTCTTTTCTCCGAAGGAGATCTGATGAGCATTATAACCATCGGACTCGGTGGTTTTCACCTGTGTAACAACACAGGGACCGGCTTCAATAATAGTGCAGGCAACCTGCTTACCATCGGGGGTGAAGACAGAGGTCATTCCAACTTTCTTTCCAATTAAACCTTTCATTTTTTATTGGTTTGTGCCTGGAGTCTAAGGACAATCAGTGATCCGCTTAGCTTTAGTTAGTAAAGCTGATACTGATTTCAATCCCCCGTTTGCAACCGACCTTTTCCTTTTAGCCCTCCGAAGCTTTAGCGAAGGAGGGTGAACCCGCTCTTGCTAGCTTTAGAATCGCAGCCACCTACGCTGAAGCTTCGGTGGCCGATGGAAGTACCGGTTGTAAACAAACCCCGAACGGCTTGTTCATATTTCTTTTCAAATCATCCAGCGCTGCTTTGGCCTGATCTTTACGATCATGTTTTGGCAGATGGAATTTTTACTCAGGCTTTTATTTCAACATCAACACCTGATGGCAGATCCAGCTTGGATAAGGCATCTACGGTTCTTGATGTAGAAGTATAAATGTCTAACAATCTCTTGTGCGTATGCAGCTGAAATTGTTCACGTGCTTTTTTATTGACATGCGGTGATCGCAAAACGGTAAACACCTTTTTCCTGGTAGGTAAAGGAATCGGACCGGTTACAACTGCCCCTGTACTACGAACTGTCTTTACAATTTTCTCAGCGGATTTGTCCACGAGATTGTGATCGTACGACTGTAATTTGATTCTGATTCGTTGAGACATATGTCAATTCCCATTTTTTGAACGGGGATGCAAAGGTATGGGTTAATGAATAAACTGTCAAAGATTTATACCAGTTTTTTAGAGATTATTTACCCCCACCCGGGCAATGCATATTCAGATAATTTTTAAATAAATTATGCAGGTGTTCCGTGGTTCCCGGACCCTCATTTATGGCATGCGTCCGGTTGGGATATTCCATGAATTGAAATGTCTTATTGTATTTAATGAGTTCATTCAGGAGCATTTCAGCATTATCAAAATGCACATTATCGTCTCCGCCTCCGTGTACATAGAGCAGATTCCCCCTTAGCCCCGAAGCATGGCTGATTGCCGAGCCCTTTACGTAGTCAGCCTTCGTTTCCAACGGGTTACCCATGTACCTTTCCTGATATATGTTGTCATACGTCTCCAAATTCCCTAGTGCTGCTATAGCTAATCCCGTTTTATATATTTCAGGATGCTGAAACATCAGGTTCAGGGTAGCAGAACCGCCCCCGCTCCAACCCCATACTGCGATGCGTGAGGTATCAACAAAAGGCCAACTGCTGACAATGGCGGCCGCATGTGCCTGATCCTGAATATTTATCTGTCCGATTTTCCTGTAAATAGCTTTCCTCCAGGCGGCACCCTTGGGTGCCGGTGTACCGCGATTATCCAGGGATATATAGATGTATCCGTCCTTTGCCAGATCCCCGGGATAAATCTTGCAGGTAGCCTCCCCATATTTATCCAGCACCGTTTGCCCCCCGGGTTCAGTATAAACATAAAACAAAACAGGGTATTTTTTAGTGCTGTCGAAAGGTATGGGCTTTTGCATCCAGCCGTCCATGGTTACTCCCTCAGCCGTCGTTATTTTGAAGAATGAAATATTTGATTCTGCACTATCTGAAGGATTAACCGATTTCATTGGAGAAAATCCACTCAATACCTGGTGCTCAGGTAACGAGAGCATTTCTGCAGCCGGTGTAGTATAATAGTTTGAAAACCGATGCCCTGCAAACTTTCCATTGGGAGAAATTTCATATTCATGTGTTCCCGGCTGATCTGCGGGTGTTATCCGGGTAGCGCCTCCTTTTCCGTCCAGACTGCAACGGTAGAGATATGCCTGAGTTGCATTATCTGGTGATGCGATAAAGTAAAGCAGGTTGTTCTTTTCATCAATTAATGAAATCTCCATGACATCGTAGTTGCCAACTGTGATCAGCACCTGCTTTTTCCCATCCCGGCTTATTCTGTATAAATGACGCCAGCCATCTTTGTCACTGGCCCATAAAAATTCCGAACCATTCTTCAGCCAATCCCAGCCACCCATTTTGTAATTATCATCCCATCCTGAAATAACGTCTATCCAGGCATTATCCTTTTCACTATAAACAGATTTGACATCTCCGGTTTTAATATTGCACAACATAATATCAGACTCATTCTGACTTCTGTTAAGTCTTTGGATAATGAGTTCTCCGCTATTGGCGGCCCATTCCATTCTGGGGAGGTAGGTCCCATTTTTTGTGTCTCCCGGGATTTTCATCCAGCGGGTTTGTGCATCACTAATTTGTACTACGCCAATTCTGTAGGGAGATGGCATTTGCCCGGCAATTGGATATTCTACGGGAATAATTCGGGAATAAACAGAATCTGTTGTGTTCAGCATGTAATAGTCCCTTGTTGAACTGTCGTTAATCTGCCAAAATGCAATTGAGCGACTATCGGGACTCCATCTGAAACCGTCCCGGCAATTTAATTCTTCTTCATAAACCCAGTCAAATGTGCCATTGATCATTTTGCGGGAACCATTTTTCGTCAGGGCTTTTACAACATGAGTTGACAGCTCTTCAACATAAATATTATGTCCGCTTACATAGGCCGCTTTGGAACCATCCGGAGAGATTTTGGCAAACATCAACGAAGATGAAGGCAATGACTTTCCCAACTGCTGAAGGGCTCCATCCGATAAATTATACACCCAATAATCACCACGGGTTTCATATCGCCAGACTTTTTTTGCGTTCGTGAAAATCAGGATTTTTTTGAAGTCGGGAGAAAAGAAGAAATTCTTAATACTTAACGCCTCCTTTTCCCCGGCGGGAGTCAGTTGCGTCGCAGTAATTAAATCTGACTTGCCTTTACCGGTAAAGTTGTAAGCTGTAATGCCCGATCCGGTGTTTTCGTATATGGTATTTCCATCCGCGCTCCAGGTTTCCCGGTCATATAACTGAGACCAGCCGGGAAGAGAAACCAATACTGAAAACAAACATAAAAGGGTTCTGAAATGAAGAAAACGGTTCATCTTAAAAACAATTTATTCTGAAAAATAATCAATTGAAGATTCTCGCTGTTGCCGTTTAAAAAAAACCCTCCCGTTTCAGGTGGGAGGGTCTATAATATTATTTAAAAAGATCAGGCTGTAACCTTACTCTTTCCTTTCACTTTAGCAATTACTTCTTCTGCGATATTGTTTGGCGCAGGCGCATAATGTGAGAACTCCATGGTAGAAGTTGCCCGGCCTGAGCTCAGGGAACGCAGCTGCGTTACATATCCGAACATTTCACTCAGGGGTACTTTAGCTTTGATAACCTGGAGATTTGCCCTGCTATCCATACCTTCCAGTATCCCACGGCGACGGTTCAGATCGCCCGTGACATCTCCCATGTATTGATCGGGTGTGAGTACTTCCACCCTCATGACCGGTTCGAGCAGAATCGGTTTGGCTTTACGGCCGGCTTCGCGGAATGCGGATCTGGCACAGATTTCAAAACTCATCGCGTCAGAATCCACATCATGGTAACTTCCGTCAAATACGCGCACTTTCATATTGGTCATCGGATAACCTGCCAAAACACCGGTTACCATAGATACTTCAAATCCTTTTGAGATCGCCGGAATAAATTCCTTTGGAATGGATCCGCCGAAAATATCATTTACAAACTGGAAATGCTTGCCTTCATTTTCTTTGATCCATTCTTCATCGGCAGGTCCGATGGCAAACTGGATATCGGCGAATTTACCACGACCACCTGTTTGCTTCTTCAGCACTTCGCGATGTTCGATCGTCGTATTGAAAGCTTCTTTATAAGCTACCTGGGGAGCGCCCTGGTTTACATCCACTTTAAATTCACGACGCATGCGTTCGATGATGATTTCCAGGTGGAGCTCACCCATTCCGCGCAGGATCGTCTGGCCGGTTTCCTCATCGGTATTTACACGAAGGGTCGGATCTTCTTCAACGAGTTTGGAAATGGCCAAACCCATTTTATCTACATCCGCCTGAGTTTTCGGCTCAACTGCCACTGCTATAACCGGTTCAGGGATAAACATGTTTTCCAGTGTGATTGGAAAATCTTCATCACACAATGTATCTCCGGTTTTTATTTCTTTGAAACCAACGGCTGCACCAATATCTCCGGCTTCAATAAAGTCAATCGGGTTTTGCTTATTGGCAAACATCTTCATGATACGGCTGATACGTTCTTTCTTACCACTGCGCACGTTCAACACATATGAACCAGATTCCAGGCGACCGCTGTAACACCGGAAAAACGCCAGACGACCCACGAAAGGATCTGTCATGATTTTAAATGCCAGCGCTGCAAAGGGTTCTTTTGGATCGGTCTTTCGGGTAATGATTTCACCTGTATTCGGATCCGTTCCCTGGGTATCTTCCAGGTCAAGGGGAGAAGGCAGGTAACGACAAACCGCATCGAGGGCTGTTTGAACACCTTTATTCTTGAATGAAGAACCGCACATCATCGGAACGATACTCAGATCAATCGTTGCTTTACGGATGGCTTCGTGCATTTCGTCTTCGGAAATGCTGTTGGGATCCACAAAGAATTTTTCCAAAAGCGTATCATCATATTCCGCTACGGCTTCCACCAGTTTCGCTCTCCATTCCTGGGATTCTTCCAGCATATCAGCCGGGATCGGAATTTCATCGAAGGTCATGCCTTCTGTTTCCATATGCCAGATGATTCCTTTCATACGGATCAGATCCACGACGCCTTTGAAATCATCTTCCGCACCAATCGGTAACTGCAGGGGAACGGCATTGGCGCCCAGCATTTCCTTTACCTGGGTAACCACCATCAGGAAATCAGCACCGGAACGGTCCATTTTGTTTACAAACCCGATCCGGGGTACTTTATACCGGTTAGCCTGGCGCCAAACGGTTTCAGACTGTGGTTCTACACCATCAACGGCTGAAAACAGGGCGATCAATCCGTCCAGAACACGCAGGGACCTTTCTACTTCAATAGTAAAATCCACGTGACCCGGTGTATCAATGATATTGAAATTGTATTTCTTTGAATTGGCATCCACTTTCCCTTTGTCTGTCGGAAAGTTCCACTGACAACTCACCGCAGCTGAAGTGATGGTAATCCCTCTTTCCTTTTCCTGGTCCATCCAGTCGGTTGTGGCCGCTCCGTCATGCACTTCACCGATCTTATGAATCATACCGGTATAACGCAGGATACGCTCCGTGGTAGTTGTTTTTCCGGCGTCGATATGAGCCGCAATACCGAAATTTCTCTGGAATTTTAAGTCTGCCATTTTTGTTAATTAAAAATATTTTTCTTTAGGTGCGCAAAGGTACCAAATTTTCTGTAATATTATGAAGATGTGGATATGTGAAAATGTCTCTCAATCATACGGCAACCCACCCGTTTTTTAACTTTTCATCCACCATCGATCCACCACTGATCCACCACAGATCCACCACTTATTCATCGCTTAGAATCCAACTGAATAATCTTTATATCGTCTCTGTAATCCGGTTTCTCCGGCGGAGGAGTCCGGACAAAAAAAATCTCCCCCGGATAAGCCGGGAGAGACTAGCCAGATAATCTGAATTCTATTATATTCTGAAATGGGCAAATGCCTTGTTGGCTTCTGCCATTCTGTGTGTGTCTTCTTTCTTCTTAAATGCTCCGCCTTCGCCCTTGCTAGCGGCAAGAATTTCGCCCGCCAGTTTATCGGCCATGCTTTTACCATTTCTTTCCCGGCTGTAGCGGATCAACCACTTGATACTCAGCGAAATTTTGCGGTCGGCACGAACTTCTGCCGGAATCTGAAAAGTAGCACCCCCGATACGGCGGCTTCTTACTTCCACAGCCGGAGTGACGTTATTCAGAGCCCTTCTCCAGATTTCATATCCGTTATCATTACTTTGTTTGGAAACGCGGTCGATGGCATCGTAGAACAGTCCGAAAGCGGTGTTCTTTTTACCCTGCCACATCAGGTTGTTTACAAAACGCGTAACCAGGATGTCATTGTATTTTGCATCCGGAGCGAGTGGTAATTTTTTGGCCTGTGACTTCCTCATGAGTTATTTGAAATTAAAATTTGATTATTTCTTAGCTGCTGGTTTGGCTCCTGCTTTCTCTTTCTTGGTTCCGTATTTGGAACGGCTTTTCTTGCGATCCTTTACCCCGGCAGTATCCAAAGATCCACGAACGATATGGTAACGTACACCCGGCAGATCTTTTACACGGCCTCCGCGGATCAACACGATACTGTGTTCCTGCAGGTTATGTCCTTCACCCGGAATATAGGCGATCACCTCGATTTTGTTGGTCAACCGCACTTTGGCAACCTTGCGGAGTGCCGAGTTTGGTTTTTTAGGCGTGGTGGTATATACGCGGGTACAAACACCACGTCTTTGCGGACAGCTATCCAGCGCCCTGGACTTGCTTTTCGCACGGATGATCTCTCTTCCTTTTCTAACTAATTGTTGTATAGTAGGCATTCGGAACCTGTTTGAAATTTGGGACGGCAAAGGTAACAGCCAAGGCGGGATTCTCCAAATTAATGTTGGTCTTAAACTTTTACCAGCCAGTTGTGTACATCCGGTCTTTTCCCCTCTCTGATTTCAGTCAGGATTTTTTTAGCCGTAACAGCAACCTGGTAAGAAGAAACATCCAGGTGCATGCTGTAATCCTTGTAGCGCAGCTCCTTAAGCGGAGAAATGGTTGCGGCGGTGCCGGAACCGAAGATTTCGGTCAGTTTTCCACTCCGGTGACCCTCTACCACTTCGTCAATGTTGATTTTCCTTTCTTCAACCTGTAGGCCCTGTTCTTTCAGTACAGTCATGACGCTATCTCTCGTCACTCCCTCCAGGATGGTTCCCTCTTCCAGGGAAGGTGTTACAACCGTATTTCCAAACACAAAAAATACATTCATCGTTCCCACTTCCTGCAGCCATTTATGCTCGAACGCATCTGTCCATAATACCTGGTCATAACCCTTCGCCCTGGCTTCTGCAGCTGCTTTCAAACTACCACCGTAATTGCCGGCGTTTTTTGCGAAACCCACCCCGCCGGGAGCGGCACGGGTATATTTCTCTTCCACGTAAATCTTCATCGGCGCTGCATAATAAGGGCCCGTTGGACTCAGCAGGATCATAAACTTATAAGTATCAGATGGTTTCACACCCAATGCTGCATCTGTAGCAAACATAAAAGGCCGGATATACAATGAATGTTCGTCTTTGGCAGGAATCCAGTCTTTATCAATCGCGATCAACTGGCGCATACCTTCAATAAAAATGTCTTCAGGCACTGCAGGCATTTCCATTCTGTCTGCAGAAATATTAAACCTTTTCATATTGTCGTAAGGACGATAGATAAAAGCTTCCCCGTCTTTATTGCGGTATGCTTTGATGCCTTCAAATATCGACTGTCCATAATGAAGCGCCATCAGCGAAGGTTCAAAGGAAATCGGCTGATATGGTTTGATGGAAACCAACTGCCATTCCCCGTCGACATAATCCGCTTCCAGCATATGGTCACTGAAGTATTTCCCAAAAGGGAGTTCATTAAAATCCATTTCATGTAACCTGCTTCTTTTTACCCTCGTTACCTGTATGTCCAGCGTCTCCATCATAAATGCTAAATTTGATACTACAAAGAAACAAAACATTCCCGGAGCGCGCAAAACCACTCATCTTATTTTCACAACAATTATGGGAATCAATAATTTCAAACTTTCACCCGAATTGATCGCGGGCCTTTACCCGGAATGCCTGGTTGACGGATATGATCCGGCTCCTGTCAAAATAGTCGCTAAAACCAGCAAACCGATCACTGTTCCCGCAGCGGCATATCCTTACCTCGGTAAAAATCTTCGTTCAGTTTGCTTTCTAACCTATTATCCGGAAGGAGAGTTTCTTTCGGAGGAACAACTTGTTTTTCTTCAAAAGATACTCGAAGCCTGCAAATACAGCCTGGACGATATTGCCCTGGTTAATACAGCCAATATATCCTTTGATCTGGCTGAATTAAGGCTACAATTGCAGCCCCGGATTATTTTTCTATGGGGTATTCCGCCGGAATCCGTTCTCCTGAAACCTGGCCTGCCTGATTACAGCCTATCCATGCTGGACGGCATTTCTGTAATACCCGTATCATCGCCTGAATTAATGACCGGAAACAGCCCGCAGGGGATCGAATTCAAACATCGTCTCTGGGCCTGCCTCAAAAAACTATTTAGCCTGTGAAGCTGATTTTTGCCAGCAATAATGCGCACAAGCTCCACGAACTTCGAACAGCTGTCGGATCTAATCTGGAGATCATTTCTTTGAAAGATGCGGGGATTGACCAGGAGATACCGGAGCCTTACAACACTTTAAAGGAGAACGCACAGGTAAAAGCCAGTACCATCCACCATTTGACCGATGGTGAAAATTGTTTCAGTGAGGACACCGGCCTCGAAACGGACGCACTGGGCGGCGAACCGGGTGTTCATAGTGCACGATATGCCGGCGACCCTCCTGTTCCGGCAAATAATATCCGCAAACTGCTCGGAGCCCTTGCAGATTCAAAAAACCGCCGCGCGCGTTTTATTACCGTCATCTGTCTGATCCTGCGGGGTCAGGAATATTTTTTCGAGGGCCGCTGTGAAGGACAAGTACTTCGGTCTGTAACCGGAAAGGGAGGTTTTGGTTATGATCCGGTTTTTCAACCGGATGGGTCTGGTAAAAGTTTTGCTGAAATGAATGAAGAAGAAAAAAACCTGTTCAGCCATCGACGCAAAGCATCTGATTTAATGATTGCATTCATAAAAACTCAAATGGAGCCGACTAATTATGGCCAGAATTAAAATAGACCTGCCAGAATCTTTCTCTTTCAGTACCTCATTTTCCGTGCGCATTACTGATCTGAATTATGGATCTCATGTCGGTAATGACACCGTGCTCAGTTTTATTCATGAAGCACGTGTACGTTTCCTGCAGTCCCTGGGTTATAACGAACTTAATCTGGAAGGCGTGAGCCTGATCATGGCCGATGCCGCGCTCATTTTCAAAAACGAAATATATTATGGAGATGAACTGCTGATCAGTATCCGGGCTGTTGAGTTCAGTCGCGCTGGTTTTGACCTGATTTACAAAATGGATAAAAAATCAGCTGACCAGACTCTCCTCGTTGCCCTGGCAAAAACAGCCATGATTTGTTTTGATTACAACCTGAAGAAAGTCGTTTCGCTACCAGAGACAGCGAAAATAAAGCTAAAATAACGCCTAAAGCCTAAAGCCCAAAGCTTAAAACTAGTTTAAGTGAAAATTTGCAAATAGTACTTCTTGAATCTAAAAAGAGGTTTTAGGCTTTAGGCATTAGGCTTACTATTCCAGATTGCCCAACTGGTTTCGGCCTGGATGACCAGCATATCGGCCCCGTTTTTTATTCTGGCGCCTGCAGATTCCCCCTTTTCCAAAAACAAAGTTTTAGCGGGGTTATATACCAGATCGAAAAAATAATGCTGCGGACCAATGAAATGGTAAGGGATGGGTGGAAAAGTCCCGGTATCCGGAAACATCCCCAGGGGCGTGCTGTTGACAATGAGTGTATGTTTCGCGATTATTTCGCTGTTCAAATCGGAATATAAAATTTGATTCGGCGTCTCGCTCTTTTTCCTCGAAACAAATAAAAATTCGATTCCTCTTTGCTGCAGCACCCATGCAACCGCCTTGGAAGAACCACCCGTTCCCAGGATCAGGGCGCGTTTATCTGTGACAGTTAGTTTCTCAACGAGCGATTTTTCAAACCCAACAACATCCGTATTAAATCCAGTTAGTAGTCCGTCGGAAATCCGAATACAATTGCAGGCAGCAATGGCTTCCACCACCGGATCTTTTTTATGCAGAAAGGGAATCACGGATTCTTTGTATGGAATAGTCACATTCAATCCCTCCAGTTCCGGGTCCTTCAGTATATGGGGGAAAGCCGATATTGAATCCATTTCGTAATTGGAATAAAGACAATCAGAAATGGACTCCTGCTTAAATTTCTCCCTGAAATACTTTCCGGAAAAAGAATGGCCCAGTGGGTAACCGATCAGGCCAAACTTTCTCATTTTTTCTCTTTTGGATTAAGGAAAAGTTCAAAAGTATCTCCGCGAAGGCCGATGCGCATGGCTTCTAAAGCTATCATTTCATTTGGAGCAATATTGCCCAGGTTTACGTTTGCACCGACAAGCTCAATGAAATATAATTGTTGCGATTTCTGAGGCGCTTCCCAGAGAATTTTTTCTGCAGGTATCTGAGTCAGAATTTCCTGAACAAGTCCTTCACGTACCTCACCCGTTCCGCGATAGATACCCACATTACCAGCTTCCCTCGCTTCTGCAATAACGTAAGCAGCTCCTGCGCTCAGTTCCGCGCGCATGAGTTCAATCCATTTATAGGGAGGAATAATATGTGCCGCATCTTTGCTTCCTACTTCGCTGAGCACAACGGCATATTTTGTGAGGCGCTCAATCAGTTTGCATTTTTCTTTGTGCTCAATATTGATGGAACCATCACTCACCTCCATATAGGTAACCCCATATTCTTTACACGCACTGATATAATCTTCCAGCTGGCCACGGATAAGACAGGCTTCGAAAAGTGTGCCTCCAAAATAAATAGGAATGCCGGCGTCGCGGTAAACTTCCAGTTTTGTTTTCAGATCTGGTGTAACGTAAGACGTACCGAAGCCCAGTTTGACTACATCCACATAAGGCCCGGCAATACTCAGAAAATTTTTTGTTTCTTCAATACTTAATCCTTTATCCATTACCATGGTAATGCCATGGTCCCGGGGTTTTTTAACTCTTTCCGGCATCTGACTGAGCGTAAAATTCATCGAGAAATTATTTCGTTTAAGATTCTGGAGGCGCAAAAATAAGGAAACCTTACCTTTTCCGGTAACGCGCGATCACATCCACGATAGATTGTGATTGAAGTAATGACGGATTGAGGGCAATCATTTTCTTTAATAATTTCGGTGAGCGGCTCAGGGCCTTATCCAGATGAATCAGTCCTTCTTTCGATTTGCCCATCGCAAAATAAATAGCGCTCATATAAAATGTCAGAAGTGGTTTTTCTCCGATTACGCGAATTGCCTGTTGAACCTGCTCCAGCGCCTCCTTATACATTTCGGCCAGGTAAAGACAACGTACCAGGGCTTCCCATCCTGAAATATTTTTCTGCCTCAGGCGAACCACGGTTCCGAATGCCTGTATTGCTTCCCTGAATTCCGTGAGCTGCACTTTACATTCTCCCAAAGCCAGATGATATTCAGGATGTTTACCCTGCAGGCGTATAGCTGACTCCAGCTGCTTAACTGCATTCGCCCATTGTCCTTCGTTAAGATAAGTACATGCAATTTTATAAATCAGTTTGCTATCGTCCTGATTGAGATGGGATGCTTTACGGTAATAAAAACGGGCCTGGGCAAATTGTCGTTGTTTATCGTAACAATGACCGATCGCTTCATAGATAACATCTTCCGGTTTCGAAAGTTCTAAAACCCTTTCCAGGCTTTCAATCGCTTCCCGGTATTTACGTAAACGGATAAAAGCATCCCCCATATTCCGGAACGCATAGTCGAATTTTTCATCGATGACTACTGCATATTTATAGGCGTCTACCGCTTTTTCATATAATTTCAACCCCTGATAAGCGGCCGCCAGGTTAAACCAGGCAAGCTCCGAATAGGGGTTTTCTTCTATGATATGCTGATGAAGGCGAATGCTCTCTTCATTCCGGCCGGTAAAATCAGTCCAGAAACAAATTTTATAAAGAGCTTCCTCATTTTCACAATCCTGTTCCAGTATCCATCGCAGACAGTCAAATATTTTATCAAATTCTTCATAATCATCATATACGTCTGCGAGCTCAAACAACAGTTCGATCCTCTCCCTTCCTTCGAAATGACCCAGGGCTTCCTGCAGTAACACAACCGCTTTTTCCTGCTGATCCAAGGCCAGGTAGGCATCTGTTTTCAGAATGTAGAGATTTATATCGTTTGAATCCAGCAACTCAACCCGTTCGAGTACTTCGAGGGCAGCAGCGTATTTGCGGGTCGCAATGAGCAGATCCGCCTTGCGGATGAGGAGAATGGAAGAAAAAGGGTACTGTTCTATGCCAATTTCAGCTGCTTCCAGTGCATGAGGAAACTCCTCTTTTCCATCGTAATAATCAATGATTTTTTCAAAACAATCTTCGTCAAGAAAACTGTGTTTGCGGCCGTTTTTAAGAGCACTGTATTGTTTTAGCAATTCCCTTATCTCTTCCTGCTCGGGATGGTATGGATTTTCTTTCATTTGAGGTGGTTATACTAAATTAATTCATAATCCATTAACCACAAATAAATTATAAAGGCAACGGCAAGGGTATTTCCTCCGTATAATCATTGTATAGGGGAGTTTTCCACAAAAACGGCACGAATTGTGTTAAAATAACTGGGTAAAACCCCGAATTAGGTTAAAAAATTCCAAAAATTTAGTGTTATCTTTGTCTATGATGTCCTCCAAATATTCACCAACCTTTTCAAGTGCTCTCCGTTTTACTGCGGTCAGTTTACTGCTTGCGGTAACAGCACTCGCTTTTGCGAGCACAGGTGGTGGAAAAAAGAAACGTCATGAGCTGGAAAACAATTTCACCCCGATAAATGCAGCTTCTTCTTTTTCATTGAAAAAGACGTCTTTGTATAGTGGGAGCATGGTTTTTTTTCATTCCCAGACTGAAACCAAGGTATCTTTAAGCGCCATGATCACCTATCAGCGTGGAAATACAACTTTTATTCTTCCCTATCAATACAAGGTAAATATCGGCCCCGTTTCCGCGAATTACGGGACTAAGTCAAACCTCCAGTTCCTTGGAGTCCGGATTCAAATGCCGAA
>Ga0209863_10000497_pt1 | contig 19398 bp, 21 predicted proteins | sample OrgsoiDNA2013046_FD_185796 | JGI IMG/M metagenome (GOLD analysis project Ga0209863, IMG submission 185796) | Permafrost soil microbial communities from the Arctic, to analyse light accelerated degradation of dissolved organic matter (DOM) -... | ecosystem: Environmental > Terrestrial > Soil >...
ACTTCCATACTTCCATACTTTCAGAGTTCTCGTAAGAGAAGTTCCGCAGTTTCTAACCCGTTGACCACCGCTGCTTCAACGGTTCCCGGATACGGCCCTTCATAATATGCTTCCCCCGAAAAATAAACCCTGTTTAACAACGGCTTTCTGAAAGCGGCTTTGGTTTTTCCGTAGCCAACCTTTGAATAACTATAAGCACCCCGGCTCCAGGGCTCGTTTTTCCAGTTAAAAATCCTGCACTCTTTCAATCCCGTTTTTATTCCCTGCAAGGGCAGGGAGAAAATGGAGGCCAGACTTTCAATCGCCTTATCCCTGAAAAATCCATCGGATTCATTGGCAAATTTCAAAGCCCTGGGCCCTCCGAACCATCCCGTCAACATGGGAAGATTCAGCGGATACTGGGTCCACCAGGTGGGAATGAATTGATCCGAAAAAATAAATTGTGCTTCCGGAATCAGGTTTTTCCAGAATGCCTTTTCCCAGATCATAATAATTTTAATTACGCTGCCAAACCCGATTTGATTCAATTCAGTTATCCTTTCATCAATCGCAGGAAAAAAATGGATGGATTCTTCAGTCGGAGAAGCAGAATTCAAAATACTCAATGGCAAACAGATCACGAGTCTATCCATGCTGAATTTCAGCTTCCCCTTTACACCCAGAATGATCTTGCCTGAATTCCAATCGACAGTTTCTAACGGATGATTCAAAAATATTTTTCCACCTCCTGCTTTGAATTCATTTTCCAGCGAATGAATAAGTGTCCCGTATCCGGCCGGAATTCGAAACTGACCGGATTCCTCATGTTCCCATTCCAGAATGAGTGCCTGCGTACTGGCTGTTTCCGGATCCGCCAGATCAAATCCTTCCGCAAACCCCATGGCGGATTTTCTCAATTCATTATATTGATCCCCGGGGAAATTATTTTCGAGGAATTCGCGAAGTGGAATATCCTTTTCCAATGACTTCATCTTTTCAATTAACAGATCCCAACCTTCTGTCATATAATCTGACTCTCTCAATTTATCCCCTTTTGCAGCATACATTTTCCCGTCGATGGGATCAAAAGGGATATTGTATTTTTTTAAAAGACCTATTGTTTCTTTGAGCTTTCCATGAATAAATTCCGGTCCGCATTCAACAACCATCCCCTCGAGGTTAATACTTTGTATTCTACCTCCGGTACGTGATCTTGCTTCGTATATGTATACAGAGTGACCGGCCCTCTGCAATACCAAACCGTTAATGAGTCCGGCTATACCGGCGCCTGCGATTGCAATATTGAGTTTATCGTTTGCCATGTATTCGTAAATCAGCGGAGTCGGGAATAATTATTGCAGATATAGATTAATTATGTTCAGCAAATATACCAGGCAGTTTTCAAGTTTATTAATCCTTTCGGGACTGGTGCTATTGCTTTGTACTGCTTTTCGTGTTTATTATAACAGTCCGGTGAAAGGTTCTGTGAACCCGGCGAATGCTGCAATGCGTGCCTGGCTGATTTCCAAAACGGATACCCTGAATGCGCCGGTAATCCAGGGTAATTTCATGATCACAAATGTAAAACCCGGCAATTATACTCTGATGGTGGAAGCCAGGCCACCTTACAGAGACGGTTTTAAGCAGGATGTACTCGTGGTGGACGGTCAGCCAACTGATGTTGGTGTAATTGAAATGAATCAGTAATAAAATAATGGAGAAAAGAAAGGACGATTCAGAAGAAAAAAGTAAAAACACGAAAGTAAAAATTCAGAAAACTTCCGAAAATAAACACGTAGGATCCTCCAATGCCTTTGAAGAAACTGAGAATCCGCTTTCGAGGGATGCAGACAACATTAGTGACGAAAAACTGGATGAACTCTTAGGTGATAAATAAATTCCAGTATTTGGAAAAGATAACAGCATTGAATTGTAGATATTTATCCTCAGCGAAGCATATTAAATTTTATGAATAGTAAACTTTTTGGCATCATAATACGTATTATAAAATAGAATCTCGCCCCATGTTAAAAATAATGATAGTCGAGGATGACCTGGATTTGCTGCATGGCCTGCGGTTTTTACTTCAGGCATATCATTGCAAAATCTGCCCGTTATCCGATGCGGATGAAATACTGAAAACCGTAGGCTTGTTGCAACCTGATCTGATACTACTTGATATCAAACTCGACCATAGTAACGGATTGGATGTTTGCCGGGAAATTAAAAGCAGTTATTTAAGAAATACACCGGTCTATATTATGTCGGGGCTACCCGATGTTGAGAAGAAGGCCTACGATTCAGGCGCTGATTTTTTTATTGCCAAACCATTCGATTCGGAAACACTGCTGGCGAAAATCAAAGCACTGGAAAATTCTTCGCTGGAAAATCATAATTTCTGAAACTATTCCGGGTAATTTGTTTCCATTCTTAATATAGTCTATCCTGACTCCCGGATGTTTTCCTGCATCTTTCATCTGGTTAAAAATGCGATATAAATGGAACGAAGAAGACCAGATCAGTATTCAGGAAGACAAAGCCGTTGCGAAAATCCGCTGTGACTGGTTTCTTAAATTAGGCGAAAATGGATTACTTTTCCAAATACGGATCAGAACTTCGTCATAATGGAGAAAAATGCAGATTGGCAATGGGAAATATCGGCTCACCGGCCATGGTTTCGTTTCAACCTGCGGGAGATTTTTCAATATAAAGATCTCATATTTCGTTTTGTTCGAAGAGATATTATTGCCAGTTACCAGCAAACCATCCTGGGTCCGCTCTGGGTTTTCCTGCAACCTCTTTTTACAACCTTAGTTTATTTTATCATTTTCCACCGGGTGGCGAAAATTCCAACAGATAATATTCCGCCTTTTCTGTTTTACTTACCAGGAATCATTATCTGGTCCTACTACTCTGACTGCGTCACTTCTACCATGAATACATTTCAGAATAACGCTTACATTTTCAACAAAGTTTATTTCCCCCGCGTCATCGTTCCGTTGAGCAGTATTTTATTTCATTCGTTCCGTATTTCCATCCAACTCCTGCTTTTCCTGGGTGTGTATATATTTTATGTTATGAAGGGTTCTTCGCTTCATCTCAGCTGGCAGGTACTGATAGCTCCCCTGATGATTTTCATTACTGCCTGTTTTGCCCTGGGATGCGGGCTGATTATCAGCATGCTCACAGCGAAATACCGTGATCTGGACAATATCACCCAATTCATATTGCGGCTATTCATGTTTGCGGCGCCAGTGGTTTATCCGGCTTCACTGATTCCGGAAAAATACAAATTCCTTTTCTGGCTCAACCCGCTAACACCTGCAATCGAAATATTCAGATCATCATTTTTCAAGCCTGAACCCATTCCCTTCTCCTATTTATTATTGAGTTTGCTGACAACGGCGATCGTGTTGATAACAGGAATCATACTCTTTAATAAAAGGGAAATTCAAATCATGGATGTAATCTAAGTCATGTCAAAAAAATTAATTGAAGCAGAAAATATTTCCAAGTATTACAGACTGGGTTCACTTGGATCCCACTCCTTACTGGAAGATCTCAGGGAATGGTGGGCAGGTAAATTAACTACAAGAGATGCCCATACCGAAAGCCGGCAGCATATCTGGGCACTGCGCGACATCAATTTTGACGTTTATCATGGAGAAGTGCTCGGGCTGATCGGAAAAAACGGTGCTGGCAAATCAACCCTGCTGAAAATTATTTCAAGAATAACATTACCGACAACAGGCAGAATTTCAGGCAACGGAAGAATCGCCAGCCTGCTGGAAGTGGGCACGGGTTTTCATAGCGAATTAACAGGCAGGGAAAATATCTATCTGAATGGCCATATCATGGGTATGAAGAAAAAAGAGATCGACCGGAAATTTGATGAGATCATTGAATTTTCCGGTGTTTCCAGGTTCCTCGATACCCCGGTAAAAAGATATTCCAGCGGCATGTATGTGCGGTTGGCCTTCGCCGTTGCTGCACACCTGGATCCTGAAATTCTCGTGATAGATGAAGTACTGGCTGTCGGCGATGCGGAATTTCAACAAAAATGCCTGGTAAAAATTAAATCCATTTCACAGGAAGAGGGAAAAACGATTCTTTTTGTAAGTCATAATATTCAGACTCTTCGAAATGTTTGTAACCGCGCGCTGGTCCTGGATAGGGGTAAAATAATTGCTTCCGGTGATCCGGAAACTGTGCTTGCCAGCTATATAAAAATGGGCCATGACCAGTTTTTGGGGACCGACTATACGGTTCAGAATGCACTTCCCGGGAATGAATATATCAGGGTGCGCCGTGTCGAGATAGCTCCAAATTATTTGAATGAATTCCAGGTCATTGATGTGAGAACTACACTGGATATATTTTTTGAATTTGAATACAAAGTGGAAGAAACCGGAGAACTCATGGTAAATCTGCAGGTTTTCAGTATTGCAGGGGAACTGATATTTGAACTGGCCTCAAAAAATTATTCATTCGGGAACGGAATTGTAAAAGGAGAATCCACGATACCGGGAAATTTTTTAAATGACGGATTGTATTATATTTCCCTGACATTCGTCAGAAATTCGAGTGCCAGACTTTTTTACCTTGAATCCTGTTTATCATTTAACGTGGAAGATTATAAAGACTCTGGTGGCTGGTACAGTGGTAAATGGGCCGGTGTGGTGCGACCTTCTTTTCCTTTAAGCCTGAAACAGGAATCTGCCGGGATATAATCTTATAGATATTCTTTTTAACTTCGTCCGACCAGGATGATCAGAATCTCCCGCACAGGAATACAGACAAAATCCTAGTCGTATGAAAGAACGTATACCACTCCATCCTCCGGAAATTAAGCCTGTTCCCGATTCCGTTCAGAGGCCACTGTGGTCTGTCATGATCCCCACATACAACTGTAGTCAATACCTGGTGGAAAACATTCTATCCGTTTTAGACCAGGACCCGGGAGCCGGACAAATGCAGATTGAGGTAGTCGACGATGGCAGTACCGACGCAGATGTTGAATCCATTGTGCAGGAAATAGGGAAAGGAAGAGTCCGTTATTTTCGTCAGTCACAAAATGTCGGGAGCCTGCGCAATTTTGAAACCTGTCTGAATCGGGCGACCGGACATTATATTCATGTATTGCATGGAGATGACAAAGTAAAAAATGGATTTTATGCGGAGGTGGAAAACCTCTTTACACGTTTTAAGGAAGCCGCCGCTGCATTTACCGGGTTTACTTTTATAGATGAGCAAAATCAACCGCTATACGACAATAAAGAGTTGTTAGATGAACCAGGACTATTAAAAAACTGGCTTCTTGAAATTGCCGGTTCACAGCTCGTTCAACCGCCTGCTATGGTCGTGAAAAGATTTGTATATGAAAAGCTGGGCAGCTTTTATGCAGTGCACTATGGGGAAGATTGGGAAATGTGGGTACGAATTGCTGCAAATTATCCGGTAGCTCATAGTCCCAAAAAACTTGCCTTGTACAGGGTTCACCAGAATAATATTACGAGCCGTTATTTTCTTTCCGGAGAGGCCATGACGGATGCCATGAAAGTGGTAGATATGATTCAGGAATTTGTTCCTACCGGTGAACGCCGTCGTGTAAAATATTTTGCGAAAAGACATCTGGCACATTATTTTTCTTATACGGCAGATAAGATATATCATGTTTATGAGAATCCGAAAGTCGCTCTTGAACAGTCAAAACGTGCCATGGGCATCCATTTCAGCCGAACGACTTTTTTTTATTGGATGAAGATTCAATTCAAAATCCTGATCGGGTATAAAACGCAGAAGGATAAAAAATGGATATACAGACCCATTAATTTTTTCAGGTAAATAAAAACAGTCAGCATGCACAATTGATCCTATGCTTTGAGCTTTAAGCTTGATGCTTTCGGCTTTCTAACATATTCAAATAACTTCTTGAGGTTATTGAAAGGTTTTTCGAGGCAAAACCAGGAAATGGAAGCACAGGCAATCGAGATGGCAAAATAAATCCAGAAACTAATATAAGGGGACGAAATAAATTTTCCGAGTGCAGATAAATCATAACCCGCATGAGTCATTGCACGCTGGATAAGATCAAATAGTTTCCAGAAAAATAAAGCAGAAATCAGGTGGTACAAATAAATACCGTAACTGATTTTTGAGAGATATTGCACGATACTGTTTTCCAAAAATACTTTCAGGAATCCTTTATAACCCCGGTTGGCGGCATCTACCAGCATTACTGCAAAAAAGGAAACGAATACCCTGTCCAGTGCGATAAAACTCCGGTGATGATTTGTAATAATGAGGAATAACCAAAAAGGGATTGCAGCCAGGCTGACCCATTTTAACCAGGGATTCTTTTCATACCCGAGGGAATGATAGTAGGCAAGTAAAGCTCCTCCGGCAAATGCGTCCATACAGGCGGGCATTTGAACAAGCATGGGGAACTGTGGAACCTGCGGTGCGAAAGTCAGGAATGAAAGCCTGAAAGCGATGCCGCCCAGAATCATAAATCCAAAAACCCGGGTCAGGTACCTGGTTGGAATAAATAAGATGATCCAGGGCCAGATAATATAAAACTGTTCTTCCACTGCAAGCGTCCACAAATGAACCGCGTAAGGTCCCCAATTATGAGTAATGAAGATCCAGACATTGTACATGTATCCAAAATAAAAACCGGGATGCTGACGCAGTTCAAGTCCCTCAAAAGGAAACAACATCAGGATAATCAGGTAGAGATAGTAGGCGGGAAAAATGCGGAGCGTTCTTCGGGTCAGATAAGCCAATGCAACTTTCCATACCGGCATGCCTTCATCATTTGCTTTCTTCTTGGCATCCAGTAAAATCCGCGTAATCAGATAGCTGCTTAGAACGAAAAAGAAAACAATAAAAGAACCGAGATCATAATGCCATTTAAGGCCCATCAAAAAAACCGAAAAATGATATATGACCACAAAAAGAACAGCACAAAAACGCAGCCCCGACAATTGAGGTTTATATTTGAATTTATTATTTGGAATCTCCTGCTCGGTATTAGCCAATGCAATGGTTTTGAATGGTTCCGGATGGCTGCCCATCCTTTTAAACGGGTTATTTCCCAATTTAGTACAGTTTCCCAGAACTGTAGTTTGTGAAAAAAAAAGGCAAACACTTTTAAAACCGGAAACAGGAGAGTATATTTATATTCTCCCACCATCCTTTGATCTCCATATACAAAATTTCCTGAATACGGGAAAAACTGATCCACTCCTCCGAAGACTGCTATTCGTAAACTAAAGCAACTTCTTTTAAATTGATCAGTATGAAAACTTCAGCTTTTTGCGGGTACTTATTTGTATCCCGGATCCTTAAAAACAGAATAGGAATCCTGTTGATGACGATTTCTTTTTTTCAGTTCAGTACATTAAAAAGTCAGAACTGCAACCTTTGCAAAATTCCTTCATTTCCGACCGTTACCGTATATCAGTCCTTCCAGACGGGCCATGGGATGGGCTTTGGCGTGGAGGCAGGAACCTGGAACAAGGACGCCGGTAAATTCAGTTATTTCGTGGGAACCAGCATGGTTTGGGTTGAGAACAATAAAGCAGAGGTTAAAACCAGTGCTTCACCAAAACAGGCACTACTCAGTTTCTATCTGAAGGGACAATACAAATTATCGCAACACCTGTACATAGTCGCTGCCCCGGGTATTGTTGATCTATCCTATCTGGAATTGCAAACCGGCCTGAGATGGGTGGTTCCAGTTACCAGCGTGATCGGCATCGGTATTGAACCAGCTTACGCATTTAATCAAAAGCAGTTCGTGATCAATGCGAATCTGCATTTTGCGTTGAGGTAAAATAAAAAATCCATGCAGTGTATAAAAAAACACCGCATGGATCTTTACAGGTAAAGCATTAATGGACTTTGTCCACATTATTATATTTATCCGTCCAAAAAGCAATTTTTGCCTGATCCTTTTTGGATTCATAAATGGTTACCAGCATATCGTAGGAATCTCTTAGTGCGACTTTATCCGCTTTCTTCAATTTAAGCTGAGACCCGAGAACCTTATCTACCTTTTCGAGGTAAGGAATTGCTTCATCGAATTTTTTTGCTGACTGTGCTCTGTAATCCTGTCTCTGCTTCAATTCAGCCGCATTGGTATTCCCTTTTGGCTTTCCCAACACTTGAAACTCAACTCCTTCGTTATAGGCAATCTGTCCGAGAACAAGGCTGGCCTGGGGATAGTCGGGATTCAGTTTCAAACTGGTCTGCAGCTTTTCCTGTGCTTTCTTAATTAACTCATCAGAATTTGCCACCCGTTTACCCGAACTGGTATCCGTTGCATACTGATATAATTCCAATCCATAATTGAAAAAATAAATAGAGCTGTCAGGATGGCTCTTATTGATCTCTTCGTATTTGGCAAAAAGAGAATCCTTCGGACCGTTTTTTCTCAGTACGTCCAGCTGCAGTTCATCATAAAAAATATCATTCGGGTATCTTGATTTTCCAAGTGCGATGTATTTGGAAGCGTTGACTTTATCTCCCTTCCGGGTATAATAATCCGAAAGCCATTTATAAATTTCCGCCATATCATTACCACCGATTTTTGTAATGCCTGAATCCGCGATCGTTTTATAATAAATCAGCGCATCTTCCCGCTTATCAGATTTTTCAGCAGAAATACCTGCATACAATAAGGAAGTGGTATCCATGCTTTGTTTGATCCAACCCTGCTTATACATAAAATTGATGGCGGAAATGGCGTTGCTAAAATCAATATACGCATCATTCCATTTCTGCGCATTATAATTCGCCGCGCCCAATGTAAACAGACCCTGGTAAATTTCATTTACGGGTTTGTAGCCATCCGCAGAAAGCAGAATTGATTTTTTATCGTCATACTGGGTATATTTTTTCAAAGCATCCAGCGACTGTATCAGGGCATCCGGGTACTGGGTCTTCAACGTATTATCCGCCGCGATAGCATTATATATCTTCACTTTAGTGTACCATGCTTCGGCATTTTTCTGATTCTTATCTACCAGGAGTACCTTGTCAATTTCATCCTTGGCACCTGCGAGATTATTTGCTTTGAGTAAATCTTTCGCTTTGTCTACGGATTGGGCAAACAATCCGGAACATATAACAGCCATTAAAAGGCTTAAAAGCATCCGTTTCATGAGATTATTTATTTGAAGTTTTCTGATGACGTTATTCTGGACTGGGTTCCGGAGGCAATATATCCAAAACCGGGCCTTCCCCTCCTTTTATTTCCTCAATCGTTGATTCTTCGTCCAGCTGAGTAATAGCGGCAATGCCATCCCCTTCATCCAGCCGGATTAATTTAACGCCCTGCGTTGCCCTGCCCAGTTCGCTGATTCCATCTACCGGCATGCGTATTGTAATACCCGATTTGCAAGTGATCATCAAATCTTCCTTTTCGGTAACATCAAGGATACCGACGAGCTTACCTGTTTTATCTGTGACTTGAATGGTTTTGATTCCCTTACCTCCCCGGTTCGTTACCCGATATTCCTCAACCAGGGTACGCTTGCCGAATCCGTTTTCGCTGACAACAAGAACTGTTTTGGATTTATCGTCCTTATTGACACATATCATGCCAATCACCTCGTCCAGATTGTCGTCTACTTCAATGCCACTCACCCCGATTGCTCCCCTGCCCGTGGGCCTCACGTTCTCTTCAGGAAAACGTATTGCACGACCGGATTTTACGGCCATCATAATCTCACAATTTCCATCCGTTAATCTGGCCGTCAGCAATTGATCGTTCTCCAGAATGGTAATGGCATTTACACCACTCTGCCTGGGCCGGCTGAAATCTTCCAGCAAAGTTTTCTTAATCACCCCACGCTTAGTACAAAGCACGATATAGTGACTGTTCAGAAATTCATTATCCTTAATATCTTTTACGTCAATGATCGCTTTTATCTTATCGTCTGCAGGAATCTGAATCAAATTCTGAACAGCCCGGCCCTTTCCAACTCGGTCACCATCCGGTATCTGATAAACGTTCAGCCAAAAACACTTTCCCTTTTCTGTAAAAAAAAGAAGTGTGTGATGTGAACTTGCAACAAACAGATGTTCGATGTAATCTTCCAGGCGGGCCTTTCCCCCACTCAAACCTCTTCCGCCCCGGCGCTGCTGACGATATTCAGTAGCCGAAGTGCGTTTAATATAACCACTATGTGAAATTGTGATAACCACATCTTCTTCCTTGATCAGATCCTTAATCTGCATTTCATCATCCAGGTATGTGATCTCGGTTTTACGTGCGTCCCCGAATTTTTCTTTTATTTCAAGAAGCTCTTTACGTATCAGGGCAAATCGTTTGTCTTCATCCTGCAGGAGATCTTTCAAATAGGCGATCTGTTTTTGAAGCTCATCAAATTCACTCCGGATCTTATCTCTTTCCATGCCGGTCAGGCGCTGCAAACGAAGTTCCAGAATAGTCTTGGCCTGAATTTCACTGAGTCCCCATCCCGCATTGATCAGGTTTTCTTTTGCCAGATCCGGCGTTGAAGAGGATCTGATCAGGGATATCACTTCATCCAGGTGATCGAGAGCAATAAGGTAACCCTGAAGTATATGCGCTCTTTTTTCTGCCTCCCTCAATTCAAACTGGGCACGGCGGATAATCACCTCATGTCGGAATTCCACAAATTCCGAAATAATCTCCCGGAGGTTCAAAGTACGCGGACGTCCCTTCACGAGGGCTACATTATTGATGCCATATGAAGTCTGTAACTCAGTGTGTTTGAATAATTGGTTAATGACCACGTTGGCAACTGCATCGCGACGTAAATCGATGGCGATTCGGATACCTTCTTTTTCATTTGACTCATTATTTACACCCGTGATGCCATCAATTACTTTTTCATTCACCAGCTGCCCGATCCGGTCACAAACCCCGTCAACATTTACCTGGTACGGGGTTTCCGTTACAATGATCTGTTCACGTCCGTTAACTTTTGTATCCACATGAAGTTTTCCACGAAGCACTACCCTGCCACGACCTGTATGCATGGCAGCTTTTACCCCCTCCATGCCAAATATCACACCGCCGGTTGGGAAATCCGGTGCTTTCACATATTTCATCAGCTCTTCAACCGTTATATCCCGTTTATCGATATAGGCCACACAACCATCGATGGATTCTGAGAGATTATGTGGCAACATATTGGTCGCCATTCCAACAGCAATACCACTGGCACCGTTGATCAGCAATTGGGGAAACCGGGAAGGCAAAATGGTGGGTTCCGTAAGTGATTCATCGAAATTCGGTTGAAAATCCACGGTCTCCTTATCGATATCTTCCAGCATGGCTTCGGCCAGACGGTGTAAACGGGCTTCGGTATAACGCATGGCAGCCGGTCCATCCCCATCCTGGCTCCCGAAATTTCCCTGTTTGTCGATCAGCATATACCGAATGCTCCATTCCTGCGCCATTCTGACCATGGTATGATAAATAGCGGCATCGCCGTGCGGGTGGTATTTACCCATGACTTCCCCGACGATACGGGCAGACTTCTTAAAAGGTTTATTGCTGTTGCTACCCAGTTCATTCATCCCATAAAGAATCCGGCGATGAACTGGTTTCAGGCCGTCCCGTACGTCTGGCAACGCCCGGCTGACGATAACCGACATAGAATAATCTATGTAGGCCATTTTCATTTGTTCTTCAATGTTGATTGGGACGATGCGATTATTATCCTGCGTTTCTTCCGGTATGATATTCTCTTCCATAATTATTTAGACCCTGATAAAAATCAAGCTTTTATAAGGCGACCAAAGGTAATGAAATCAGAAGGGTTTGAGAGGAAAAAAGGGATGAAAAACAACTAAATTTCAGACTTATTTTCAACCCTGTTTGCGGGCTTATTCGAGCCAGGCTCCCTTGATAAGGCCTTTTTCGACTTCAACGTAAATATGCTCCTGTAAAGTGGTAGCTACGGACAGGCCCACATAGTCGGGTTTAACAGGGAAAGTATTATGACTCCTCTCTACGAGCACGAGGGTTTGTATTTTTTTGGGATGCGAATCGAGGAACGGTTTGATGGCATAAAGAAGAGTTTTACCACTATTGGAAACATCATCAATTAAAATGATCACCTGGTTCCTGAAGTCAGGCGTCCTGTCCACGGTTACTGTGGTGGGGTTTTTTTTGTCCAGACTCACCGTAATTAATTCGGTTTCCAATCCCGCTATTTCCTTCAGTAAATGCTGAATGGTTTGTGCAATGACCGTTCCACTTTCCCGGATGCCGGCCAGGATAAAGGATGTTTCTCCCAAATTATTCTCGAGGATTTCAAAAGCCATCCGCTTTAATTTTTTGGCAGCTACTTCCGGGCTCAGTATATAATTCTTCTCCATGCCCCCAAGGTAAAGAAAATCATAAATCCTGCAAATCTGGTATAACTTCAGGTCATAAATCCGGTTCATGCATTTGGTTCAGCAAATCGCTTTTATCGTACTTTCCGTTGCCGCTATCTGGCTCTTCAGTCAAAATGCCCTGCGTATCAGAAAAAATATCCTCCTTGGAAAAGAGGAAGACTATAGTGATCAGCCGGCAAGGCGATGGAAAAATCTCCTGCTGCTTGCCTTCGGTCAGAAAAAAATGTTCCGGAATCCGCTGGTGGCCATTCTGCACTTTTTTATATATGCCGGTTTTATTATTATCAACCTGGAAGTGCTTGAAATATTTCTGGACGGCATTTTCGGAACGCACCGGCTTTTTTCCGTTGAGATGGGCGGCCTGTACTGTTGGCTGATTAATGCTTTTGAAATACTGGCTATTACCGTGCTGGTTGCCTGCGTAATTTTTTTATGCAGAAGAAATATCCTCAAACTCCGGCGCTTCATCAGCCATGATTTAGATGGATGGCCCAGGTCGGATGCGAATTATATTCTGATTACGGAAATCATCCTGATGACTCTTTTCCTGACGCTGAACGCTTCAGATACATTGTTGATGGAAAGAATGCATCGGGATTATGTCTCTCACTTTCGGGACCTTGTTATACCTGAACTGGAACAACATCCGGTATTCATCGTTTCGCATTGGCTGCACCCGATTTTAAACGAGTTGTCAAACACACAGCTCGTAACACTGGAAAGAACCTGTTGGTGGCTCCATATAACCGGCATATTTGTTTTTCTAAATTACCTGCCTTATTCCAAACACCTGCATATTATTCTGGCATTTCCCAATGCATATTTTGCCAGGTTATCGAATGAAGGAAAAATGCGGAATATGAAATCTGTTCAGCAGGAGGTGCTCTACGCCATGCAACCTGAATTGATTCCGCAGGGAGCGGGAGATTCTGCAGCTCCTGTCAAATTCGGCGCTAAGGACGTAATGGATTTGAGCTGGCGTAATTTGCTGGATGCCTATGCCTGTACAGAATGCGGACGATGCACAGCCGCCTGTCCGGCAAATATCACAGGCAAAAAACTTTCACCCCGTAAGATTATGATGGATACGCGTGACCGGGTTGAAGAAGTTGGTAAAAACATCCGCAGGAATGGTTCTTTCCAGGAGGATGGAAAACAATTACTGAAAGATTATATTTCAGTAGAAGAATTAAGGGCTTGTACAAGTTGCAATGCCTGCGTAGAAGAGTGTCCTGTTAGCATCAGTCCCCTGGAAATTATCCTGGAACTCCGGCGCTCCCTGATCATGGAGGATTCTGACGCCCCGCCTGAATGGAACACGATGTTCGGAAACGTGGAAAATAATTTTGCTCCCTGGAAGTTTAGTCCCGAGGAACGCGATGCCTGGAAAAATAGTTAGGGATGGATCGATCGGTAAAATTGCCCGGCCGCGGCGATTATAAAAATGATTCCTATAATTTTATTAAGCGTTCGATTACTGGTTTTCATTTTCGTAACCAGCCAGTTCCCCCCATAGATATAAACGACCAAACCACCTACGGTGCCAAATCCGGATCCCAGGGTAAAATAATTGAATTCCGTAAAGCCTGGCTCCAGCCATCCCAGATTAATAAAATATCCCGTCCAGATAAACCAGAACGGAATCTGTGCGGGATTCAGAGCACTCATACTCATGCCAAGTAAAAAACGGTCCAGCCTGTTATTTAAAAGCAATGCCTTTTCCCCCTTCTCCTGTTTTTGCGCAGTAATAAAACTCACGACACCCAGCACCGTAAAAAACACGACGGTTACCCAGTTAAAAATGGCAAAAACAAGCTGATGTGAAATGATCCATTGCATACCAGATAACACCAGGCGCAGATACACAATTTCGATCACGGCTACTCCTACCGAATATTTCCATGCGTTGCGAAAATTTTCCTGAACTGCAATCTGAGTGGCCGTCAGGCTCATCGTTCCCAGTGGAAGCTGACCCAGGAAACTGAGGATGACACCAAGAAATAATGTGTAGAGATATTCCATTGCAGTTGGCAATTGAAAGTTGACAGAACGCCTTGCGTTAGGCGTTGAGCGTTAAGCGTTATACATTGCTCCCAATCGGTTTGAATCTCTTTTATCTTTCCTGAACATCTGTATACCTTCCTTTACCGTCAGGTACCGGTAACCCAATCTGTGATTCGCACGGCTGATTTTAAAAAGCAATATCCAGTGCCTGACAATCTCTTTCCACGCAAAAAATATCGAATGTTCCGGATCATAAATATGCGTGGGCTCGCTGCCTGCTCCATTTACTTCCAGGATGTAAAACGCCTTCCCTTCTTCCAGTAATTCCCTGCTCTGATATCTGATATCCATTCTGCCAAAATAAAATAATGGGATTTGCCGGCAGACTTCATCCATCACTGAAATCAGTTTCTCATTGACAGATGCACTATCGTCCAGGAACAAAGCTCCACGGGCATGATTTCCATAGGGCACCACTGTAAAAAGTTCTCCGTCAGCTGGCACGCGGTTCAGCATGTCAGGCTCTGTGATTTCCAACGGGGGTAATTGTAAAATCGCACGGGGATTAATTTTCAATAAATCACGGACGGTTTTTTCGCCATCTCCCATCACTTTTAAAAATTCCTTATGTACGATGCCGGAAATATTTCCTTTTTTCTGCCCTGGAAACCGGTAATAAAAAATACCCGTTTCGTTTTCGTATGAAATAAATTCCTGAATATGAAAGTCGACCGGAGAATTGGCAGCATAAGATAATACCGATCCCGCATCATCCAATTTTTTTACACCCCTGCCTCTGGCACCGATATCCGGTTTGCCGATCATTGGAAAATGAAATCCACTCTGGAGCAGTTCTTCAAGAACTGAATACGGTTGAGAGCCCTCAGAAAAATAAATTGTCCTGGGTTGTAAACCGGGAGGTACCAGTGCATTAATTTCTCTCTTCGATTCTCCCAGGAAACCGCCATTTTTTATTTTTGGATTCGCTGCTGCATAGAAAAAAAATGACCGGGCTCGAAGACACAAAAAAATAAATACAGGATAGATGGGAATATAAACGGTATTAAAACTCCAGTATTCCCAATGCAATAACCGGATCCAGAATGGCTTTTTTTTCCAGCCCGGAATACCACTCATGCTTTTACGGGTATCGTTTTTTGAAGAGAAAGAATGACTTCTGCATTTTCACCGCTGCGGAGATCCAGATAACGAAAATCCGCAATTTCCGGTGACAGGCGGATTGAACTGATGCTGTTTGTAAACAACCTATGATCCCGGTTCATTAAAATATCATTAAAGGGATCACCGTCGCCACCTTTCTGATGAAAGTGAATAATATCCAGAGTACCCGGATACGCATTTTGGCTGATCCATTCATTGAACCAGTTTTCCCTCTTGCGCACCGCCTCCGGATCATACAGGGTCACAGATGACCAAATATGTGCCTTATGAATATTCAGAGATTCCAGCCATTTCATTCTCCCATCCCATTTGCCTGAATAGAGATTTTTATTCTCGAATAAAATAACTGTAAAGGGTTCGATTCCGCTGAAATCTGTTCTTTCAAAAGAATCTGCGGATGAATTAGTTGAGATCAGATCAAGTAGAACAAGTCCCCGGCTTTTCCGGTAGGGATGTTCACCCTGATGAGCCTTGATCGCACCATTCAGCAACACGGCGGCACTTCCGTTTTCGTTAACGGCAATCCAGCTCCCTCCTGCCTGGGAATCTTTTGGAAAAAGTATCCGGTGACCGTTTATTTCATACACTTGGGGAAGGGATGCAAGTGGTCTCCCAACCTGTTCATCGCGGCTGGACGTAAAAAAAAAACTATTTCCCGATTGAATAAAAGTTACTGTGCACATTGTTTCCGGTACTTAAGTGTGGACGATGCGACTCCATATGAATCATCTACCGGTACGTCACCCAATTCCCGAAGTCCAACCCGGATAAGAGCCATATGATGGATGGTATGTTCGAGGTTATAAGCGATCTCCCTGAAATAATTTGTGCTGATTTTCTCTGGTTCAGCCTGGAACTCATCATAATAAGTCAGCAGGTATAAAGATTTATTTTCTTTTGAAATTTGCAAGGTGATTTCTTCCAACAGGCCCATTGCAAAAATCTTATCCGTTTCTATCTGTCTATCCCTTTTTCTTTTTTCATAGTCCACTTCTCCGCTCTGATAACCGTTATCCAGACACTGGAACATCTCTATGATATGGCGCACATGCTGACCAATACTATTGCCTGACAAGTTTTTACAGGGGCAGCGATATTGATCCGGATCCAACAGATTCAGCGAATCAGACAGTTGAAGAAAAACCTGGCATACGGCTTTTTGAAGTTCCATAAAGTCGTTTTCTAAAAATAATATTTTTTTATTTACCGGGCTAGTACTTTTATTTCAACTGTCAGCTCATTGGAGATTGTGCTGGAACCCCCGACACCATAATCTCTCCGATTCATTTTAAAGCCGCCCGAAAACAGCCACCCGTTGGCATTTTTTTCAGCAGTAAAGGGCAGGGTGATTTCTTTGCTGATATTTTTGATCGTCAATGTACCAACCGCTTCATAGCTTCCCTTTTTGCTACCGGATTTAACAGAAGAAGATACGAAACGGATCTGCGGATAGTTTTTCACATCGAAATAATCTGCCTCCTTCAGGTGTTCGTCCCTTGAGTTATTATCCGTATTAATACTTTCCGTTTTTATAACTACATGGAAAGAAGATTTGGGCAAATCGTCCGGATTAAAAATGATGTCCCCCGCAGGTGGGCCCAGGGTACCTCCGGTTCTAAATGCAAAGTTCTTCAGGCTGAACCGTACACTGGATTCGCCCGTAACCGGATGCAACTGTGCAAAAGCGGATTGGAACATTAAAAACAAGCCGATAAATAATCCTTTTTTCAACATAAAAATTCAGATATATAGATTAAATACGGGTTTATTTTCTTTTCAGCTGCTTCTCCAGCCGATCTTTGTATATAAAAACCAGACTGGCGCAACAAACAAACACAATCACAGCATAGATGAAAAGCAACGCATCTCCTCCAAAAAATATTCCGATTTTTGTCAGATGAAAATAAAGGGCCCCTGTCATCATGATTAACCCGAGTATTGCCCCATACCCCGTGTAACGGGGCACCAAAATCAGGATAGCGGCAATCAGTTCCAGCACTCCCGTTCCAATTCGTCCATAAGGCTCCATGCCAATCCGGGTAAACAATTGGACGGACTCAGGCTGGGCTGTAAATTTAAAATAAAGTGTTTGGAGAAGTATAACGGCTGCGACCAGTCTCAGGATCCAGATACCGATGACACGAAGATTCATATGGTTATTTTGGGTTTAAAAAAAAGGGGGTTAGCAATACTTTCATAATTCGAATCAGATCAAAACTAAAATGTCTGACCGTCAACCATTGTCGGTTAATTGACAGATAGGCGCTTTTGTAAGTTTTTAACATTTAAAAAGCAGATCTGTTGTCGGTTGTAGGAAAGTATTCCTTCTGACTCCAATTCATTTATCATGGTGGTAACCGTCTGCCGGCTTGATCCGATGAGGTTGGCAATGTCTTCGTGTTTGAGATAATTCGGAATACAAAAACCTTCCGGCTTGTCTTCACCCAGTTTATTTTCCACCAGTTGCCAGAAAAAATGAGCGAGTCTGGTTTTTACATCCTTGTTCAAAAGGTTTAGCAGGCGGTTTTCAATGGTCCGGAGTTTGGCGCCGACCTGCTTACTATACCGTAAAGCAAGATCCGGGCGTTTTTTCAGCAATTTTTCAAAGTCCTCGATGTAAAAGGCACAGATGCTCACGTCCTGTTTATAGGCCTGCGCAAATTCGCCATGGAGATTACTTCGCTCCAGTGTGATCTGTCCGAATAGTTCTCCTTTTTGAATGATTTCGCTTATTTTTTCGTTGCCTTCCGAATCAATATGACCGATACGGATATAACCTTCCTTTACGAAATAGATCTTATTGTGATTATAGGCTTCAAAATAAATGTACTCCCCCTTGGGCACCTCCATATAATGGTGTTCAATCTTCAGGTCCGCATAGTCTTCGTCAGAAAGATGACACCAGAGATCGTAGTTGCGGATTAAAAGCATTTTATCATCGGAGGGCATAATGTGAATTATGGTTTAAAATTACCGAATCATGATTTAACGGGCGTTGCAAATTTGCATTAGATTTACGCAGGCAAATATTTTTTATGGATGTACCCATTATGGCAGATCTGTCAAGTCGTGGAGAATCGCCGGAAATATTGTTTTGGGTAGGCTGTTCCGGAAGCTACGACCAACGGGCACAAAAGATCACAAAGGCCTTCTCAGTCATTCTCAACCATATCGGTATCCGTTATGCCATTTTAGGAAAGGAAGAATTGTGTACAGGTGATCCGGCCAGACGTGCAGGAAATGAGTTCATTTTCCAGATGATGGCCTACCAGAATATCCAGGTCCTGAACAATTACCAAATTCGTAAAATCGTAACAGCCTGCCCGCATTGTTTTAATATTCTGAAAAATGAATATCCTGAACTGGGAGGTAATTATGAAGTGATACATCACACGGTTTTTCTTCAGCAATTATTGGAAGAAGGCCGGATCCGTTTAAAGGACGGAGGATCTTATAAGGGCAAAAAAATCGCTTACCACGACAGCTGTTACCTGGGCAGGGGTAATGGAATTTACGAGGCGCCAAGAAAAGTTCTTGAAGCACTGGATGCCGAACTGGTAGAAATGAAACGCTGCAAAAGCAAAGGACTTTGTTGCGGAGCCGGCGGCGCCCAGATGTTTAAGGAAGAGGAAAAAGGAACGACACGGATCAATTTCGAAAGAACCCATGAAGCTATTAAGACCGGAGCAGGGATCATTGCTTCCGCCTGTCCTTTTTGTAATACGATGCTGACTGACGGCGTAAAACACGAAGAAAGAGAGGACCAGGTTAAGGTTTTGGATATAGCAGAGCTGATTGCGAGTGCGCTTGCAGTTGAGGCTTGAGGCTTGAGGC
>Ga0209863_10000498_pt1 | contig 19390 bp, 18 predicted proteins | sample OrgsoiDNA2013046_FD_185796 | JGI IMG/M metagenome (GOLD analysis project Ga0209863, IMG submission 185796) | Permafrost soil microbial communities from the Arctic, to analyse light accelerated degradation of dissolved organic matter (DOM) -... | ecosystem: Environmental > Terrestrial > Soil >...
GACGTCGTCCCACTCGAAGATGTTGCCTTCGGGGGTCTGCAGGCCCTGCCAGCGCTCATCGCCGGCGAACACATCGCCGTAACTGTCGGCGAACATCTGCGACTGGATCGCCTGCCCGACGACCTCGGCGATTTCGTGCTCGCTCGGCCAGATATCGCGCAGATAGACCGGCTGCCCATCGGAGCCGGTACCGAGCGGCTCGGTCGTGATGTCGACATCGAGGGAACCGGCAAGAGCGTAGGCGACCACGAGTGGGGGCGACGCGAGGTAGTTGAGCTTCACGTCGGGGTGGATGCGGCCTTCGAAGTTACGGTTGCCCGATAGCACCGCCGCGGCGGCAATGTCGTTGTCGGCGATGGCCTTCGAAACGGCGTCGTCGAGGGGGCCCGAGTTGCCGATGCAAGTCGTGCAGCCGTACCCGACGAGGTTGAAGCCGAGCTTCTCAAGGTAGGGCGTCAGGCCGGCCGCGTCGTAGTAGTCAGTCACAACCTTCGAGCCGGGCGCGAGTGTCGTCTTCACCCATGGCTTACGCGAAAGTCCTTTATTGACAGCGTTTTTCGCCACCAGCGCCGCGCCGATCATCACGAACGGGTTCGAGGTGTTCGTGCAACTGGTGATGGCAGCGATGACGACGGCGCCATGGTCGATCACACACACCGTGCCATCGTCGAGAGTCACGGTGGCCTTGTTGCTCACGCGCCCCTGCGCGCCAGCCGCAGCACTTGCGATGGTGACGAATTCAGCGGGCTTGTCGCTGACGTGCTCGTGATCGATCGCCACCGGGTCACTGGCCGGGAACGATTCGGCAGACGCCTCGTCGAGCGAGCCATTCTCGCCCCCGCCCTGCACGTATCCGCCGAGCACCCGCCGAAAGGACGCTTTCGCATCCGTTAGCGCAACGCGGTCCTGCGGCCGCTTCGGGCCGGCGAGCGACGGCACCACTGTCGACAGGTCGAGTTCGAGCCGTTCGGAATAGTCAGGCTCGGCACTCGGGTCGTGCCACATGCCCTGTTCCTTCGCATACGCCTCGACGAGCGCGATGCGATCGGCTGAGCGGCCGGTGAACGTCAGGTAGCGCAGCGTCTCGTCGTCGATCGGGAAGATCGCACACGTCGAGCCGTACTCCGGGCTCATGTTGCCGATCGTGGCGCGATTCGCGAGCGGCACGTTCGTGACGCCGGGGCCGTAGAACTCGACGAATTTGCCCACCACGCCGTGCTTTCGCAGCATCTCGGTGACGGTGAGCACCAAGTCGGTAGCAGTGGCGCCGTCCGGCATTTCGCCGTTGAGCTTAAACCCGACCACACGCGGGATAAGCATGCTGATCGGCTGGCCAAGCATCGCGGCTTCGGCCTCGATACCGCCGACACCCCACCCGAGCACGGCGAGTCCGTTGACCATCGTGGTGTGCGAGTCGGTGCCGACCAGCGTGTCGGGGTAAGCGACGCCATCACGGTCGAAGACAACCCGTGACAGGTACTCGAGGTTCACCTGGTGGCAGATGCCGGTGTCGGGCGGCACCACCTTGAAGTCGGCAAACGCGCGCTGCCCCCAGCGCAAGAACTGGTAACGCTCGGCGTTGCGCTCGAACTCGAGCTCGGCGTTACGCACGAACGCGTCTTGCCGACCGAACACGTCGGCGACGACGCTGTGGTCGATCACCAGCTCGGCAGGGCTCAACGGGTTGATGCGCTCCGGGTCTCCCCCAAGGGCCACCATCGCCTCGCGCATGGCGGCCAAGTCGACGACGCACGGCACTCCGGTGAAGTCCTGCATCAGCACCCGGGCGGGCGTGAACTGGATCTCGGTGTCGGGCTCGGCCTGCGAATCCCAGCTGGCGAGCGCGCGCACATGGTCTGCGGTGATGTTCGCGCCGTCCTCGGTCCGCAGGAGGTTCTCAAGGAGCACTTTCAGCGAGAACGGCAAACGCGCCGCACCCTCAACAGCGCTCAGTCTGAAGATCTCGTACGACTCCGAGCCGACCTGCAAGGTGCCCCGACTACCAAAGCTGTCCACCCGGATCCTCCGCTCTCAGAGTTACAAGCAGGACAAGCGTACTGCTACAGATCGGGCCGAAGGAAGCCTTTCAGCCGATCCGGACGTGGAAGCTGGCCAGCCAGTCTTCGTCACTCGCGCCGTCGATCTCCAGCCGCCAGCTGTAGCGACCATCGGTGAGCGGCAAGCCTGCTGCGACCGACACCACAATAGGGACGTCGAGGGTGATCCCCTCGGGTGCACCCGGCGGCCGCTGGACCACGACCTGCTGGTCGTGCACGAGCGGCGTGAACTGGCCAGATGCGGACTCGATCATGACCGCCCGCCCGTCCGCATCCTCAAGGCGTAGCCGGATCTGGTGCGGCATCTGGGTCTCATGCCAGGGCACGTGCACGATGGCGACGACCGCGTGGGCCGGCAGCGGAACTCCGGGCGGCATCAGCACGACGGTCCAGCCGGCGCCGAGGATGTGCACCTTGCCCGCCGGATCTGCCTGGGCCGCATCGCACAAGATGAGAGTGGCTTTCACGGGTGCCCCACGATCACGATGCCTCCAGGATCGCGACACACTCGACGTGGTGGGTCTGCGGAAAGAGGTCGAACGCACGCAGCTGCCCGAGCTGGTAACCGCGCCCGGCGAAAGTCGCGAGATCCCGACCGAGCGCGGCGGGATCGCAGGCAACATAGGCGACCGCGCGCGGCCGCAGCCCGCAGATGCCCCGGACCACCGCGGCCCCGGCGCCCGAGCGCGGCGGGTCGAGCACCACGATGTCGACCACCCCGAACCGGCCCGCAGATGCGAGAGCCTTCTCCACGTCAGCGCGCACCAGGTGAGCTTGCGGCAGGTCGGCCAGGTTGTGCGCGGCATCGGTCGTGGCGACTGTCGACGACTCCACTGCCGTCACGGCGCCGGTCGGACCGACGGCCACGGCGAGTGAGCCGGCAAACAGGCCTACGCCGGCGTACAGATCCAGTGCCCGTTCACCAAGCTGCGGGCGCAGGCCCGACACCACCGCCTCGGTCAGCACATCGGCAGCCTGCGGGTGGACCTGCCAAAAGGCACCCGGACTCACCCGAAAGCGGCGGCCGGCTGCCCGCTCGAACAGCGCGCCACCCTCGCGGATGCGCATCGCATGGTCGCGGCCGGCGGCGGTCCGGACCAACCGCTCACCCGAGTCCGTGGAAGCGGCCACTTCGATCTCGCTGACGGCGTCCCACTGCCGGCCCTCGACGCCGGCTGCCTCGACAAGCGGATGCGCGATCGGACAAGCCTCGATCACCTCCACCTGGTGCGACCGGTGCCGGCGAAACCCGGCGCGACCCGACGCGTCAACCGCGAACCGCGCGCGGGTGCGCCACCCGAAGCCGTCGCCGGGCAACGCCTCGACCGTTATTGCGAGGTCGATGCCGGCCAGCCGGTGCAACTGCTCGGCCACGATCGACGCCTTGATGTCGCGTTGGTACCCCGCGTCGGCGTGCTGCCAGTCGCAACCGCCACATCCGCCGGGCACCGCGACAGGGCATCGCGGGACGACGCGGTGCGCAGAAGCGGCCAGCACCTCGACCGTGTCGGCTCGCGAAAAGTGCTTCGACTGCTCGGTGATTCGGGCGACGATCCGCTCCCCGGGCAATGCGTGCCGCACGAAGATGACCTGGCCCTCGTGGCGGGCAACGCACGATCCGCCATGCGCCGGGGCGGCGACCTCGAGCTCGATCAGCGCACCGACCAGCGTCGGGCTCACGTGCCGACCGGCCCGTCGTCGGCCACCGGCGCATCGAGCCGGTCGTTGACGCCGATCGACGACTTCAGTTGCCACGGCACGCTGACCACCATGACGCCGGGCGTGAAGAGCAGGCGCCCCTTCAATCGCAATGCGCTCTGGTTGTGCAGCAGGTGCTCCCACCAGTGACCGACGACGTATTCAGGGATGAAGACCGTGACCACGTCACGCGGACTGCTCCGGCGGATCGTGCGCACGTAGTCGACGACCGTGCGGGTGATCTCCCGGTAGGGCGAGTCGAGCACCTTCAACGGTACTGGCAGCGCCCGCCGCTCCCACTCCGCCTCGAGTGCCTTCGTCTCGTCAGCGTCGACGTTCACCGTCAGCGCTTCGAGTACCGACGGCCTGGTCGCCCGCGCATAAGCGAGTGCACGCATCGCCGGCTTGTGCAACTTCGACAACAACACGATCGCGTGCACCCGCGCAGGCAACGTCGTCTCGGCGTCGACGTCGGAGTACAGCTCAGCCTTCACGAGGTCGTAGTGCTTACGGATGCCGCGCATCAGCACGTACAGCACCGCCATCGCGACGATCGCGATCCACGCGCCCTCTTTGAACTTCGAGATCAAGATGATGACGAGCACGAGCGACGTGACGATCGCGCCGATCGTGTTGATAACCCGAGAACGCAGCATCTGTCGGCGCCGGGCTGGATCGGTCTCGAGCGGAAGATTGCGGTTCCAGTGCCGGATCATGCCGAGCTGACTGTTCACGAAGGACACGAACACACCCACGATGTACAGCTGGATCAAACGCGTTGGTGAAGCCGAGAACGCGAAAATGAGCAGGATCGCAAAACCTGACAGCAGCAAGATGCCGTTGCTGAACGCAAGACGGTCACCACGGGTGTGCAACTGGCGTGGCAAAAAGCCATCGCGAGCCAGAATCGACGCCAGCACCGGAAATCCGTTGAACGCGGTGTTTGCAGCGAGTACGAGGATCAGCGCCGTGACCGCTTGAAGATAGTAGAAACCAAGCGAGTGATCCCCGCCAAACACGGTCGCACCGATCTGCGCGATCACGGTCTTCTGGTGGGTGCCCGCCGGCAGGCCGAGCGCCGTAACGTCTTCTGCGACATGCACGTGGCTGTGCACCGCGAGCGCCGTGATCGCGAGGAACATGCTGACGGCGAGACCGCCTAGCAACGCGAGGGTTGTCGCGGCATTCTTGCTCTTCGGCTTACGAAAGGCCGGGACGCCGTTGCTGATCGCCTCGACGCCCGTGAGCGCGGTGCAGCCCGACGCAAAAGAACGCAACAACAAGAACACGAGCGCGAAGCCGGCGTACTTCATCGGATGCGAGTAGTGCAGATTGGCGCTCTCGGCCACGAGATGGTGACCGGTGAACAGCTTGCCGAACCCGACCGCGATCAGCACGGCTACGCCGAATATAAAGGCGTACGTCGGAATCGCGAACGCGGTACCCGATTCGCGCACACCCCGCAGGTTGAGCACCATGATGACCAAGACGATGCCGGTCGCGAGCGCTACCTCGTGACCTTGGAGCGACTGCACCGCCGACGTGATGTTGGCAACGCCGGAGCTGACCGACACCGCGACCGTCAGCACGTAGTCGACCATCAGCGCGCTGGCAACCGTGACCCCGGCCCGGCGGCCCAGGTTGACACTGGCAACCTCGTAGTCACCGCCGCCGCTGGGATACGCGTGCACGTTCTGGCGGTACGACGCTACGACGACCAGCATGAGGAACGCGACCCCGGCAGCGGCATACCAGGTGTAGTGCAGCAACGTCAGTCCGCCGAACGACAAGACGAGCAGGATCTGCTCAGTCGCGTAGGCCACCGATGACAAGGCGTCGCTGGCGAACACCGGCAGCGCGATCCGCTTCGGCAGCAGCGACTCACCGAGCCGGTCGCTGCGTTGCGGTCGCCCGACAAGCACCCGCTTGAACAGACCACCGGCAAAGGACACGCACAGATGCTAGGCGATGCCCTTCACCAGGCACGGGCAGGCGCACGGGCAGGCACGGGCAGGCGCACGGGCAGGCACGGCCGGGCGTTCCCGAGCATGGTTGGCGGGGCTGGGCGGTGCGTTCCCGACCCTCGCCGCGCCACCGTGTAGCGTTCAGGGCGCACACCCGGGCGGGCCGTCGACGGATCTGGACCAAAGAGACCATCGTGCATGTGGTGATTATGGGATGCGGCCGAGTCGGCTCGACCCTGGCCGACAGCCTCGAGGAGCTCGGGCACTCCGTCGCCATCATTGACATCGACGCGCACGCGTTTCGTCGGCTGCCGCCACATTTTCGCGGCCGCAAGATCCATGGCGTCGGTCTGCACCGCAGCGTGCTCGAAGAATCCGGCATTCGCCAGGCCGGGGCGTTCGCTGCGGTCAGCAGCGGCGACAACTCCAACATCATTGCGGCCCGGGTCGCTCGTGAGACCTTCGGCGTCGAGAACGTTGTCGCCCGCATCTACGACATCCGCCGGGCCGAGATTTACCAGCGCCTCGGTATCCCGACGGTCGCCACCGTCAAGTGGACAGCGGACCAGATCTTGCGCCGGGTGCTCCAGGAAGGCGCCCAGGCCTTATGGCGCGACCCGACCGGCACCGTGCAGCTTGCCGAAGTGCACGTCGATGCCGCCTGGATCGGCCGTCGGCTCTCCGAGCTCGAGGAGGCCGCCGGCGTGCGGGTCGCCTTCGTGACGCGCTTCGGCGAAGGATTGCTGCCGACGCCCGATTCGGTGTTCCAGGAGGGCGATTTGCTCAACGTCATCGTGCGCGACAGCGGGACTGACACCGCCATCGCCGCGCTGGGCAAGGCACCGGAGGAGAGCGCCTAATGCGCGTCGCCATTGCCGGCGCCGGGGCCGTCGGCCGCTCGATCGCCGCCGAGCTCGTGGAGAACGGCCACGAGGTGCTGGTGATCGACAAGGACAGCCGGGCTATCGACGTCGATGCGATTCCCGGTGCCGAGTGGGTGTTGGCCGACGCGTGTGAGATCGCCAATCTCGACGAGCTTGGGCTGGACCGCTGCCAGGTCGCGGTCGCGGCGACCGGCGACGACAAGGTGAACCTGGTCGTCTCGCTGCTCGCCAAGACCGAATACGGCGTGCCGCGGGTCGTCGCCCGGGTGAACGATCCGGTGAACGAGTGGCTGTTCGACGAATCGTGGGGAGTCGACGTCGCCGTCTCGACGCCCCGACTGCTGTCGGCCCTGGTCGAAGAAGCCGTGAGCGTCGGCGATCTGGTCAGACTGATGACGTTTCGGCAAGGCCAGGCAAACCTGGTCGAGTTCACTTTGCCGCCGACCGGCCGCTACGTCGGCCAGCGGGTCGGGTCGGTGCCGTGGCCGACCGACAGCGCACTCGTCGTCATCTTGCGCGACGGGCGGGTCATTGTGCCGAGCAGCGACGATCCACTCGAGGGCGGCGACGAACTGCTGTTCGTTGCCTCACCGCAGGTCGAAGACGAACTCCGCGGTTTGCTCCTGCACGGCCAATAACTCGTCACCACCGGTCGCAGCCCTGGGCGTACCTGAAGGGGCAGCCGCAGGTGCGCTGTGCACTGCGCGGCTACGAACCGGAGGGCCGCAACTCATAGCGCGGGTTGAACATCACCCGTCGACCGTCGCGCTGCGTGATGCGACCTTCGGCCCTGATGACGCGACCGGGCTCGATGCCCGCGATACGGCGCCGGCCGATCCAGATGACGTCGACCGAACCCGAACCGTCCCACAATTCTGCTTGCAGGGATGGCGAGCCGCCCCGCGGCTGGATGGTGACTGTCCGCAGCATGCCGACGACGCAGACCTGTGAGCGGTCGCGGCAGCGTTCCACCGGCGTACCCCCACCGTCGCGCGATTGCTCCTGGCGGGACTCGGCTTCGAGCACATGCTCGGGACTGGTCAGCCGGTGCAGCGCCCTGCGCAATACGCCCGGCGACCCGGCCGGGGCGTCAGCTGCCTCTGCGCTTGCGGCGTCGGTGTCACTCATGATTCGAGAGTAAGGCAACTCAACGGGTCTCGGTGATCTCGGGGCCACGCTCCGGCAACTCAAGCTTCGGCCGGGCTTCGCCGTCGGCGCCGTCGGCGGCGTCCTCGTCTGCGGCCGCCTCGGCACCCGCGATGACTTCGCGCGGCAGCCGCAAGGGCAGCGGGTCGCGCGGCGCCATCGGATCGGTACCTCGAACGACGACCACGCTCGTCAGCACCGTTTCGAGCACGCTGGCTTTCGTCGAATCGGTGGCCGCCGGGCCACTGAAAACGCCCCGCACAAACCAGCGCGGACCGTCGAAGCCGACGAATCTGAGTGCCTGCTCGGTCACCTGACCGGGCTGGGCTTCGGTGCGTACCCGTGCCTTGAGCTCGGGCCCGAAGCCGGCGTCGACTTCGTCAACGTGTCCGCCGCCCGTTCGCACCGACTCGGCGATCTCAGCCCTGACCTCGGCCCAGATTCCGCTGTGTCGGGGAGCCGCAAACGCCAGAATCTGCAGCGAGCTTGCGTTGTGCATGATGGTCGCCGCAATAGGTTGCTGTGCGTCATTCATCTCGACCCGTACCTCGGTGCCCTGCAAAATCGGGATACGCAATCCCCCGAGGTCAAGCCGCGGCAACGCGTCGTCGCCGCCCGCCTCGGCGTCGTCAAGCGGTCGCCGGTCGGCAGCGGCGGTCGCGGCGACCAGATCGCCCAGCAGACCGGCGTCCGCGCTGCTGTCATCGGAGGATTCGTCGGCCGCCTCGGCGTCGTCGAGAGCCGCACCATTCGCGCGGTCCTTCTTACCTCGGCCGAACGCCATTACGAACCTCCGCTTGCGTGGTCGGGGAGTGCCCGAGCAGTGAAGCCGCCAGTCGAGCCGTGACCCGCGTCACCTCGACCAGCACCCGGCAGTACGGCGACCTCGTGGAAATCGGCGCGCTCGACCCGCTGGATCACCAGCTGGCAGATACGGTCACCGGCCGCGAAGCTGACGGCCTCGCGTGGATCGAGATTCACCACGATCACCTTGATTTCACCACGGTAACCAGCGTCGATGGTGCCCGGGGCGTTGACGAGGGCAACGCCACAGCGCGCGGCCAGACCGGAACGCGGGTGCACGAACGCCGCGTAGCCGTCGGGCAACGCGATCGCAATCCCCGTAGGCAGTACGGTCCGTTCCCCAGGGGCGAGCTCGGCAGCTTCGGTCGTCACCAGATCCGCACCAGCATCGCCCGGATGCGCGTAGGTCGGCAACGCGACCTCGGGACTCAGCCGGTGTACCAGTACGGGTACGCCCCTCACGGATTCACCTCGATCCGGCTGCTGCCGGGTTCCACATCGCGGTTCATCGACGCCTCAACGAGGTCGGCGCGACCAAATGCCTTGAAGTGCTCGACGGGGACCGTCACGAACAGCGCCGCCGACCGCATAGCGAGGACGCCATCACTGGCTCCGTGGGCGGCGACCAGCCGCCCTTCGGCACTGGTGTAGATCTTGCGGTCGGCGAGACCGAGACAGGTGGCCTCGATCCGTACGATCGCGCCCACCGGCACCGGCGCAAGGAAATCTGTCTCCAGCCTGGCGGTGACCGCGGGCATCCGTAGCACCCACAACAGGGTGGCTTGGGTCTCGTCGAGCGCCGCACTGAGCACCCCGCCATGGGCGAGCCCGGGCGCGCCCTCGTGGGCCTCTGTCACGACGAACTCCGAAATGACGCGGACGTCGCGGCCGACGGTGAAGGTCATGTGCAGACCGCCGGGCTGGTCGACGCCACAGCCGTAGCAGCGGGCGTAGTGCTGACCCAGGCTGGCGCCGGCAGCGGGCGCGTCGGGGGCCGGCCGCGGGGGCACGACATCGGCCGGGACGACGAGTGGCGCGAGCACAGGCGGACCTGGCTGCTGCGCGCCAGCGTTGTCGATCACGGGATGCGAGACTACCTGTCGTGCCGAACCCGAAGACTGCACCGTTGGCGGCGACGCCCGGAAGCCGAACGATGTTCCACGAACGGCGCACCGTTCCATGGTGGTGGTGGGTGGTCGGCGCGGCGATCGCGGTCCCGACCACGCAAGCGGTTGTGGTGCTTGGCCCCGACATGTCGAACCACCCGACTGTGCTACTGGCCATCGGGTGCCTGGTGGCGACCTTGCTGGTCGAGGCGGCGGTGCTCTACCTCCTCGGCAGGTCAAATGTCGACGTCGATCACACCGGCCTTCGGGCCGGCCCGGCGACGCTGGCGGCCCGACACGTCGGGCGCGCCCGCGCGCTCGACCCCGTTGGCGCCCGACGCTTGCTTGGACCTGGCCTGCGCGCCGATGCCAAGTTGTCGCTGCGGCCGTGGATCAAAACCGCCGTTCAGATCGAGGTCGAGGACGACGACGCGACGCCGTATTGGGTGGTCGCTACGCGGCGTCCGGCTGAATTGGTGACTGCTCTCGACATGATTCGCCAGCCGGGGGTGCCGCGATGAGTACATCGGCCGAGCCGACGGCTGACGAGGGCGGGAGGCCGGAGGCGATCGCCCGCAAGCTCTATGCCACGGCGGCTGCCATGGTCGCTGCAACCATGGCCCGCAAGCTGGTCCAGCGAGTATGGGTCAAAACAACCGGCAAAGTGCCGCCGGAAAATCCGGAGTCGCCCGAGGTGCGGTGGACCGAGGCGGTCGGCTGGTCGGTGCTGTCCGGCACCGCGGTGGCGATCGCACGGCTGCTCGCCAAGCGTCGCGCGGCCGGCGCATGGCAGCGGGTCAGCGCTGCCGACCAAGAAAATCGGTGACCGGAAACAGAAAGGGCGACCGGACGCTCGCGCGCAGGGTCGCCCTCAAAGGGCAAACTGGACACGTTCGGTGTCAGGCCGCACACTCCCGGCAAATCATCTGAGCGCCTGCACTGGTCGCGAGCTGGCTGCGGTGGTGCACCAGGAAGCAGCGCGAGCAGGTGAACTCGTCGGCCTGCCTCGGCAGCACTCGCAGGGAGAGCTCTTCGTTGGAGAGATCCGCGCCAGGCAACTCGAACGACTCGGCGAGATCCGCCTCGTCGCCTTCGAAGACGCCGCCCTGCCGGTCTGCCCGGCGCGCCTTCAGTTCTTCAAGACTGTCTTCGCCAAGGTCTTCGTCAACCTTGCGCGGGGTGTCGTAATCGGTCGCCATGGGAGCCTCCGGTGCTCGTCTTCCTCAGTCGTGCTCGTGCCGTGCTGTTCCGCGGAGCTCCGAGGAACGCCGGGTGGGCGATCCGCAAGCTGCGGCGCGGAGTGTAACGCGCAACTCCCCCTGGTTGTGCCCGCTCTGGAGCGCAGATTGTTGCGTATCCTCGCCGCGTTGGGTTCACGACCCGCCGAAGCCGGCGAGATACCGACAATTACGCCTAGCCGCCCCTGAACATTCATGGTGTCCCCCCGGCCCGTCGCTCGTCCTCCGGAAGCAACCGCTTCGGCACTTAGAGGTGCAGTGCCAGCTGCGGCCAGGCAGGTGCGTCCGTTGTGCCCGAATTCGCAGCGCTCAACCCTGGCGGTCTTTCGGCGACGTCTCACCGGCAGGTTCGGCGCCGTCGGCGACTCATCGGCCGCCGGGCGGCCCAACCTGAGCAGATCGCCGAGGAAGTCTGTGACTGATGCGCGCGACCCTGCCGTCAGTCGTGATCGGCACCGAGTTCGGCGACCAGATCGTGCAGCTCCTCGAACACCCCGGGCGTCGCGGCGACCAGGATGTCGCTGGACGGTTTCTGCCCGTGCAACCCCTCGACTCGGGCACCCGCCTCAGCGGCGATGAGGCCGGCCGCCGCGTAGTCCCAGAGGTTCAAGCCTCGCTCGAAATAGCCGTCGAGCCGGCCGCACCCGAGAGAGCACAGGTCGAGCGAGGCGGCTCCCAGCCGGCGAATGTCTCTGACCATCGGCAGGATCCCGGTCAAGACCTGTGCCTGGCGGGCCCGGCGGGTCGTGTCGTAGCCGAAGCCGGTGCCAACCAGTGCCTGCCCGAGTTCGTCGCAGCCCGTCACCCGAATCCGTGCGCCGTTGAGGTAGGCGCCCCTGCCGAGCTCGGCGGTGAAGAGCTCGCCCTTGCTCGGGTCGAGAACGGCACCGGCGACCACAACACCGTCGACCTCAGCCGCAATCGAGACCGCCCACTGCGGCAGGCCATAGAGATAGTTCACTGTGCCGTCGATCGGATCGACGATCCAGCGCACCCGCCGACCGCCGGTCGCACCGGCGTGCTGACCTTCCTCACCGACGATGGCGTCGTCGGGTCGGGCAGCCCTGATCGTCGCGGCGATGAGTTGCTCAGCGCCGGTATCCATCTGCGTGACGACGTCGGTCGGGGTCGACTTCGTCGAAACGACGAGGTCAGCCGGCCGCGACTCGATGAGGAACTCCCCCGCGATGCGAGCTGCGGTGACCGCTAGCTCGAGCAGCTGCGCTGACTCGGTCATCTGCCGCCGCCGGCAGCAGTCGATCGGGCAGACATCATGCGCCGGACCAAAGGAACCCTCTGACCGTCGGGCGCCGTCGGCGGCACGTTCAAGGACCAGCTCGCGGACCATCGCAACGAATCGCGGATCCGTTCCGACCGTTGCCGACCTGACGAATCGCAGGCCGAGATCCGCGGCCTTCGCGGCGGCTTCGGTGTCGAGGTCGTAGACGACTTCCATGTGGTCGGACACGAATCCGATCGGTACCACCACCACAGCCCGCACCCCTTCGGCGGCCAGCTCACTGAGACGGTCGCCGATGTCGGGTTCGAGCCAAGGGGTCGCGGGTGAGCCACTTCGGCTACAGAACGACACGGTGGCCCGGTGTTCACCGCCGACGCCCACGGAAACGAGCCGCGCCGCCTCGAGCAACTGCGCGGTGTAGGCGTTGCCAAGCGGACCACTTGTCGCCTCCATGGCGCTCGGGATCGAGTGCGCAACGAACGCGAGCGGCGCGTCGGCGCGGTACTCGTCGGGCAGTTCGCGTAGAGCCGCCTCGACACCGTCGACCATCGGCTCGATGAAGCCGGGGTGGTTGAAGTACTGCCGCAGCCGGTCGACGGTCGGCGCTCCGGCGCCGATCTCGCCTCGGGCCCGCTCGATGGCGTCGAGGTACTGGCGGCAACCTGAGTAACTCGCGTACGCGGAGGTGAGCAACGCGATCGCGTGGGTAATCCCGTCGTCGCGCATCTGCCCGAGCACGTCCGTCAGGGTCGGCGCCCAGTGCCGGTTGCCCCAGTAGACGGGCAACCCGACGCCATGCTCGGTGAAGTCGGCCCGCACGGCCGCAAGCAGCGCACGGTTCTGGCCGTTGATGGGGCTGACCCCACCTACCTGCTGATAGTGCTCAGCAACCTCGGCAAGCCGCGCCGGCGGGACACCTCGACCCGCGGTCACGTTCTGGAGAAACGGCATCACGTCGTCGGGACCTTCGGGGCCACCGAACGAAACGATGAGCACCGCGTCGTAGGGTCGCATCTTGCAATCCTCGCAGTTGCCGCCGACCGGCCGACGAAAGGCTCCGCTGTGCGCGTCCTTTTGATCGGCCCACCGGCGTCGGGCAAAGGCACTCAGGGCCGCCGAATTGCGGCCCATTTCGCCGTCACTTACCTGTCGTCTGGGGAGCTGCTGCGGGTTCAGGTCGCGGCCGGCACCGCTCTTGGACGACGAGTGGCAGACGATCTCGCGGCCGGCGACCTGGTACCCGACGACGTCATGCTTGAGGTCTTGCACACCCCTCTAGACGAAGCGCTGACGAGCGGCGGCTACGTTCTCGACGGTTTCCCCCGCAACGTGGCGCAGGCGCTCGAACTCACGACCTTCGCAGCAAAGCTCGGCGGGGCACCCGAGGTCGCGATCTGGTTCGACGTCGAGGACGCCGAGTTGCTGCGGCGCACCCGTAGCCGGGCACTCACCGAGGGCCGGGGCGACGACGTCGACGTGATCGCGCGGCATCGCATCGATGTCTACGTCGCGGCAACGGCGCCGCTGATCGACCACTACCGCGCGCAAGGACTACTGATCCGGGTCGACGCCGCGCAGCCGGTCGATGCCGTGACCGTCGTCGTCTTGCGCGCACTGCAGCCGTTCGCTCCGAACGAAAGGAAGGCTCCGGTCACTACCGACTAGGGCGGTTGCGCAAGGACCTGCGTCGGGGCCGATCGGCGTTCGGTTGCGCGCCCGGCCGCGTGTCGGCTCGCCGCGCGCACACCCCGCTCAACCACGCGGCAACGACGTCAGAGCGCTCCTCAAGCTCAACCAACGGAATCACTGCGAGGCCGAGCCCAAGGTCCGCGAGCACCGGTGCGTCGACGTTCGCCCGGAGCTGCCCGTCGTCGACGATCTCGAGCGTGAGCCGCACAAGCGGGCAATAGAAATGCAGCAGACGATCGCGCAGGGGTACGGAACGCTGCCAGGTGTAGGGGCTCGCCTCCAGGATCGCCCACAATCGTTGCGCGGCCGCGATGTGCCGAGCCGACAAGGCTCCGAGAGGTTGATCGCTGCCCAGCAGGTACGGCGCAACCGCCGCCGCAACCGCGACGCTGTTCTGCGCGTCGATCACGGTGAGCTGACCGGTTCGGGGATCGTAATGGCCGAGCACACCACCGGCCGTGGCGCTCACCTCGAGCACGTCGCCACCCGCACGCCGCCGCACCCCGACGATGACGCCGTCCGCCGCGGCAGGTGTCGGGAGACCGCGTGACGTTTCGCTCACGCCGCCCTCCTTCGATATCGTGCCAGCGTCGACGTACTGCTGTCCGTTGTGTTCTCGACCGGGCGCGCCCGGTAGGGCTGATCCGAATGGGCAGCGGCAACCGACCCGTTCGGCAGCACCACGTCGTCCGCCTTCGTCGTGCTCTCGGCAATCGGCCTAACGAATCCGCGACGGCTTGGTCTAGACGCGCGGCCGGTACCCGATTAGCCGCCGGGCCGGTCGGCGCGGCAGACTGCCTCCGTTGCCGTTGACGACGGTGAGCACGATGCGCATGGGGCATGCCCAATGCGCCCGGGGACGGGAGGAGGCAGCAGATGTCAGAGCTGCGGCTCGTCGGGGTGAGTGAAGACGGCGAACGGCTGGTCCTCACCGACGAGACAGGTGCCGAATACTCGCTCGTCATCGATGAGCGGCTGCGGGCCGCGGTGCACGGTCATCTCTCGCGCCTCGGGCAGCTCACGATGGCACTCGAAAGCCGCATCTCCCCCCGCGAGATTCAGGATCGGGTGCGGTCGGGCGAGTCGGCCGAGCACGTCGCGCAGACGGCCGCGGTGCCCCTCGATCGAGTACTGCGCTTTATCGGTCCGGTTTTGCGCGAACGCGAACACATCGCGGATCAAGCGCGCCGCGCCCGGTTGGCCGGTACGACCGGTCCGACCTCGCTGCTCGGCGACTTGGTCGCGCGCGCCGCCAGCCGTCGCGGCGTCGACGCGGAGGGCGTCGCCTGGGACTCCGCTCGGCGCGAAGACCACAGCTGGATCGTGACCACGACCTGGCCCGACGGCACCGTGGCAACGTGGTCGCTCGATACTCTGCGCCATCAGGCAACCCCCGTCGACCAGGCCGCCCGCCGCATCAGCGGGGTACTCGACGAGGCACCCGACGGTTCGACGGTGGCGACGGCTGCACGAGGCTTTCCCGACATTGCCGACTCCCCCGAGTTCGCCCGCTTCGACGCCGACGCGAGCGACGAGCCCGACGAAAGCAGGACGCCGAACGTGCGCGCCGAGGCAACCGGCGGCGCCAAGGTGCATCGCTTTGTTCCACGGGCGGTGCCCGACGCGGTCGATGACGCGGCGTCCGACAGGGCGGTCGGCGCCGCGGAAACGGACGAAATCGACGACGCCGGCTCGACCGGAGACGACGGATCGGTGCCGGAAGTTGCGCCGGCCGCACGCCCTGCGACCAACCGTTCGTCGCGGCGCGCGAAGGTACCGAAGTGGGACGACATTATGTTCGGCATGAAGCCTAAAGACGGCTCCTAGGCCTCTGACCTGCGGTTATGTGTTTTCGGGTCCGCCAAGAGTCCGCAAGAAATAGATGATCTTGAGGAATTTCCGGCGGCTCACCCAGGATCGCGCCGAGCGCGATGGCAACGTGGGCACTACGTACTCGATGTGGGTCCTCGCCCCGCTGCTGCGAAAGAAGCCCCCGCCCTATCCCAATTTGCGGCCTGCTTGGCTCGGCCACCGGTGTCCGACACAGTTCCTTGAACGCAACTTGGAGCGGCGCCCCTGGAGAAGATCCCGTCATCCAGGCCGAACCAACAAACGCGATCATTTGCCGATGACAGTGCGTTGCCATCGACGGATCGAGAACGAAGGTCGGTGCTCATGACGGGGAGAACCGGTGCCAGGACTAGGAGTCCGCTGGCCCTAACACCACGTCGTAGCCGGTGGCGAAAAGACGTTGGCCGGTGGTTGCATCTATGTAAGCGACTTCGGTTGAGCCCGCTGGAGGAGTACATGGACATCCTTCGTGGTCTTGGGCAGCGTCCGTCACCACCACCCATACGAGCAGATCGCTGAAGAATGGCCGGTCGACACCGTCGACCTCGGCAGACGGGAACTTCGCAGTCATCGACCCTAACCAGATTTGCTTCACAGCCGCCGGGGCGACCGGTTCGCTATCTGCGACTACCAGCGCCTCGTCCGCACACGCGAGCGGCTTCGTGCCTGCGCCAGGTGGGTTGAGAAAAACCTGGTTGTAGTCGAACTCTTTGGCCCCCGCTAGCTTCCTCGGTGTCCTGGTCAGTGGCGGAGCCGAGGCCGGGGCATCCTTTTCGCCTGCGAGCATCTCAACGAGTGCGGCATTAGAACCCGCGGGGCGTGGTCCGCAGGCTAGCCGCTCGGCGGCGGCGACTGAGCCATCCTGGATCGTCCATGCCGCATTACCGCTCTTGCTCGATGTGGCCGCCGAACCCGTCGTTGAATGGCTCATGCAACTCGCCGTCAAGATCATCGATGCCGCGAGGGATCCTCCGGCGAGCCATCTGCGCGCAACGATCCGTCCCACCGTGTTTGACGCTCCATCCGTGACCTCTGACGCTTTGTCGAGAACTCAAAATGCCATCGGCACTTTCCCCGCGGATCTGAGCCCGCGGCAGCAAGCTCGATTGCTTTCGCGACGGACGTCGCACAACATCCGCAACTGCCGCTGACACGATTGCCCTAACGCTCCAGCGCATCGCGCTTCCAAGCCAGCCATGTGACGGCCATGCTGGAGCGGTGGCCGGCGACTCCCCTTCAGGGCATGGAGGACTTCCCGACGATCCGTGGTGGCCATCTCGTCGCGCCCGAACGCTCGGCGTCTTGCGAGCAGCACCGAAGGATCTGCTGCATCGGCTCTTCCCGCCACTGCGACGCCGATACCAACGGCGGGGATCAGAACGGCATGCCGCCCTGCTCGCAAAGGCGCACCGGCAGACATCAGTCTCCCCGCCTGTAGTCGTGAGGCGTCGTCAACCGCCGAACAACCCTGGCCACAGTTAACGTCGCCAAGCAGAAACGGAAACATCCGCTTCTGCCGCGATGACGCGCGTTCCGTCGTGCCAATTTGCGAATGCGGAATCGCTAGGGCCGGTGGCATGCTGGATACCATTTCGTTGTCGAACGGCACTGATAGCAACGCTTGCAGGAGTGGCCGCCGCAAGCGCTGACGGTGACACCATCAGCAACACCGGTGCGACCATCGCTCGCGAGAGCGCGAGAGCGCGTGGGCGCGCGACGGTTGACGGGATGCCGGTTCCCTGATCCTTGGAACCTAGTTCGTGGTGGCTTCAAGGCGAGCAATCAAGGCGGCGCGGACGGTGGGCCACTCTTCGGCGAGGACAGTGAACATCATGGTGTCGCGCACGGTGTCGTCTGACCTGCGCTGATAGCGACGCAACACGCCCTCGTACTGCGCGCCGAGACGGGCAATCGCCTGTTGCGACCGCGCGTTGCGCACATCGGTCTTAAGCTGAAAACCTCGCGCGCGATGGCGTACTTGTGCACCTCGGTGGGACCGTCGTAAAGCCGGAAGGCGCGCAGGTCGCGGAAGATCATGCCGAACGTCCTACGCTAGCGGTCGGGTGGTCCCGCTCACGGGCAGAACGAGGCGACCACTACTCCGCGGCCCGAGGGCGAGCCGGTCGTCCTGACCACGACGATGCCGCTGCGGGCGCCGGAGATGGTCGAGCCGGACTTGGTCACGCTCGAGGTCACCAGGACGCCCATGTAGCTGGGCACGGCGGACGGCGGGTGGCCGCTGTTGCCGGGGTCCGCGGTAAAGGTGCCGCCGCAGGCCGGCGGGTTGCCGGGGTCGGTGGCAAAACCCTTGAACGACGAGGGTGCGCTGCCGCCGCTGAGCGAGTTCACCTTCGACCACTGGCTGTCGGAGTAGGTCACCGTCGCCCCCGGCGTCGCACTGCGGTCGCCGACCACGAAGGCACCGCCATTCGGGAACGCGAACACGATCGTCGACCTCGTGTCGGCGGACGCCAGGTAGTACGGGTCCTGCGCGAACGACGCGGTCACGGTGCCTGGTCCCAGCGGTTGGTCGACCGCCGTGATGTCGCAGACCGCGTTGCCGCTCGCGTCGGTGAACCCCGTGCACGTCTGGGCGCTCGAGCCCGACCCGAGAGTGAAGGTCAGCGTGCGGCCGGGGACCGGGGTCACGCCGTCCTCGAGCAGGCGTCCGGAGGCGTGTAGCGTGCCGCCGTCGAGGACCACGGTCGGCCCGGTGTACGTCGTGGTGGTCTCCTCACGAGTCACGACGAACGGACGTGACACCGCGCTCGGCGCGTACGTCCCGTCGCCGGCGTACGTCGCGCCGACACTGTAGGTGCCGGCGGGCTCCTGCGGGACGACCGCACAGGGCGCGACGCCGTTCGCGTCGGTGGTGCCCGAGCAGCTCTCACCGGCCATCGTGAACGCCACCGGCCGCCCGGCCAGCGGTGCGCCGTCGTCGCGCCTGGTCAGCCGTGCCGAGAGGGTCGCGGTGTCGTGGTAGTCCGACGTCGTGGCACCGGTGTAGGTGAGGACCGTCGCGGCCTTGACGAACTGGCTGGTCGACCCCGAGCTGCCGGCGAAATTGCCGTCGCCCGGCAGGTAGGTAGCCGTGATCGTGTGCGAGCCGGGACTGAGCGCGCTGGTCGTGGTGCTCGCGTGTCCGGATCCGTCCATCGGTTGCGACCCGCCGAGGGCCGTCCCGTCGGAGCTGAACTGCACGCTTCCGCTCGGCGTCCCGCCGCCGGGAGGTACGACGCCGACACTCGCCGCCAGTGTCACGGGATCGCCCTCGACCGACGGGTTCGGTGAGCTCGTGACGGACGTGGTCGTCGCTGCCGGCTCGACGAGCTGGCCGGGGACCACGTCGAGGAAGAGGGTTCCGTCGCTGTCGGACTCACCGCCGCTGGAGGTGAAGTGCGCGGTGATGTTGTGGAGTCCCGCGGGCAGGGCCGCGGTTGGCATGGCGGCGTGGCCGCTCCCGTCGAGGGTCTGCGGCGCCCCGAGATCGGTGCCGTCGGCCTGGAACTGGACGCTGCCGGCCGGCGTACCTCCGTCGCTGCGGGTGACGCTCGCCGTGAACGTCGTCGCCTGGCCGTAGACCGAGGGGTTCACTGAGGACGTCAGCGAGGTGCTCGAGGCCGGCGCGCTGACGGTCTGCGTGACGGACACGCCCAGGATCCCGTTGCACTGCGGCAGCAACGGGGGGTCGAGGACGGCGCGGATGGTGTGGG
>Ga0209863_10000499_pt1 | contig 19309 bp, 14 predicted proteins | sample OrgsoiDNA2013046_FD_185796 | JGI IMG/M metagenome (GOLD analysis project Ga0209863, IMG submission 185796) | Permafrost soil microbial communities from the Arctic, to analyse light accelerated degradation of dissolved organic matter (DOM) -... | ecosystem: Environmental > Terrestrial > Soil >...
TCGGCACGCCGTATCTCGCGAGCCCCACTTTGCGCGACGAGTACGCGCGCGACATCGCGCCGCGCACCGAGGCCGCGCTGGCGCGAATCCTGGGCGAGGTCTACGGCGCGCGGGGCGCTCAGCTTGCTGGAGACCACGCACACCCGGGCAGCGCCGGGGCTGGGCCTCGCTTGGTTCCAGCGACACCGTCGACACGGAGCTTTTCGCCACCGACGCGGGCGATCGATCTGGGTGCGGGAACGGGCGCCGTCGGTCGGGCGTTGCGCGCGCGGTTCGGCGAGAGCCTGCCCGTGGTCGCGGTCGACCTCGTGTCGGGCCCGGGCATCCTGCGTGCGGATCTGGCGTCCGAGCTGCCGGCCGTCGACGGGCGGTTCGACCTGGTCGTCGCGGCGCACCTGCTGAACGAGCTCTTCGTGGATCTGTCGCCGGTGGAGCGGGTGGAGCTGCGCGCGCGCCGCGTCCTCGAATGGTCGCGGGCGCTTCTGGCGGCCGGGGGCGCGATGGTCCTGGTCGAGCCGGCGCTGCGCGGAACGTCGCGCGAGCTGCTCGCCGTGCGCGATCAACTTCTGGCGGCGGGCCTGGAGGTCGTCGCCCCTTGCTTCTGGACGGGCCCCTGTCCGGCGCTCGCCCGCGAGCGCGACTGGTGCCACGACGCCGCGCCGATCGCAAACGGCGCCCGCGTCGACTACAGCTACCTGGTACTGCGCGCCGCTATTCAACCTCGAACGATTTACGAACACAGTATTGCCGACCGCAATATTGCCGACCGCACCGCCGACGGCGTGCGCGACCAGTCGCTATTCCGTATCGTCAGCGATCCCATGATCGAGAAGGGCCGTCTCCGCGTCTTCGGCTGCGGCCCCGCCGGCCGCTACCCGCTCGTCCGCCTGGATCGCCACGTCTCCCCGTCCAACGCCCCCTTCGATGCCCTCCACCGCGGCTCCATCGCCCGCATCGGCCCCACGCAACTCCTGGGCGACGGCCTCCGCCTCTCTCCCGAGACCACCGTCGCTCGCATCAAGTCGTCTGAAAGGCCGTAGCTCGGAAGGGTCGGTCTTGGGTCTAATCAAGCCGGGGACGTGCGATGCCGCCCTTGGAGCATTCTCCGGAGTAGTAGATCAGAGCTATACTAGGAACTAGCTAGGCATCATGAAGGTTTTCATCTCTCACGCTCAGTCCGACCGCGGCTTTGCCCGACGCCTTGCGGGCAAGCTGGAGGGCGCTGGACATCAGGTCTGGGCGGACTGGAACGTCCTTCCCGGCGACAATTGGGCGTCGCTTGCAGGCGGCGCGATCGGGAAAGCGGACGCGCTCATAGCGCTAGTTTCTCCCGACGCTCTGCGCTCGGATTTCGTCAAGCGAGAATGGGAGTATGCCCTCGGGCAGGAGCGGTTCCGGGACAGCCTGATTCCAGTCCAGCTGAAACATACCCCCGCCAAACCTTGGATCTTCGACAGGCTTCACCCAGTCAGCGGGACGACGCCGGAAGCGGTGGGTCGCGCCGTACTGGCTCGCCTGGGAGCGCGACCGAACCCTGTTCGCGCGAGGGTACGTGCCTCGTCCTGAGGTGTTCCTTTCGCACGCCGCCAAAGACAGAAGATTCGTCGAGCGAGTCGCCGCCGCGCTGGACGGGCGCGGAATTCGGTACTTTTACAGCAAGAAGCATATCGCCGGCGCGCGCCAATGGCACGACGAGCTCGGCGCCGCCCTCGATCGCTGCAACTGGTTCGTACTGATTCTGAGCCCCGATTCGGTGAAATCCATGTGGGTCAAGCGCGAGCTCGTATCCGCGCTTCAATCACCGAGATACGAAAACAGAATCGTTCCTGTCCTGAAGAGGAAGTGTCGCGCGAGCAAGCTGTCATGGACGCTTCCGAGCTTTCAGCACATCGATTTTACCCGCAACTTCGAGAGCGGTTGCCAGGAATTGCTCCGTTTGTTCGCGCCGGTCCGCAGGCGGAGATAGGGAGCTATCGCAAGGCCGGAGTGAGCTCTACGTCCCGGCGGAGTAGTCGTCGTTGTAGCTGATCTGCTCGGGGGTCAGCGTGTCGATCGAGAGACCCTGGGTGGTCAGCTTGATGCGGGCGATCTCCTGATCTTGCTCGGGCGACAGCTCGTAGACGCCGGGCTTCATCGACTTGCCGTCCTTGGCCAGCTTGCAGAGCGCGAGGTACTGGTTGGCGAAGGACATGTCCATGACCTCGGACGGGTGACCTTCGGCGGCGGCCAGATTCACCAGGCGGCCCTGCGCGAGCACGTAGACGCGACGGCCGTTCTTGAGGACGTACTCCTCGTTGGAGTGGCGGATCTCGCGCTTGCCCTTGGCGCGCGACTCCAGGTCGACCAGGTTGATCTCGCAGTCGTAGTGGCCGGTGTTGCAGACGATCGCGCCGTCCTTCATCACGTCGAAGTGCCGGCCGACGAGGATGTCCTTCATGCCGGTCGCGGTGATGAAGATGTCGCCCAGCGCCGCGGCGTCGTCCATCTTCATGACGCGGAAGCCGTCCAGCGTGGCTTTGAGGGCGGCGGTGGCTTTTACCTCGGTGACGATGACGTTGGCGCCCAGGCCGGCGGCGCGGCTGGCGACGCCGCGGCCGCAGTGGCCGTAGCCCGCGACCACGAAGGTCTTGCCGGCGATGAGCACGCTTGACGCCCGCAGGATGCCGTCCAGCGACGACTGGCCGGTTCCGTAAACGTTGTCGAAGTCCCACTTGGTCTCGCTGTCGTTGACGGCGATGACCGGGTAGACGAGCTTGCCGGCCTTGGCCATCGAGCGCAGCCGGTGCACGCCGGTGGTGGTCTCCTCGGTCCCGCCGATGACGGTCTTGGAGAGCTCCTTGAAGCGCTCGTGGACGGTGAAGATGAGGTCGGCGCCGTCGTCGAGCGTCAGCGTCGGCTTCATCTCGAGCGTCTTGTCGATGCACCAGTAGAACTCTTCTTTGTTGAGGCCGTGCCAGGCGTAGATCTCGGTTCCCTCGGCGGCCAGCGCGGCGGCCACGTCGTCCTGGGTCGAAAGCGGGTTGCAGCCCGACCAGGACACCTGGGCGCCGGCGGCGCGGAGGGTGCGGATCAGGACCGCGGTCTCCTTGGTCACGTGCAGGCAACCGGCGACCTTCATTCCGCGCAGCGGCAGGTCCTTCTTGCCGGCCTCGCGCAGGTGCATCAGCACCGGCATCCGGCTTTCGGCCCATTCGATACGCAGCCGCCCGGCGTCGGCCAATTTAGGATCCGCGATCTTGAAGCTCGACATGCGCGGGACCCTACTTTCCGGGTTTCGCAGAGTCAAGGGAGGGCCATGCAAAAGGGCTAAATGAGACTACGGAGACGCCGGCTGGCGGCGCGGCCTGGGGTCAGCCCATGATAAAATCAAGCGCTTGCCCCCGCACCTCGCGCCCGAGTGGTCTTCCCAAGGGCCGCTGCCCATTGTCGGGATCGCGCTGCTCGCCGTTCTGTTCTTGCTGCGGTTCGTCGTTCCGGCGGCGGAGGTCGGTCGCGTCAGAGCCGGGATCTTCTTCACGGGTGCGTACCTGGTCTCCGTGGTAGCGGTGAGCGTCCTCCATCCGCCGGTTCCAGCGCCCTCACATCACGACTGGCTGCGTCTACTACCGGTGCTGCTGTTCTCGTTTGCGGCGGTCATCGCGGCGGGCCTGTTGCTGTTCGACGTGGTGTTGGTGCGGCGCGAGATCCCGCGCATCATGCGCGACCTTCTGCAGGGGATCGCCTACCTCATCACCGTGGCGGTGGTGCTCACGCGATCGGAGGTCGACGTCACCAAGGTGTTCACCGCGTCGGTGCTCACGACGGCGGTCATCGGCCTCGCGCTGCAGGAGACGTTGGGGAACGTCGCGGCGGGGTTGGCGTTGCAGCTCGAGCGCGACTTCGAGGTCGGCGACTGGATCACGCTCGACGATCGCATCACCGGGCGCATCCGAGAGGTGCGCTGGCGCGCCACCACGATCGTCACCAAGAACGGCGACCTCATGTTGATCCCAAACTCGGCGATCGCGCGCGCCACCATCGCCAACTTCAGCCGGCCGACCACCGCCCACCGGCAATGGATCCAGGTGCGGGTCCATTTTCGGCACCCGCCGGCGCGCGTGCGCCAGGTGCTCGTCGCGGCCGTCCGCTCGCTCCCGTTCGTGCGCGTCGAGCCCGCGCCCGACTGCCTGCTGCAGGACTTCGAGGCGGACGCGGCGCTCTATTCGATACGCTACTGGATCGACGACTATCAGCGCGGCAACACCTTTGACAGCGACGTGCGCAGCGCCATCTGGTACGCGCTGCACCGCGCCGGGATGGAGATCCCGTTCCCGTCGCGCAACGTGAACCTGACCGAGATGAACGAGGATCGCGCGCGCCGCAAGGACGACGAGGAATACGCGCGCCGGGTCGATGCGCTCGCGCGCGTGGACGTGTTCCGCGCGCTCGACGCCGAGAAGATCGATCGGCTGGCGCGCCGCCTGCGCATGGTGCTGTTCGGTCCGGGGGAGGTGATCCTGCGCCAGGGGGACCCGGGCGATTCGCTCTACGTCGTGCGCGGGGGTTCGGTGGCGGTGCAGATCGGGGTGCTCGGGGCGTCGAAGGAGGTGGCCACGCTCAGCGACGGGCAGTTCTTCGGCGAGATGTCGCTCATGACGGGCGAGTCACGCTCGGCCACGGTGGTCGCGAAGACCGACGTCGAGTGCTACATCGTCGACAAGGGAGCGTTCCAGGAGATCTTGCAGGAGAAGCCCGAGCTGGCCGGCATCATCAGCGACATCCTGTCGCGGCGTCAGATCGTCCTCGGGCAGGAGGCGGCGGCCAGCGCCGTCCCGACCGCCGTCCAGAAAAACCAGATGCTCGCGCGAATCGGGGCGTTTTTTGGTATCAAACCCCGGTGATGAAACCACGAGCCGAGGGCTTCCCCGCTCGACGCCATCTGAATCGGGTCGGTTCGGGGAGTTGACATAAAGACGTGCTGTATTTACACTGTGGTAAATGCGGCTGCTCAATGTGAGAATCGGCGACGAAGATGCGCGACTCGTTCGCAGTCTGCGTGATCGGGGCATCTCGATCTCGAACGTCGTTCGTAGCGCCATCCGGACGGAAGCGGGGCGGATGCATACGGCCGGACCCTTGGATCCTGGCGCGCTTCTCGATGAGATGCGTGCTCGCTTTCCAGCGCCCCGAGCCGCGACCGCTGTGCCCCGCGTCAATAGCGCCGACCGCAGGCAGGTCCAGGCTCTGATACGCGAGAAGCTTCGGCGACGACCTTGATCCTCGTCGACACCAACGTCTTAGTAGCGTTGGTCGACGACCGTGACGACCTCGCCCACCGGGCCAAGCGCGACCTCAAACGCCTGGGAGACGGGCCCTTCGGGTCGACCGGGCCGGTACTGGGCGAGGCCTGCTTTCTCTTGCCTAAGGGATATCTGCGTCGGCGTCTCTGGTTCCTTCTCGGGCGTTTGGACGTGGCGTTCCTCGATTCTCCTTCCCCTTTCTGGGACGACGTTTTCGATTGGATGGATCGCTACGAAGAGCACGAGCCCGATTTGGCTGACGCCCAGATAGCGGTGCTCTGCTCGCGAGATCGAGAGTGTCGGATCTGGACCTACGATCGCGAGTTCCGAACGACCTGGCGGCGAATGGATGGATCGCGCATTCCCCTGGCCATCTCAGCCTCCCGCTGAGATCAAGATCCGGACGTCGACGCCGCGCATGCCGGCGCGGCGGGCGGCTTCGAGGCCGATGTCGGTGTCTTCGTAGACGGTGCAGACGGCGGGATCGGCGTCGAGACGGCGGGCGGCCTCCAGGAACACGTCGGGGTCGGGTTTGTGCCGGGAGGTGTCCTCGGCGGCGACCACCGCCGCGAACCAGTCGGCGATACCCAGGGTCTCCAGGGTGCGCATCACGACGCGGCGGACGCCCCCCGACGCGATCGCCAGCGGGCCCTCGCTGCGATGCTGCCGCGCGAGCGCCAACACCGGCTCGATCGCCTTCAGACCGGCGCCTGCCGACAGGCTGTCGAAGTACGCCTGCTCCTTCTCGAGCGCGACGGCCGTCGGATCGAGCGCCAGGCCCGCTTCGGAGATCAACATCGCGGCGATCTTGGCGGTGGGGACGCCGCCGAGGGCGTAAAAGCGCGCCTCGGGGAAGGTCAGGCCGTGGCGGGCGGCGATCCGCGTCCAGGCGAGGTAGTGCGACGGCATGGTGTCGGCCAGGGTCCCGTCGAGGTCGAAGATGAACGCGCGCTCAGGTTTCGCCATTTCGGTCGACTCTGAAAAGAAGCAGCCCACCATGTCAAGCGCGGGTGGGGGTTGTAGACTCGTCGGGCGCGTGCCGAGCTGTCCAACCTGCCAAACGGAGTATCCGCCGGGGACCGAGGTTTGCCCGCGCGACGGCGCGCCGCTGACGTTGTCTTCGGGAACCCCGGAGGGGTTCCCGCACCCTCCCGCGACGGGCTCTGGCGAGCAAAGCTCGCCTGCGCCCACGCGATCCGATCCCGCAGTGGTGATCGGAAGCGCGCCGACTTTGCCTGAGGGCCCGGGCAGCGCGGTGGCGGCGGCGGCCGCGACGGCGACCAAGGCGCAGCCCGAGGAGCGATTCGATTCGCTCTTGGGGGTGGTCCTGGCCGGGCGCTACGAGGTGCTCCGCCGCATCGGCGAGGGCGGCATGGGCGCGGTCTACGAGGCCAAGCACACGCTCATCGGCAAGCGGGTGGCGGTGAAGGTGTTGCTGGAGAAATTTCACGCCCAGAGCGATCTGGTCGCGCGGCTCCTGCAGGAGGCGCGGCTGGCCAGCTCGATCGGCCACGAGAACATCGTCGACGTCACCGACTTCGGCACCACCGACGACGGTCGCTCGTTCGTGGTCATGGAGTTTCTCGACGGCGAGTCGCTGGCGGAGCTGGCGATGCGCGAGGCGCCGCTGCCCATCGAGCGGAGCCTTCGCATCGCGCGGCAGGTGGCCAGCGCGCTGGGCGCCGCGCACGCCAAGGGGATCTTTCACCGCGACGTCAAACCCGAGAACATCTACCTGGTCCAGCGCGGCGACACGGATTTCGTCAAGGTCGTCGACTTCGGGATCTCGAAGGCGGTGAAGCCGGGTGGCGACGAGGGGCCGGAAACGTATCGCCTCACCCACACCGGTCTTCTGCTGGGGACGCCGCTTTACATGTCGCCCGAGCAGGCGCGCGGCAGCGAGGACCTCGATCACCGGGTCGACATCTGGGCGCTCGGCGTGCTGCTCTACGAGTGCCTCACCGGGGAGGTCCCGTTCCGCGCCAACAACTACCTGCAGATCATCTCGCAGGTGTTGACGCACGAGCCGATGCCGCCGTCGCAGCTGCGGCCGGAGCTGGGCATCCCCGACGCCGTCGAAGCGGTGGTGATGCGCGCGATGGAGAAGGACCGGACGCGCCGCTACCAGACGATGGCCGAGCTGGAGCGAGATCTGGAGCGTCTCCTGGCGGGCGATCAAAACGTCGGCACGCCGCCGGTACCGGAAGGGGGCACGCCGCCCGTGGCGCGCCGGGCGCCGCCGCGGTGGCCGCTGGTTCTGGCGGCGACCGCCGCGCTGGTGGGCGGCGTGGTGGCGGCGATCAGCCGGCCGGGCAGCTCGACGGCGGGCCCGGCGGCGCACCGGCCGACCGCCTTCGCGCCGCAGCCGACACCGCCAGCCCCGCCCGAGATCCCGGCGGCGGTGGCACCGACGGTACCGGCCCCGTTGCCGCACAAGGCGCACGTTCGTCCCGAGCGGCACGCGGCCAAGCCCGCGGAGCCGGCGGCCAACCCGAAGGCCACCGAGTCGGTCCAACGCGGCGTGCTTCCCGCGGGCTCACAAGAGGCCTACCCCCAAAAGTGAGACGGGTCGTCCTGCTTGCGCTGGCGTTTGTGCTTGTCGGCACGGTCATGGGTGCCCGGGCGCGACCTGCGCTCGCCGACGACGAAACCGCCACCGCCGAAGCGCGCTCGCACTACGAGATGGGGATCAAGTTGTTCGATGCCCGCGCGCACGAGCAGGCGCTGATCGAGTTCGAGAAGGCGAACGAGCTGAAGACCCGCCCCGCGGCGCTCTTCATGATGGCCCAGTGCGAGTACCTGCTCGGTCGTCTCAAGGAGGCGCGCGGGCACTACCAGCGCTATTTCGAGCAGAACCCGGACGGCGAGTTCGCGGCGCTGGCCCGCGATCGGGTCGAGGCGATCGACAAACGCCCGAGCACCTTCGTCATCAACACCGTGCCCGACGACGTGACGGTTCGAATTTCGCTCGACGGGCAGACGGGTGTCGTCGTCGCGGGCGGGCAGGCGCCCAACAATTTCTCGGTGCCGCGGGGGCGTTACCGCGTCGATGTCGTCAAGCCCAACTACCAGGGACAGACGCGGATCGTCGACGTCGATGTCGCCGAGACCAAGCCGCTCTTCTTCAAGCTTGAGCCGATTCCGGCCCGCCTCGAGATCGAGACGGCGCCGCCGGACGCGACGCTGTACGTGAACGGCAACCGCGCGCGCAACCCGTACCGACAGGAGATCGCGCCCGGATCGGTCGAGATCTTCGCCGAGGCGCCCAACTACGTGTCGCGGACGGTGGACCTTTCCCTGGCGCCCAGCGAGCACCGGGTTCTGGCCGGCGACGCGCGGTTTGCGCTGTCGTACAAGCAGCGCTCCGGGCGCCCGGAGCTGATCTTCGCGTCGGCCCTGCTCGGCGGCTTCATCGGCGCGGGCGCGGTCGCGGCGGCGATTGGCAAGGATCTCGACAATCAAAACGTCGCCTCGGTGTTGCTGGCGACCGGCGGCGGCTTCACGGGCGCGGTCGTGGGCGGCCTGCTCGCGACGCCGTTCGTTCCCCGGTACATCCCAGACAATCGCGCGCTTTTCATCATCGGGGGCATGTGGGTCGGCGCCGCCGAAGGCTTCGGGGTGGGCGTCGTCGGAAGGCAGATCGCCACCTACGAGGAGTCCGATCCGTCGCCCTGCCAGACGCCTTGCCGTGGGTCCGTGGGCAACTACCTGCGGGTCGGGTTCGCGGGGAGCCTCCCCGGCCTGGCGCTCGGCCTGACCACCGGGGCGCTGCTCGCCAAACGTGCGCCGACCTACGGTCGGGTCACGTTGATCCAAAGCGCCGCGCTCGGCGGTGCTCTGACGGGTGCCCTGGCTCAGATCGCCTTGCAATGGCATCCGTATGGCTCCGCCTCTTGGAACTACACCGTTCGACAACCGAGCGCCGATTCCGACGCGGGAAACGGGTTCTTCTACGTCAAGTCGACGACACCCGGGAGTCCCCCAGTTGATCAAGGATGTCTGTACACGCCCCCCGGGCCAAACATGAGCAACGCCTCGCAACCTTGCGCGTTCACGGATGGGAACAGCGCTCTCGATCTGGCGCCCGGGATCCTGATCGGTCTCAATGTCGGCCTCGCGGCGGGGCTGCTGGGCGCTTACCTTCCAGATCAGTCGGGATACGGACCGAGCTGGAAGCGCGTGCTGCTCATAGACCTGGCCGCGGGGGCCGGCGCCATGGCAGGGGGCGTGTTCGGGTGCGTTTTCAACGTCGACGGGTGTCTTTCCGCACCGCAGCCGACATCCGAAGCGCGTTCGATTGCGGCCTGGGCGGCACTGGGGGGCGCCGGGCTCGGCGCGGTGGGCGGCATCCTCCTCACACGCGGATTCGACGACGACGTCCCTTCGCAAGAGCCAACGCCATCGACGATGCCCATGGCGACCTTCGCGCCCCTGCGCGGCGCAAATGGTGCCATGGTCCCGGCGTTCGCGGCCATGGGCAGCTTTTAGTAAGCTCAGAGGCGAAATGCCCCCATCGCCACGTGACGTCTTCGTCGTCGACGCCGTTCGGACGCCGGTCGGGCGGTACCGCGGGGCGCTCGCGGAGGTGCGACCCGACGATCTGGGGGCGCTTGTGATCGCCGAGATCGTGCGGCGAACGGGCGCCGATCCCGGCGCGGTCGACGACGTGCTCATGGGGTGCGCCAATCAGGCGGGTGAGGACAACCGGAACGTCGCGCGGATGAGCCTGCTTCTGGCGGGGCTGCCACCGACGGTGCCGGGCGGGACGGTGAATCGGCTGTGCGGCTCGGGCTTGATGGCCGTCGTCGACGGCGCGCGGGCGATCGCGGTGGGCGATGCCGATCTGGTGATCGGGGGCGGGGTCGAGTCGATGTCGCGCGCGCCTCTTGTGATGGCCAAGGCGCGCGAGCCGTACCCGCGCGGCGACGTGGTCGCGCACGACAGCACGCTCGGGTGGCGGTTCGTCAATCCGCGGATGGAGGCGCTTTACGGGACGCACGCCCTTGGCGAAACGGCGGAGCTGGTGGCGGAACAGTACGGCGTCTCGCGCGAGGCGCAGGATGCCTTCGCGCTCGAGAGCCAGCGGCGCTGGGCCGCGGCGCAGGCGGCCGGGCGCTTCGCGGCCGAGATCTGCGCGGTGGAGATCGGCGCGCGCAAGGGACCGCCGAGGCGCGTCGAGATCGACGAGCATCCGCGTCCGGAGACCACCGCGGCCGAGCTGGCGGCACTGGCGCCGGCGTTTCGGAAGGCGGAGTCGGGAGGAACGGTGACCGCGGGAAACGCGTCGGGCATCAACGACGGCGCGGCGGCCGTGCTGCTGGCGTCGGAGGTCGGTCTCAAGCGGCTCGGGCGCAAGCCGCTGGCGCGCATCGTGGCCTCGGCGGTCGCGGGCGTCGAGCCGAAGTACATGGGGATCGGACCCATTCCCGCCACGCGCAACGCGCTGGCGCGCGCCGGGATCGCCGCGGCCGATCTCGATCTCGTCGAATTGAACGAGGCGTTCGCCGCGCAGGCGATCCCCTGCATCCGCGAGCTCGGCCTCGATCCCGCGCGCGTCAACGTCAATGGTGGCGCCATCGCGATCGGCCATCCGCTGGGGGCATCGGGGGCCCGCCTCCTGGCCACGTTGGCGCACGAGCTCGGCCGACGGGGTGGCAGGTTCGGTCTGGCGACGATGTGCATCGGCGTCGGGCAAGGGATCGCCGCGGTGATCGAGCGGGCATGAGCGGGCGACCGAACATGAGCGCGGGCGAGCGAACATGAGCGCGGGCCAGCGAACACCGGACGCGTCGACCGAAGACGCCACCGTCGCGCTCGCCGCCGCGGCGCACGAGATCAAAAACGCCCTCGGCCCGCTCGGGATGACGCTGCAGATCGCGGAACGACAGCTCCTCGGCGGTCAGCCGATCGCGCCTGCCGATCTGGCGTTCGCCCGCGCGCAGGTTCGGCGCCTGGCCAGCTTGGTCGATGACCTTCTGGACCTGACGCGCGCGGATCTGGGCGAGCTGCCGTTCCGCCCCCGGACCGTCGACCTGCGCGACGTGGTGACCGAGGCGGTCGAGACCTTCAAGCGCGGCCGGTCGGCGGCCGTCACGCTGGAGCTGTCGGACGCGCCGCTCGCCGTCGCGGTCGACGTGGGGCGAATGGTGCAGGTGCTGATCAATCTCCTCGAGAACGCCGTCCGCTATTCCCCGGTCGGCCATCCGGTGGTGGTGGCCACGATTCGGGTCGGTGCGACGACGGCGCGGATCGAGGTCCGCGATCGGGGACCGGGGCTGGGCGCCGATGAGCAAAGGCGGATCTTCGGTCGCTTTGTCCGGGGCGCGGCGGCCGAGGGGACCAGCGGCCTCGGAATCGGCCTCTACCTCTGTCGCGCGATCGTCGAACGACATGGCGGCACGATCGGCGTCGACAGCGTCGCGGGCGCCGGCGCGACGTTCTGGATAGAGATTCGTCTGGGCTAGCCTCGGTCTTCCGACTCGGTCTTGCCGTCGCGGCGGTTGCTCGATATTCTGACTCTTCGACGGAGATCGAAGTGCCCCGCGATCCGAAAATCACGCCCATCACGCGGCACGAGCCCCGCACCTTCTACGCGACGCGGGTCACCCGCACCCAGGCGGGCGAGTCCTGGGACCTGTGGTCGGTCGAGGACGGCCGGCGGGTCGGATTTCTGTCGGTTGTCGACGATGGGCACGTCGTGTACGCGCTGGCGACGGTCAAACGCGGGACCTCACACGAGGAGGTCGCCGACCTGGTCGAAGGTTTTTTCACGCCGTCCTCGACGGACGCCCACAATCGCGAGATCATCATCTCCGACTATGACGAAGAGCCCGAGATGCTCGAGTCGGACATTCGGCAGAGCTAAGCCCGAACGATGACCGACGCGGGCGCTCCCGGCGGTCTTTTCGGCGGCTTCGCGCCGTTCGACGAGCGGGGCGCGGAGGCCTTCTTCGGACGTACCGACGAGGTCGCGCTTCTCGATCAGCTCCTCGGTGGTGAGGCTCACGTCGTCGCGTTCACCGCGGCGTCGGGCGTCGGCAAGACCTCGCTCTTGCGCGCGGGCCTCACCCCGGCGCTCGCCCGACGCGGGGTGGCGGCGATGACGATCGGCGGCTACCGCGACCTCGAGCGCGAGCTGGTGCGCGAGACCAGCCGCCTCGGCATCGCACCGCCGGTTCCCGGTCAGGACCCAGCCGACTATCTCGGCGGCATCGCCCGCGAGGCGAAGGGCGGCCTCTGCCTGATCTTCGATCATCTGGAAGAAGCGCTGCGACCGGGTGCAGCCGACATGGCCGACGTGACGGCGCTCGCCACCCAGGTAGTCGATGAAGGCGGTCCGCTCCTCCGGCTGGTGCTGTCGATCGACGAGGCGGCGTTCGCCCACCTCGAAACGCTTCGCACCGCTCTTCGCGCCAAGGTCGGCGGTCGCGCGACGACGACGCTGCCGCTTTTCAAGGAAGCCCAGGTCGCCGACATCCTCGAGCGGAGCGCGGTGCAGTCGGGGACGCCGTTCGAAAAAGGCCTGGCCGCCGCGGTGGCCGCCGATCTCTGCCGCGATGGTCTTTGCCGGGCGATCGATCTCCAGCTGGTGGCCCGCGCCATCAGCGACCTTCGTCTGGGGTCGGTGCGACGGTATCGGCGCAGCGGCGGTGCGGCCGTCCTACCCGCCGTGTGGCTCGACAAGGTCTGCTCGGAATCGGGCGGCGCGCTGGCGCGCCGGGCGCTGGTCGCGGCCTCGGCCCCGGGGGGGATCGCCGCGGCCGATCTGGGCGCGCGCACACGCGGCGGCCGCGATCTCGGGGCAGAGGCGCTGGCGGCGTTGCGGGCCCGCGGTCTCGTCGTCGCGCAGGCGCGCGGGCGGACCGAGGCGTTCAACCTGGCGCACCCGGCGTTGCGCGAGGTCGTGCTGGAATTGACGATGGCCGATCGCGCCCGGGTCGGCTTCGCGCGGCGCATGCTTCAGCGCCGGCGCGCGGCCGGCGATCGGCTCCGGCTCGGCGAGCTCTACGCGATCGGCCGCCATCTTCGCGGCGCGCTCGGTCCCGATGAGCGGTCGGCGGTGCGCCGCAGCCTGGGTGGAGCGGCGCTGCTCCTCGGCCTCGGTGTCGCGCTGGCGGCGCTGGTCCTGATGGCGCTCTTTGCCGATTCCCGCCGGGCTTACACCTTGGCGCTCGATCCGCCCGACGGTGGGGGTGCCGCGCGCATCGTGGTCCGCCTCGGTCGCCTTCGGCTTTCGTTCCTGGACTTCATCCCCAACCACCCGCCGCTGGGATCGATTTTGGCCGACACCGGCTACACCGCCGCCGCGCTGTCGCCCGAAACGGTCGCGCGGATGGCCGCGGGACAAGTCACGGGAACGCTGGACGCCGCACCGGTCGATCGGGGTGGGGCGAGCGGCCGCGCGCACGTACCCGGCTGGCTGCGCGAGGTCCTGAACGGTCTGCGGCCGGTGCCGCGCGGGATCGCCAAGGCCCTGCTCGGCGATCCCGACGGGGTGGCCGCGCTCAAGCAGGCGTTCGCCGATCCGGCAGCCCGCGGTGAGATCCTTTCGGCGCTGGCGGTGACCGGTCGCGGCGGCGCCGGCGAGGACGAAATCCTGGCGGGCGCGCTCGCCGATCGCAACCCGCAGATCCGGCGCCGCGGCGTCGAGGTCGCGGCCGCCATAGACCGCCGTCAGGCGGGCGAGAAGAACGACGGCCGCCAGGCGGGCGAGAAGAACGACAGCCGCCCGCCGGGCGAGAGGGGCGAGAAGAACGACGGTCGCCCGCCGGGCGCGCACGCGGCGACGCTCCTTGCGGCGCTGGCCGATCGCTCGGCAGACGTGCGCGCGGCCGTGCTGCAAGAAGGACCGACCCTGCCGTCGATCGAGGCCGCGGGAATCTTCACACTCGCGCTGCGCGATCCGGATCCGACGCTGCGGCGGCGCGCCGAGGAAGATACCGCCGCGCTCGCGATGCGCGCGCCGGGAACGGTCGTGGACGCGCTGGTCGACGTCCTGCAAGGCTCGGACGCCGGCGCGCGCCGCGCGGCCCTGACGTTGTTCGAGGGGATCGCGGCCCGAGAGCCCGCCGCCTGCGCCGCCGCGCTCGGGCGGGTGGTCACGAGCGAGCGGGCGCCAGACGACGTGCGGGTCGCCGCTCTGTTCATCCTGCGGCGCGCGGGGACGCCGGCCCCGGCCCTGCGCCCGGCGCTCGAAAAGGCGATTCGGCCCGAGTCGTCGCCCCGGTTGCGGGCCGCCGCGTTGCCGCTGTACGCCCGCCTCATCTCACCCGCCGAGGCGGAGGAGATCGCGCGCAACGAGATGAAGGGCCCGCCCGCGGCGCGCGCGGCCAGCGCGGCGGTCTGGGGCGCGGTGGCCGCGACCCGGCCCGAGGACGCGGTGAAGCCCCTCAAGTCGATGCTCTACGATCCCGCGACCGAGACCCGCATCGAAGCGGCGCGGGCGTTTGGTTTTCTGAGGCGTGACGGGATCGAGCTGACCGACAAGGCGCTCAAGGATCCGAGCCCAGAGGTGGAACGCGCCGCGATCGCCTCGGCCCTCACGCTCGGCGCGCAGAACCCGAACCCGATCGCCGACATGCTCGGCCGCGCGATCAAGACGGTACGGCCCGCGGTGCGCAAGAACTTGGTCGAAGCCCTGGCGCTCCTGGGCGAGAGCCGTCCGGCCGCGGCGCTGCCGCCGCTGGCGCGCGCGATCAAGGACAGCGACGTCGCGACGCGCCTGGCCGCCGCGAACGCGTTCTGCGCGCTCGCCAGGAAGAATGCCGCCGCGGCGTCTCCCTATTTGCGCATCGCCGCGCGCGACGACCACGACGAGGTTCGCGCGGCGGCCGCGGCCTGTCTCGGCGAGGTGGCGGCATCCGATCCGAAGGGGGCGGCTCGGATGGCGGCCGAGCTCGCCGATTCGCCGCAGCCTTCGGTCCGCAGCGCGGCCGCGAAGGCTTTGGGCGGGGTGGGCGGCGCGACCGCGGAGCTGGCTTTGCCGACGCTGCTCAAGCTCGTCGGTGATTCGGACCGCGACGTGCGCGCGGCCGCCGAACACGCCTTCGCCGCCAGCGCGACGGGACTTTTCGCGTCCGGGCCTTCCCGGCGCAGCGCCGACGCGGAGCGCGCCCTCGAGGCGGCGCTCGTGCAAGGCGACGTCGCCGAGCGGCGGGTGATCGTGGCGGCCGCGGCGAAGGCCGGTCTGTGGGGTCTTCTCAGGCAGGCGGCCCGAGACGGCGACGAGACGGTGCGTCTCGAGGCGGTGCGGGACGCCGGCGGCGGCGCCGGTCTCGATATCGTGCGCGGCGCCGTCGACGATCGGGCGGAAGGCGTTCGCGCGGAGGCGATGCGTCTGCTCGCCGGGGCGGCGGGCGGCGGCGCGCGCGATGTTCTCCCCACCTTCGAGGCAATGCTCCACGGCGGCGATCGCGCGGCGCGCGAGGCCGCGGTCGCCGGTATCGGCGAGCTCACGGACCCGGGCGACGCGGGATTTCGCCTGCTCGGCGAAGCGATCGCGTCGCGCAGTGAATCGTTGCGCACCGCCGCGGCGCGCGCCTTCGGTCGCCTGGCCGAGCGCGAGCCGGCCCGAGTGGCGCCGGTGCTCGAACGGGCGGTGCGCGATCCGGCCTACGACGTGCGCAGCGCGGCCCTGCCGGCACTGGCGCTGGTCTGGTCGCGCCAGATCGACGCCCACGCGCTCGGCCACACGCTGGTCAGCTCCGACGGCGACAGCACCCGCCGCTTCGTCGCGCTGGAGGCTCTGGTGGCCATCGCCCAGCGCAACGCCGCGCCTGCCGCCGAGCGTGCGGCCGCGCGCCACGAGATCGATCGCGTGTCGGAGTCCGGTCCCGCGCTGGCCCGTCTCGCCGCCCAGATCGGCCGCAGCTTCATCGACGCGTCCCCCGCGGACTTGCACGTCTTCATCGAACGCCTCTTCGGCGGCTGAGCCTCCTCGGGCCATCGCGGTAAGCTGCCCCGCCCCGCACGGGTTCAGGGACAGATGTCGCTACACAGCTGAGCGGGCTGCCAGCCGTTGGAACAGATCAGCTCGCGCCCGTGGTCGTAGTGGTCGTTGAAAAATTGCCGGAAGGCACCGGGGTCGAAGCAGTCGGCGCGCAGGGTCCAGGTCCAGGCCGAGGCGGCGAACCGCACGTCCAGCATCGGGTCGGGCATCAAGATGATCCGGTTTCGGCCGAGCGACGGCGCGCAGTCCTCGTCCAGCGGCAACCCGTCGATGAACGACTGGATGCTCGCGACGTCGTCGTCGCAGCCCTCCGGGCAGTTGTAGACGATCACCATCGCGCCGTGCTCCAGCGAGTGAACCAGGTTTCCCCACGGAATGGGTGCGGCGTAGGTCTGATAGGCGGCCCAGCAGCTGTAGTGGTTCCCCGACGACGGAGGATCGGTCTGGTAGTCGGTCGGCTTCGTGCAAGAGATGTGGACGAAGCCCTCGTCGGCGTGCCGCTGGATGGTGGAGGTGCATTGTCCCCCTTCGACGACGAGCGTGCCGGAATCGGCCCGATCGCCGGCGGCCGCGTCGAAGGTCGGCGACAGGGGCGGGCGCTCGCAGGCGGCCAGCAGCGACAGCGCACCCCCGGCCAGGAGCGACGGGGGCCAGCGCGCCAGCAACGCCAGCGCGCTAACGACGGCGGCTGGCCATGGCGCGGTCGATCTCACGCTGGCTTTCCCGCTTCTTGGAATCTTCACGTTTGTCCCAACTCTGCTTGCCGTGGACCAGCGCCAGCTCGGCTTTGACGCGCCCCTTCTTCTCGTATAGCGATAGCGGCACGAGCGTGTAGCCCTTCTCGCGGACCTTGCTCACCAGCCGGTCGATCTCGCTCCGATGAAGCAGCAGCTTCCGTTTGCGCCGGGGATCGTGGTTGCGTCCGTGCGAGAAGGCGTAGACGCCGATGTCCATCTGGTGCAGCCACGCCTCGCCCCGGTCGATGTCGGCGAACGCGTCGACCAGCGTGACCTTGCCGGAGCGGATCGATTTGACCTCCGATCCGGCCAGCACGATCCCCGCCTCGAGCGTCTCGTCGACGTGGTACTCGTGGCGCGCCCGCTTGTTGCGCGCCAGCACCTTCACGTCGTCGGCGTGCGTGACCTTGGACATCGACGGCGAAGCCTACAACGTGCAGAGTGACCTGCGGGAGGGGAGATGACGGCCGCGTTTTTTTGTCTTCTGCTGCAACAGATCGATCCCGCCGCGCTCGACAAGGCGATGGCCGCGGACGCCGCAGCCAAGACCCGCCCGGCGCCTGCCGCCGCTGCGCCGGCTGGAAGCCCCGCCGCCACCCCGACGGCCCCCGGTGCCCCGGTCCCCGCGGCGCCCGGCGCGCCGGCCCCCGCCGAGGCGGGAGGGGCGCCGGCCCCCGCCGAGGCGGGAGGCGCGACGACCCCGATCGAGACGGGCGTCGCGCCGGCGCCCGCCGGCTGGGCTGTGCAAGAAGGTGCACGTGCACCGGGCAGCAGCCTGCTCAACCCCGCTCTTTCGTTCATCCTGGATACTTCCTTTGGCTACTACGGCCAGCACACGGGGCAGTTCGACGGGCTCGGGCTCCGAATCGCCGGCGACGATCCGTCTGAGACACGCGAAGGGTTCGGGGTACAGGAGGTCGAGGTCGCCGCGCAGGCGGCCATCGATCCCTACCTGGAGGGGGCGGTGTTCTTGACCGTTCCGAACCTCACCGGCCTGGAGGTCGAAGAGGCCTATCTGGTGACGACGTCGCTGCCGTTCAACCTGCAGATCAAGGCGGGGACGTTTCGTTCCCAGATCGGACGCAACAACACCCAGCATCTCCACCTGCAGAATTTCACCCGCCGCCCTCTCATGACGGCGCTCCTCTTCGGCGCCGACGGGCTGCGCGGTCCCGGGGCCCAGGCGTCTGTGCTGCTGCCGCTGCCTTGGTTCGCCACGCTGTATGGCGAAGCGTTCAGCATCGGCGAGCCCGACGCCGGCGATCTGGTGCCGGGCTTCGAGACCTTCGGCGGCGGCGTTCGCCTCGGCCCCCCGAATCTGACCTACACGGCTGAGCTCGAGCAGTTCTGGGCCCCCGGCGAGGCACATTCGATCTTCCTCGGTCTGAACTTCGCGACCGGGCGTTCATTCAATTGTCTGGTCGGGACGACGGCCTGTCTGCCGATCGACGGCCCGCGCAGCTTCCTCTACGGCGGCGATCTCTACTACAAGTGGAAGCCGCCGAACGTGTCGCGTACCTACCTGAGCGTGCAGTGGACGACGGAGTACTTCGTCCGCGTGCTCGCCGACGATGGGCCCAAAGAGGGGGCCGGCTACAGCGACTTCGTGCTGCAATTCGCGCGTCGTTTCTATTTCGGTTGCCGGATCGATCTGGTGGGCGCGCCCGATGGGCCGAACCTGCTCCGGCGCTATGGTTACGCCGGCTCGCTGACCTTCGCGCCGAGCGAATTTTCGCGCCTGCGGCTCTACCTGCAAGAGCTGGCCGGTCCTGGCGTTCCGGACACCACCGTCGGTTTCTTGCAGGCCGAATATTCCATCGGCGCGCACGGCGCCCACCCGTTCTAGCCCTCGGAGATGCCCATGCGTTCGCTCAGCAAGGTCCTGGTCACCGCCTCTCTTCTCGCCGGTCTTCTCGGTGCCCGGCCGGCCGAGGCCAAGCTGCGGGTCGCAGCGTCTATCGAAACGCTGGCTGATCTCTGCCGGCAGGTCGGCGGCGATCGCGTCGAGGTGACCGCGCTTTCGCACGGCTATCAGGATCCCCACTTCGTCGAGGCCAAGCCGTCGCTGGTGCTGACGCTCAATCGCGCCGATGCGCTGGTCTACGTCGGGCTCGACCTCGAGATCGGTTGGCTGCCGCCGCTGGTCCAGCAGTCGCGCAACCAGCGCATCCAGCGCGGGCAGGTCGGCAACATCGATGCGTCGACGGCCATCAAGGTCGAAGACGTGCCCAACATCCCGGCCGATCAGCTGCGCGCGATGGGCGACATCCATCCGCTCGGCAACCCGCACTACTGGATCCCGCCCAGCAGCGCGCGCGGAATCGCGCGCCTCGTCGCGCAACGCT
>Ga0209863_10000500_pt1 | contig 19306 bp, 17 predicted proteins | sample OrgsoiDNA2013046_FD_185796 | JGI IMG/M metagenome (GOLD analysis project Ga0209863, IMG submission 185796) | Permafrost soil microbial communities from the Arctic, to analyse light accelerated degradation of dissolved organic matter (DOM) -... | ecosystem: Environmental > Terrestrial > Soil >...
CGCTCAAGGCGTTCCAGCGTTCCTCCGCCCGCTTCACGTCGACGTTGCAGTTGGCGATCCTGCACGAAGCGGATCTGGTGATCAACGCCAGCGGGTACGTGTTGAGCAACCCGGCGGGTACCGCGGCTGAGTTCGCAACCTGGGCTCACCAGGTGAAGGTGTTGCAGAGGTACCCGGAACTGGTGTCATTAGCCAGGCTCGACTTCGTACCGGCGGCTGACTTGACAAGGCACTGCGATATTGCCGCGGTCGACTCTCTCAAGGAGTACCAATACCGGTAGCAGTCAATGTCAGCCCACGAAGCCTCGGGGCCCCGACGTTCGCTGGTGTGGTTGCGGACCGCCTCAGCTACGCCAACGTGCCTGCGGATCTCCTGACCCCCGAACTCACCGAAGGAACGGTGATGGCTTATCCGGGCCTCGGTTTCGGGATGATGCAGGAGCTCAGAGCCCTCGGCGTGCACCTGTCGGTAGACGACTACGGCACCGGATACTCCTCGCTCGCCTACCTCAAGAGACTCCCCGCCACCGAACTGAAAATCGACCGAGAATTCATCAACGGCCTCACTCGCAACCACAACGACGCCATCATCGTGCAAAGCGCGACAGACCTCGGGCACGACCTGGGGCTCACCCTCGTCGCCGAGGGCGTAGAAGACCTGGCAACCCTGACCGCCCTCAAGGCACGAGGCGTCGATGTTGCCCAAGGTTTTTATCTGGGCCGACCTATGCCTGAGGACCTTCTCGATCAGTGGATGCTCGACCGAGAAAGCACAACGACACCGCACATCACAGTGCCCATCGACCCGCCCGCCGAAGGTGCTCATCAGGTCACCACCTGAACGACGCTGAACTGGCGGTCGCCAGTCGGGGGTCAAACGGCGGTTTGCGCCCCCCAGGCGACGACGGCGTTCTCTATCGCCCAAAGCATTGCAGCCGCGCGGCTTGAGACCCCGATCTTGCCGTACACGTGCTGGATGTGATGGTCGGCGGTTTTGGGCGAGATGAAGAGCTGGCTGGCGATCTCGCCGGTTGTGAGTCCACGGGCTGCCAAGCGCAGCACCTCAACTTCTCGAGGTGTCAGTCCATGAACGTGCTTGGGGCCAGCAGAGGTTAAGCCGCCGTTGTCGCCGTGGCCGGCGGCTTCGAGTACGGCGCTGGTCGCGCGCTGATCGAGCACGCCAGTTGCGACGAGGCGGCGAAGCTCGGCGGCGGCTAAGTGGGTTGAGAACGCCGGCCGATCTGCGCGGTCAGTGGTGAGCCCGACATACATGTCGGCGGTGGCCAGAATGTGCCCGCAGTTGCTGACCGCGTCGGAGTGCACCCGCTTGTGGTAGCCAGACCCGTCGGCTTTCTCGTGATGCGCGGCGGCGACCGGATTCAGCGCCGCGAGGGCCGGCGTTCGGCGCAGCATCTGCTCAGTCAGCATGGGATGGAGTTCGACCCGGTCGAACTCGGCGCGGGTGAGCCCGCTGGTCTTGTCCAAGATCGAGTTCGGTATCGCCGTCGTGCCGAACTCGTGGACTAATGCCGCTCGGCGCAACGTCGTGATCTCGTCGTCGGAGCAGCCGAGTATCGCTGCGGCCTCGGCGCTCAGTTGGGCGCACCGACGGCTGTGGCCCGCCATGTAGGGCGACTTCAGGTCGATGAAGTCGGCGGCAACGTTGAGGGCCTTGTCGAGGTCGGTGCCCTCAAGAATCCGTCGTGGTCTTGGTTCGAGGGCGAGCACGGCGTCCCACGGATCGTTCTTCTCGAGTCGCTCGATCCAAGCAGCTCCGTACGCGGAAAAGAGATCGGCCAATTCGGGGTCGTAGGTGCTGTCGCGCCGCGACCGCACGGTGTCGAGAGCTTCCGCGGGTGAGAAGAGACGGGCGATCGCCTCCATATCGTGACTGAGATGCACGACTCGCATGGCGAGCGGGATCTCTTCGCCCTTCGCACCGGCCGGAAAGCCGTTTCCGTTCCATCGCTCGAAGGTAAAGCGCAGTGCGTCGCGGACGTCGTCGCTCATGTCGAGGCGCCGTACGAGCATGTCGCCAACTTCGCATCCTGACGCGAAGTTGTGCACCGCCCAATCGTGCGCCCCGGCTTTGATCGCCGCGACGATGTGCTCCTGTTCTTCCGGCGAGTGACTGGCTGTCGCGTACGCGAACACATCGCGCATGACCTCCGCCGGATTCGCCGCGTCATGTACCAGCGTCTGCGCGCGGATCGCAATCTCGTCACCAAACAGAGTGGCAACTTCATGCGCGTGCCCCGTGCAGCCAATGTAGCGCAGCAGCGCGACCCAGTAGACCGTTTCGGACAGTTGCGCATCGAAGCCGGCCTCTTCGCAGATCGCTGACGCGAGCAGGCACGAACGCAGCTGAGATTCGAGGGGTTGGCCGAACGCGTTGTCCTGCGCAAGCGCGAATGTCGCGATGAACTCGCCGAGCCGCAGTGGTTGACCAGAAATAGGGAAACCTCCCGATGCCCGGCGTACGAGGAGACGCGCAGGATCACCGTACACACCCCGAACACAAAGGAGAACGGCAATGATCCTGGCAACCACGAAGGTCGAAAACTACGAGCGCTTCCTCGAGATTTTCTCGACGAAGGGCGCCGAGAAGCGCGCAGTGCATGGCTCCAAGGGCGCGACCGTGTTCCGCGACCCGATCGAGGACGACCGGGTTTGGGTCCTCTTCGACTGGGACGCCGACGGCTGGAAGAAGTTCGTTTCCGACCCCGAGACCCCAGGAATCATGCAGGAGGCCGGCCACATCGGAAAGCCGCAGGCCGCGGAACTCGGCGGCCGTTACGCCGCCTGACGGCGCCCCTGACGCAGCTGGTCCAGGCGGTGTGCGTCGCCTGGACCAGCTCGCTTTCATCACCCTCTGCAATCACCCTCTGCAATCACCCTCTGCAATCACCCTCTGCAATCACCCTCTGCACATCATCCAAGGGAGTGGACACATGAACGAATCAGCAGCCACCAGCGGTCCCATCAAGGTCGGTGTCATCACCGACCAGACCGGCCCGCTTTCCGTCATGGGCATCGCGAATGCGAACGTCGCCACGATGGTCATCGACGACATCAACGCTGAGGGTGGTCTCTTGGGGCGCCCGCTCGAGTTGCACCTCGAGGACAGCGAAACGACCGACAGCGTCGGTGCAGCAAAGGCCCGCAAGCTCATCCAGCACGATCGCGTCGACGTCATCTTCGGCGGTATCTACAGCTCGATGCGCCAGGCCATCAAGGGCCCGGCGGTCGTCGACGGCAAGACGCTTTATGTCTATCCGGAGCAGTACGAGGGCCAGGAATGCGATCCGCTGATCTTCTGCACCGGTCCGGTGCCGGCTCAGCAAATCGACCCGCTCATTCCATGGCTGATGCGAACGACGGGCGCGCGAAAGTTCTACCTGCCGTCGGCCGACTACATCTGGCCGCATGTGCTGAACGCCAAGGTCCGCGAGGCCGTCACCGCGAACGGTGGCGAGATCGTCGGCGAGGAGTATTACCCGCTCGACCACATGGACTACGGCGCGACTATCGACGCCATCGTCTCCACCGGTGCAGAAGTCGTGTTCAACACCATCGTTCCACCCGGCGTCGGTCCATTCCTGCAGGGTCTATACGAGTCGGGCTTCGTCAAGCGCGGCGGTAAGCTGGTCTGCACCTACGTCGATGAGAACGTGCTGGACATGGTGCCGGCCGAGTGGGTCGAGGGCCTTTACAGCTGCCTCGACTACTACCAGGACGTCAGCGATCCGTTCAGCCGGGAACTACTCGACAGGTACAACCGACGGTTCCCGGGTGGCCCCAAGTTCGCGGCTGGCAGCGCGTGCACCGGCCTCTACCGCGGGCTGCGGCTGTGGCAGGCAGCGGTGACCGAAGCGGGCTCGCTCAACCAGGACGACGTCATCGCCGCGCTCGACCGCGCGCGTATCGCCGACGGGCCTGGCGGCCCGGCCGAAATGGTGCCAGGACAACACCACGTGCGGATGAACATGTACATCGGTCAGGCGGAGAACGGTCGGTTCAGGACCGTCGAAAGCCTCGGCGTTATCGACCCGCAAGAACGCAGCCTCGCGACCGCGTGAGCAACGCGGGGGCCGGCTCGCACCGAGCCGGCCCCCGCGTCGACTCAGGTTGATCGGTGGCGAGGATCACGCTTAATCAGGCGAAAGTCTGACAAGCCGGGAGGTCGCGGCCTAGGCTCGACGTCGTGCCCCGCATCCGGATCTTGCGCATCGCGACCGCTCTTCTTGTGGTTGCTGCGATCGTTCCCACGGCGGCAACCACGGCGGCGACAGCTGCCACTTCAGGTCCAGCGCTCACCGTGGATGCAGCTGCTGGCCGGCACTCCATCAGCAACGACATCTACGGCATGAACTTCGCCAACGCCGCGCTGGCCACCGAACTTGGGCTTACCGCTGACCGGTGGGGCGGCAACAGCACGAGCCGCTACAACTACACGAACAACACGCACAACACCGGCAGTGACTATTACTTCGAGAACATCGTCGATGCAATTTCACTCGACTCATTCGTTGCCGCCGATCTCGCGCACGGTACCAACCCGGTCGTGACGGTTCCAGCGCTCGGCTGGGTATCGAAGACATCGCCGTCGACGCACCCGTTCGCGTGCGGCTACAAAGTCTCGATCTACGGCGCGCAACAGTCGACCGATCCCTACGACTCGACCTGCGGCAACGGCAAGCACACCAACGGCGCGGCGATCGCCGGCAACGCGCCGTCCGACACGTCAGTGGCCGAGAACGGCGCGTTCGATCAGTCGATGGTGACGCACCTCGTACAGAAGTTCGGAACTGCCTCACAAGGTGGTGTGCGTAGCTACGAGATCGACAACGAGCCGGCACTGTGGAGCAGCACGCACATCGACGTGCACCCATCGCCGCTGAGTTACGACGAGCTGTGGCAGAAATCCCTTGCTGCTGCGCTTGGAATCAAGGCGGCCGATCCGTCCGCGACGGTCGACGGCCCTGGCGACGATGGTTGGTGCGCGTACTTCTATGCGCCAGACGACCCGGGCACCTGCGGACCCGGCCCAGACCGCACCGCACACGGAAATCTGCCCATGGCCGCGTGGTATCTCCAGCAGTTTGCCGCGTACAACCAGGCCCACGGGCAACGGCTCCTCGACTATTTCGATGAGCATTTCTATCCGCAGGAGGCCGGCGTTGCCTTGTCGACCGCCGGCACTGCGGCGACCCAGGCGCTGCGCCTGCGGTCGACCCGCACACTGTGGGATCCGACGTACACCGACGAATCCTGGACCGCCGACCTCGGCCTCGGCTCGGTCGATCTCATCCCGCGCATGCAGCAGTGGGTCGCGCAGTACTACCCCGGCACCAAGACGGCGATCAGTGAATACAACTGGGGTGGCCTCGAGTCGATGAACGGCGCACTCGCGCAAGCCGACGTCCTCGGCATTTTCGGTCGCCAAGGGCTCGACCGCGCGCAACTGTGGAGCCCGCCCGCGTCGTCCAGCCCTGGTGCTTTTGCGTTTCGCATGTACCGCAACTACGACGGCCACGGTTCGCGGTTCGGTGACGAGAGTGTGAGTGCAAGCAGTGCCGACCAGGGGCAGCTGGCGGTATATGGTGCGCAGCGTTCGATCGACGGCGCGCTTACGGTGCAGGTCGTCAACAAGACCGGCGGCGATCTGACCAGCACGCTGAACGTGCACAACGCGCCGACGTCTGCAGCGCAGGTTTTCACCTATAGCGGAGCAAATCTGGGCGCGATCCTGCAAGGCCCGGACACCGCTTTCTCGGCAGGCAGCCTCGCGCATACCTATCCCGCAAACAGCATCACGTTGCTCGTCATCCCGACTGATGTGGCGGTATCGCGGCTCGGGGGAGCGAATCGCGATGCGACCGCGGCAGCCGTTGCCCTCGCGAGCTATCCGACGGCGGGCTCGGCCAAGGCAGTCGTGCTAGCGCGTGACGATGTGTACGCCGACGGACTTACCGGGTCGCCGTTGGCCAGCGCTCTCGATGGTCCGCTGCTGCTGACCAACCCCGCGTTCTTGTCGACCGATACGCGCAACGCGATCACGCAGGTGTTGTCGCAGGGCGGCACCGTCGACCTGCTCGGCGGCACCAACGCAGTTTCGGCGCAGACGGCTTCGACGCTGACCTCGCTCGGATACCACGTCGTGCGGATCGGGGGCGCTGATCGCTACGCGACGGCTGGCCTTGTCGCCGATCAAATCGCGACCGTGCGCACGGTCGACCACATCTATCTGGCGACGGGCTTGAATTTTCCGGACGCCGAGTCGGCCGCCGATGCAGCTGCGGTGAACCACGGGGTCGTGCTACTCACCGATGGGACAGCGACGGCGTCGGAGACCTCGCAATGGATGAGTGCGCACCCGGGCCTTGGCGCCGTCGCAATCGGTGGGGCGGCTGCAAGTGCTGATCCGTCGGCGACGGCGTTGGTCGGTGCTGATCGCTACGCGACGGCCGCGAAGGTCGCCGCGAGCGTGTTGCCGAGCCCAGTCGGTGTCGTCATTGCGACTGGTGCCAACTTCCCTGACGGCCTGGCTGGCGCGGCCTATGCCGCTCATTTTGGCTGGGCGATGCTGCTGGTGTCGCCGGGCGCCGCACAGCTCGACACCGATCAGGCCAGCTACTTGCACTCGGTCGCGAGCCCGGTGAAGAACCTCGTCACGGTTGGTGGGACGACGGCAGTACCGGCCGGCGCCGTGAGTCTGGTGCTGTCGGGGCTCACCTGACGTCTCGCCTCTGCCTGCGCAAGCCGCGGGGAGAGGGCAATCGGTTCGCGGGTGTCGCCGTCAGGAAACCTCAGCATGACCCACAGCGGCAGCCCCACTGTGAAGATGACCAGCACCACACCCAAGGGAATGTTCAACAAGATCCAGTTCATCGTCAGTGGCGCGGTGGCTCAGTGTTGGGCCGCGCCTTTCACCTCCAGCCCTTACCGTGCCGGACGCGGATGCGAGGAAGCTCACGTGTACCTGACAGTCTCCTGAATCACTCGAGACCTGAGACCCGCGGCGCATCAGTGCTTCACGTACCCGAATAAAGTGGCGGGACGGTTTGAGGTATGCGGCGAGGAGGTGGTCCGCTATGCAAGGCATGGGCGGCGCACTGTCCGGCAGCAATCCGATAATTGTGGCCGCGTTTGAGGCAGCATTGCGGCACCAAGGGTTGATCGTGTTCGTCCTGTTGGCTATCGCTGCTGCGGCATGGGTGTGGCCCTACACACTGCCAGCGCGCCCCGTGACATCAGAAGCCGATTCGGCTGTTGCTCCGGCGACACTGACCGAGCACCCGGCGCGCAAGTGGCTACGGATCAGCTTCGGGGTGCTCTGGATCTTCGACGGGTTGCTGCAGATTCAGACGGCTATGCCGGTCGGACTACCCACCCAGGTCGTACAGCCAGCGGCGTCGAGTTCACCCGCGTGGGTTCAGCACGTTGTCAACCAGGGCGTACTGATCTGGTCACGACACCCGATTTCGGCGGCGGCCTCCGCAGTGTGGATTCAAATCGGGGTAGGGGTCTTGCTGCTGGTGGCCCGGCGCGGTCGAGCGTCGCAACTGGCCGGCCTGGTGAGCGTGGGCTGGGGTCTTGTGGTGTGGGTCTTCGGTGAGGCTTTCGGAGGGCTCTTCGGGTCAGGTCTGAACTGGATGTTCGGCGCGCCAGGCGCTGTGCTGTTCTACTGCGCGGCCGGCGTACTCATCGCCGTGCCGGAACGGGCCTGGCTCGGGCAACGACTCGGCCAGGTGCTACTGCGAACGATGGGCCTGTTCTTTGTCGGCATGACGGTCCTTCAGGCATGGCCCGGTCGTGGGTCCTGGCAGGGGCAGGCCAATCCGCAAGCAACAGCCGGCAGCCTCACCTCGATGGCGCAGACCATGTCGAAAACGCCACAACCGCACGCGCTGTCTTCGCTGATCAACTCGTTCGCAACATTCGATGCACAGCATGGCTGGGCCGTGAACCTTGTCGTCGTGGTGTCGCTCGCCGTCCTCGGCAGTGCGCTGCTGACCGGTCGGCGACAACTGATGTCCGGCGCTCTCGTGGTCGGTACGGTGTTGTGCGTTGCGGTCTGGGTATTCGTGCAAGATCTCGGGTTCCTCGGGGGAGTCGGCACCGACCCCAACAGCATGATCCCGACGTTGCTCCTCCTTGCCGCCGGCTACCTGGCGCTGACCCGGAGCACCGCGACCGGACCCGCACTGGCGCTTGAACCGCTTGAGCACCTTGACGGAGTCGAAGCTGCCGAACCGATGCCGACCGGAGGGTCACGACGGTTTCGGCCGATCGCCTCACCGGTTGCGTCGGGCGTGGTCGCGGCAATCGCTGCGCTCGGCGTCGTTTTGGTCGGCGCGGTACCGATGGCCTTTGCATCGGCCAATCCACGTGCCGACTCGATCGTCTCCGAAGCCCTCAATGGCCAACCTCAGCGCACCAACACACCGGCTACCCCGTTCAGCCTGATCGATCAACACGGCGCGACGGTTGACCTTGCGTCGCTGCGCGGTCGGACCATCGCGCTTACTTTCCTTGACCCTGTCTGCACCAGCGACTGCCCCTTGATTGCCCAACAGTTCCGGCAAGTCGACGAGACGTTCGGAGCGTCAGCGAGTAAGACGACGGCGTTCATCGCGGTGGTCGCAAACCCGACGTACCGCGGCCTGCCATTCGTGCAGGCATTCGACTCGCAAGAACACCTCGACGCTCTACCCAACTGGTACTTCCTCACCGGGACGCTGGCCCAACTGACGGCGGTGTGGAACGCGTACGGCATCCAGGTGCAGACCATCGGCAGCGGCGGGATGGCTGCCCACGGCGACACGGCGTACGTCATCGACTCCGCAGGTAATCTGCGCAGCGTCCTGGGCTCCGACCCTGGAAATTCGCCCACCGACTCAGCATCATTTGCCACGCTGCTGAACAGAGAGATGCGCGCGGTACTGCCAGGATGACGTCACCGCATTCTTTCCGATACATGCACCTGAATGGACGCCGAGGGGTGGCCGCCGCCCTTACGCTCGGCGCGTTGTTAGCCAGCTCCCTGGCAGCATGCAGCGTCCACTCGAGCAAGCCCGCAGGCTCTTCGGCGTCAGCAGGCACTGCGATCGGTGCCCCACTGCCGACGTCCGTCACTACGGCAAGCGGGACGTGGGCGACGATTCCGATGGGTCAACTCGACGACCCGCTCAATACGTTCTGGGAAGCGTTCTTTCTCCCAACGGGTACCCAGCGTTGGGTCGAACGTACGCCGCCTGACGTCGCCGACAACGGTGGTCTGATTGCCGCTGTGACGCCGACGAGTGTTGTCATCGGTTTCCGTCCCAGCGATCTGCTGAGCTTCTCTCCGCTTGCATCGACTACTGACGGCGGGGTCACCTACACGCCCGGCTTGCTAGCCGGCGGGTTGGCAAACTTTCCCGATGCGCTAAGTGTGGCATCGAGTGGTCGCGCGGTCGCCCTCACCGTTACCCAGGTCTTGACGAGCGCATCGGCGCTTGCCGCGTGGCAACCGGTGGCGACCGTTGCCACGATCACCGCGTCGTCGGCAGGCCGTGGCTGCCGCCCGCTGCAGATGACCGCCGTCGCCGCCACCGACGCTGGCACCTTCATCGGCACCGCGTGCGGTGCGCCGGGCGTCGTCGGGCTTGTCGAGCAGACAGGCTCGACGTTTACCTCGGTCGGTCTGCAACTACCGGGAGCCGATGTCAAGGATCGCGTCGAAGTAGACCGTCTAACGCGGGACGGCTCGGGCGTTGCGGCTCTGCTCGGCGTCCGGGGTAGCTCGGGGACGAGCTATATCGCCGCGTGGAACTCCACCCCGGGCTCGGCGACGTGGACGCTGTCGGCGCCCATTGCCATGGTCGGCGCGCTCGTCTCGACCGCTGTCACCTCGAGCGGCGGCTTCGCGGTGGTCACCCGAAGCAGTTCCGGTGCACTCAGCGCAGCCGTCATCAACGGAGCGGGCACCAACTGGGCGCAGCTGCCCAGCCCACCGACCGGCACTGCCACGATCGCCGTTTCCGACGCACGAACAGACGCACTCGCGGTCGACAATGCGACGTTCCTTGACTACCGATTGACGGCCGGACAATGGGTTAAGGCCCAAACCACCGTGGTGGCCGTTCCGTTTGGCTCGTCGGGCTGAGGTGCTCGCGGCTGGGTTTTAGCGGCCCAGCGAGACTGGAACTGCCCGTGGCAGCGAGGGTTTGGTCTTGTCATCGTCGTCCAGCCACTTCGTGACGGTGTAGAGGATCGACGGCAGGAACGTGACCTCGCCGCATACCCATAGGATCGCGCCCGCGATCTGCTGGTCGCTCTCCTGGGCAGCTAAACCTCGACTGGCGTACCAGGGGTAGAGGTCGTGGGTGAACATCACCATCGTCATCGCGATCAACACCATCGTGACGTTCGACGCGATGAGTGCGACGACGCGTCCGACGGGCTCGAGCGCCGGACGGAACGGGTACGAGCCGAAGATCTGGAGCCACAGGCAGACGCCCAGCCCGAAGAACGATCCGTGCTCGAGCCAGATGTGCACGCTGGAGTTCGACGCGCCGAGATCGAACGGGCCGGGCAGGTGCCAGACGAGCATGTTGATGTTAAACAACACGACCGGAGTCCACGGCCGCGACGCAACCTTGCGCACGGCGGCCGCCGCACGCCACCCCGACGAGCCGTCGACCGGACGCCGACCACGCGTACGTCGCAACAGCGCCCCGTACGCGCGTGCGACCGGCCGCGGCAGCCCACGCAACAGCGGAACCCACGGCGCTCCGAGCACGATGAGTGGCGGCGCGACGAAGGCCAGCAAGATGTGCTGCACGACGTGCGCGGTCAGATAGGTTCCCGCCCAATAGTCGACCGGCGAGACAACTGCCAGCAGCAGGACGACGAGGGCAGCCCACCAGATCAACGCTTGCCTGATCCACGGATCGGTGGGCCGACCCGACCTGGCGATCGCGTTCAGGTGCCGGCGCAACCCGCGACCGTGTACAGCGGCGATGACCGCGATCACCACAATGAACGGGTCGAAGGACCAGTGCTGGAAGGCGGCTATCGAAGCGCTCCTTCCTCGGTGGTGACACCTGAACTGGTTGTAGTGTTCCTGCAGTGACAGACACCCCGACTCCGACGGAAACGCCGACGCTCACGGAGCCGCCGACACCGCCGTTGTGGTCGTGGGTGCTGCACCATCGCAAGAGCAGCATCGCAGCCACGGTTGTCATCGTGCTCGCTCTGGTCGCCGTCGTCGACTGGCCGCATCGCGCAACCCCAGGCCAACTGCGATCTGACTTCGCTCAGTATGCGACTCAAGTCAGAGGCGATCTCCAGTCGTGCAGCGTCGAGGTTGGAGAGACGCTCAGCGCGTACAACCAGATCACGGCCGGCGTGGTGCGCGACCGGCAGACGGCCCAGGCGATCGCGAGCCAGACCGCACTCGACTGCACGCCGATGGGAAACAGTCGCATCGACGACCTCGGAACTCTGCAACCGCCCTCGTCGCTGGCGAATTACGGCCTCGGCGCGGCGACGCAGCAGCTGTACGTGTGGAGCTTCCCGACCGCCGTCGACGTCGCCCAGGACATCGAGCACCTCATGTCGTCGCCCGGCGACCCGGCCACGCTGGCTGACCTGAAGGCCCGGCTCACCCAGATGAGTACGGCCGGCGCGAGCGCGCAAAACGCGTTCAACAGAGCGGCCGGACGCCTGGCGACGCCACCCGTCGACTTCGGTCTCGATCAGGTGCGGCCGAGCGTGCTGGTCGGGTAGCAGCGGAACCAGCGTTAGTTGCCCCGGCGTTGGAAGAAGCCCCAGACCACCGCGGCTGTGAATAGCGAGACGGGGAAGATGAAGGTCATGAACTGGCTGGTGTGCATCGCTGCCTCTCAGTTCAGCACGGAGAAGAGGATGAAGAGCACGATATTGACCAGCGCGACGAAGACGACGAACGCCTTCGCACCAAGAGCCGAGCCTGCGAACGCAAGCTGAATGCGGTCGTCGCGGTTCGCACCCTCGGGCGACAGTACCCACCGCACCCGCAACGACCGTGCCAGCAACGTCTCGAGCCAGTACGCGGTGGCCAGGCAGTAGATCGCGAACAGCGGCATCGTGGCGACGTAGACCGACGCGAAACCGGACGAGCCCGGCGCCCAACCCAGGTTCGTCATGCTCGCGAGTTGTGTGATGGCGGCTGCGAGGAACAACACCGAGGCGATCCCGCATGCCACCCGCCAGTCGGCGGAGTTCGTGCGCGACCGGCCCGACTGCCACGACCACGTGTAGAACCAGAAGAGCGCCGCACCTACAAGCACCATCGCCAGCACCGGGACGCTGACGAAGTCGGACTCTCGCTGCCCGGGCGCACGCCACAACGCGTCGTTGTCGAGCGAGTGCAGGTAGAAGTACGTGAAGACGGCCGACCCGAAGAGCATCGCTGACAGTGCGACGAACAGACGCGAGCCTGTCCAGTAAGCCCCGCGAATCGACGTCCGCTCAAGACTGATGTCGCGCGCGCGATTCTCCGCCTCACCTGGCGCCATCGCATCCGTCGTCACGTCAGTTCACCTCTTCATACTGAGTCGGGACGCCGGGTGGTTCGCCGCCGATGTAGGCCATAGGTCCGGCGCCCGTGCCGTATTCATACGGGCTCGACACGACAGTCGGCACGTGCGCGAAGTTGTACGCGACAGGCGGGGTGGAGGTCATCCACTCCATGCCGCGCGAACCCCACGGGTTGCCGACCGGCTCGGTCGGGCGCGGGTCGATGAACATCGTCTTCACGAAGTTGTAGACGAAGATCAGCATCGAGAGGCCGATCAGGTAGGCCGAGATCGACACCCAGTCGTTGAGACCCTGCAAGGCCTTCTCGTATTCGAAGACGCGACGCGGCATGCCCAGCTCGCCGATGGCGAACAGCGGCAGGAACGTCGAGTTGAAGAAGATAAAAAGGGTCCAGAAGTGAATCTTGCCGAGGCGTTGGTCGAGCTGGCGTCCGGTCATCTTCGGCAGCCAGTAATAGACGCCGCCGAAGAACGTGAAGATCAGCCCGCCCATGATCGTGTAGTGGAAGTGGGCCATTACGAAGAAGCTGCCGTGCGCAACAGCATCGGTCGGGACGTCGGACAGGAAGACGCCGGAAATGCCGCCGATCAGGAAGTTGAAGAGCATCCCGAGGACGAACAGGATCGGGACGGTTAGTCGTAATCGGGCGCGCCACAGCGTTCCGACCGCGGCGAGGTAGATGATGCCCGTCGGGATCGAGATCAGTTCGGTGGTCAGCATGACGACCGGTCGCATGTCGGGGTTCATGCCGCTGACGAACAGGTGGTGTTGCCAGACGAAGAACGACAGCACGCCGACGCCGACCATGCCGGCGACCGCCGTGCGGTAACCGAACACCGGCTTGCGTGCGAAGACCGCGAGCAACTCAAGTGCAATGCCGAAACCTGGAAGCGCAAGGATGTACACCTCGGGGTGGCCGAAGAACCAGAACAGGTTCTCCCACAGGTACGAGCTACCGCCGTGAGCCGCGTCGAACAACGCGGTCTGGGTTGTTCGATCCATCAACCCCATGTACGTCGCAGCAACCAGCACGGGCGCGGCGAGCACCATCAGCATCGCGGTCACCAGCATCGACCACACGAAAACCGGCACCCTTGTCCACGTCATGCCGGGCGCCCGGTAGTTGATGATCGTGCAGATGATGTTGAAGCCACCGACGATCATCGAGAAGGCCATCAGCCCGAACGCGACGAGATAGGCGTCTTGGCCTTCGCCGGCCTCGATCGACAGCGGCGCGTAGCCGGTCCAGCCGGTCGGGAAACCGCCGACGATGATGCCTGACAGCAAGACGATGAACGCTGCGGGAGTGATCCAGAACGAGAGCGCCTCAAGCCGCGGGTACGCCATGCGGCGCGACCCGATCATCAGCGGCACGAGGTAGTTGCCGAACGGGCCGAGGATGACCGACGTCATCAACATCATCATCATCGTGCCGTGCTCGCCGACGATCTCGATGTAGGTTCCCGGCTGAAAGATGTGGCGCGTCGGTGACAAGAGTTCAGAGCGGATCGCCAACGCGAACAAGCCGGCGACGAAGAAGTAGAAGAGCATCGCGACGAGGTACTGCACGCCGACGACCTTGTGGTCGAGCGTGTAGCTGAAGTAAGAGCGCAGCGTGGGCTTCCGCTCGTGCGCCCCTTCAGCTTCGCTCGCCGGCGCGTAGCCGAACATCTTCTGGAACGGGTAGTTCAGCGCGCCGATACCTGCGAGCCAGCCGAACGTGGCGAACAGGTAGCCGAGCACGAATGCGTGGTTGTTCTGCCCCTCGCCCTGCACCTGCTGGTAGGTGTGCGCGATCCAGTTGCCGACCATGTGCCCGATCGCGTAGCCGGCAGCCGCACCGACAAACGCCAGGACCAGGTTCGGGCCGAGCCACCACGGCCGGTCGGCACGGGGTGCGGGCGGCCCGGCAGGGTTACCCGCCCTGTCGACCGCCGGGGGCGCCGTCGTATCCATTGCCATGAGTCGCGGCCCTCCTACGGAATCACACTGGGCGAGGCGGGACCAGGCGGCGGTCCGCTGGGCAGCGGGTCCTGGCCTGGGTCGTAGTACCCGCCGTCCGACTGCGGCAGGTAGATGTCCGCATACGGCGGCAGGAAGGGAATCAACTGCTGATACGTCGACGATGCCTTCGTGGCCCACGTCTTAAAGTCGGCTGGGCTCACTACCTTGCCGGTCGTGGTCATCGAGCCGTGATACAAGCCACACAACTCGTCGCATCGGATGTTGACCGAGCCGATCTTGTCGGCGGTGCCGAACGCGACGTTGTTCACTCCGGGGTTGGCGTCGGCCTTGATGCCGAGGTTCACCGCCCAGAACGAGTGGATGACGTCAAGGGAGGTGACGCTGTACTGAACCTCCTGGCCGGCAGGTACGACCATGACGTCGCTCTCGAAGCCGCCGTACTGCGGGTAGCGGAACGTCCATCGCCATTGCTGCCCGATCACCTGGACGACCAGCAGCTTGCTTTGAGCCGCGTTGGCGTCGTAGCCGGTGGGGGTCCAGATCGGCGACGGGCCAGAACCCGTTCCGGCGCCATCGTTATGCGCTAGGTCGACAGTTCCGAACACGAACAGCGCAAGGACCGTCGCCGTCGTGACGCCGAGCCAGATCGCTTGGAATCCAGCGTGGCCCTTCAGCGGCGGACCGTCACCGACCTCGTCGACGGGCGTGCTGGACTTGACGCGCCAGTTGGTCAGTACGTAGCCGAGGTAGACCCACACGAACACGAACACGGGGACGGCGATAGTGCCCAGCAGTCGGTTGCCGTCTTGCTGCACGCGCGCCTGGTCGGAGTCTTTGCCTGGCGGCATGTGCGGGCCCCACACGAAATAGACCAGCACCATGCCGATGACCGACAGCACGACCCAGATGACGGCGATGCGCATCATGTGCTGGCGGTCGGTGCGTGGCGCAGCAGAGGCAGTTGACGCAGCGGTCATCAGGCCACGACCTTCAGGAAGCCGTTCATGTAGCCGAGTGTTGACATCCCGCCGCCGTTCCCGGTCGGCCAGCCAAGGCCGCAGGGTACGAAGCATTGCCAGGGGTACAGCCCGGCCGCGGGCGTCTTGATCGTGAACGTGATCGTGTTGTGGTCAAACGACGAATCACAAGGGGCGATGCTGCACACGTTCGTCGCGGCGGAGGCGATGCCCGGCATCGGCACCGAGATACCGAGCGACGGGACGGCGAAGGTGTGACCGATTCCGTTGTCGGTGTTGTCGTTGATGATGCGAACCGGCGCGCCACCGTTGAGAACCTCGGTGCCGTCGACGGTTCCTTCCACCTGATCCATGAAGGAGTTGCGCAGGAGGCTGCCGGTGTCGTACTGGTCAATGGTGAAGTGCACGAGCGTGTTCGCCTTCAACTTGAACATCGTCGTGTGCACCCACTTGCCGTTGATGTCGGCGAGGTACGACACGTAGGTCGGGTGCGGCCCGTATCCGAGCGCGGGGACCGCCTGCAGGTGGATCTCTTCGTCTGCCCCAGTCGCCGCCGCGGCAACGGTCGGTGGGTAGTGGAGGAAATACAAGAACAACATGACCACCCCCGCCACGAAGACGGCGAACACGACCCCAACGGCAGTCGCACGCATCGGTCTGCTCATCTCGGCCTTCCTGTCAGCGGGAGTACTGCCCGCACACTCGTCACAGCCATGACCGCACCAGCACATCGACTGACGCGGCGATGCAGAGCAAGCTGAGGTAGGTGATCGACCAGTGGAACAGCCGCATCGGTTTGGGGTCGTCGCCGCGCGCAATCCGCGACCGCAGCGTGTGCGCCTCTCGGATGAACACCGCGCCGAGCGCCACTGCCACGGCCAGAAATACCACGCTCAAGTGGGCGACCGGGTAGAGCAGCAACGACGTCGCGACCATCGCCCATGAGTAGAGCACGATCTGGCGCGCGACGACGGGCGCCGTAGCGACGACCGGGAGCATCGGCACGCTGGCGGCTGCGTAGTCCTTCCGGAAGCGGAACGCGAGCGCCCAGAAATGCGGCGGCGTCCACAGGAACACGACACCGAAGAGGACGACGGGGGTCCAGGCGAGCGAATCGGTCACGGCCGCCCATCCGATCAAAACCGGCATGCAGCCGGCGGCGCCTCCCCACACGATGTTCTGGGAGGTACGCCTCTTGAGCAGCGCCGTGTACACCAGCACATAGAACGCAATGGCCGCCGCCGTGAGACCAGCCGCGAGCAGATTGGTTGTGAGCGCAAGCCCGGCTACCGCGATCACGCCGAGTGTGAGGCCGAATGTCAGGGCATTTCTCGGGCTGATTGAACCGCGAGACAACGGGCGACGTTCCGTCCTGTGCATGAGCGCGTCGATGTCGCGGTCGAGGTAGCAGTTCAGCGCGTTGGCGCTACCCGCGGCTAGCGCGCCACACACCAAAGTGGCGCTGAACACACGGAGGGAAGGAACACCCCGCGCGGCGAGGACGAGCGCGGGGACGGTGGTAACGACCAATAACTCAATGATGCGGGGCTTCGTGAGAGCCACGTAGTCACTGACGGTCGCCCGCCTGGAGCGCCACATCGGCAGCGCGAGAAGAGGGGCCGCTGCCACGTACGCCCTCCTTGTCACGCCTACCGGCCGAACTGCAATCGATAGCAACCCGGGATGGGCGTCACTCTAGGACCTTCGCCGCCACAATGGCAGCACTTCAGGCGCACCTATTTTGACGGCGTTTCGTGCCGAGGATTCGACCGTTGCGTCGACCAACGGACACCGCTCCTCATGAAGGCCATCGGCCAGCGGGCTTTCTTTGCCGCTTGTTGAATTCCGGGAGGCCTGGACATTGCCATCACCTGACCCGGTGGCGGCGAGCGTCCCTGGACGGCACTGCGCCAGCGTCACTAGCCTGAGTTCCATGTCCGACGAGCGGCCGGCGCGGAACTCGCTGATGTGGACGCTCACCGCGCTGGGGATGGTTGTCGCCTTCCTTTTACTTGGTCGTTGGCAGCTCAGCCGGGTATACCGGCCGGTCGACGGCTACTCAGCCGAGCCGGCCGCCGTCCCGTTCGCAGATCTGATCCCGTCCAACGGCGCCGCTCCGGCTACCGCCGACTCGCGCCAGGTCAGTCTGACCGGCCACTACGTGGCGGATCGGCAGGCTGTCGTGCCGGGCCACACCCTCAGCGGCCAAGCCGTGTCCTGGGTGGTAACACCGCTCCGCACGCACGACGGCACTGAGGTCCTCGTGGTGCGAGGCTGGCTGGGCCCCGGCAGCCAGGCCCTCGCGGTGCCTCCGGCAGGTTCGGTTGTCGTGACCGCGCGGATCGAGCCGGGCACGGTGCTGCCGAGCGGGGTAGTTGGCGCGGCTGGCGTTTCGACCCGAGGGTTGTCCGGCTATCTCATTCGAACTGCCCAGGCGCCGCCTGACCCGCTGTCCCTGCAGCCGGTTCCGGCGGCGCCCCCGCACACCCGCGCAGCCGCAGAATTCCACCTCCAGAACGCGATCTATGTCGTGCAGTGGTTTCTGCTCGCCGTGATCGCGGTCGTGGCCTGGTGGCGATTCCTCCGGGCGAGCCGCGAATGGCGCGCCGAGGAGGCCAGAGCGCCGCTCGAGCCGGTGGCCTGAACGATGCGGCGATCAACTCTCCGCGACCAGCGCGGCGAGAACCTGCTTCAGGGTCGCTGAGGTGAGAGGGCCGATCACCCGGGCCGCAATTCGGCCCTGTCTGTCGAGGACGACGGTGCTCGGTATGCCCTGCGGCAGCATCGGCAATTTGCGCAACAGCGAACCACTTTTGTCGACGAAGATCGGGTACGTCATCCCGGCCGAGAGGGCGAAGGCGCGGCCGTCAGCCTCGGTGTCCTGTTCGTCGATTCCGACGAAGACCACGTTCCGTGCGGCGAACAGTTTTGCCGATGAGCCGAGCATGGGTGACTCCTCGCGGCAAGGGCCACACCACGACGCCCAGACGTTCAGAAGGACGATCTTGCCCCGCCCGACGCCGTCGAGCGACAGCGATCCCCCGGTGAGCATCTGACCGGTCAGCATCGGCGCGGGGCGTCGCTGGCTAGCCGGGTACATCGTGACGCCAATGACGTTGATCGAGTCAGACGCGTTCGACGACGACGGCGAACGTGGCTGAACGAGCGCACAGCCCGCAAGCATGAGGGATGACACGATCAAGGGTGCCAAAAGGCGACGCATGCATGCCCAGCGCCGCGATGAATGTCGGTGCCGAGCACCTCCTGCGGGCATCCGCGGAGTGTACGCCCGCAGGTTAGATCCGGCCGCCGGTGCTGCCGTCGGAGAGCCGCTGGGCAAGGTACACCGGAACGATGAACAAGACGACGAGAGCCGCTGCGACTGCGTTGACAATCGGTGCCTGGTTCGGCCGGAACAGGTTGTTGAAGATCCACTGCGGCAGTGTCTGGATGCTCGGCCCCGCCGTGAAGGACGTAACGACGATCTCGTCGAACGAGAGCGCGAACGACAGCAGCGCACCCGCGACGAGGGCCGATCGCACGGCCGGAAAGGTCACGAACCGAAAGGTTTGCCAGGTCGTTGCACCAAGGTCCATTGAGGCTTCCTGCAAGGTGCGGCCAGTTCGTCGAAGGCGCGCAGCGACGTTGTTGAAAACCACGACGATGCAGAACGTCGCATGGCCGAGTACGACGGTAAAAAGCCCGAACGAGATGCCCAACGGAACGAGTACCGTGCGAAACGCCGAGTTCAGGGCGATGCCGGTCACGATGCCGGGGAGGGCGATCGGCAAAATCAC
>Ga0209863_10000501_pt1 | contig 19271 bp, 16 predicted proteins | sample OrgsoiDNA2013046_FD_185796 | JGI IMG/M metagenome (GOLD analysis project Ga0209863, IMG submission 185796) | Permafrost soil microbial communities from the Arctic, to analyse light accelerated degradation of dissolved organic matter (DOM) -... | ecosystem: Environmental > Terrestrial > Soil >...
GTGGGTGATCGCCGGTTCGCCCAGCTTCCAGCAGAGCAGGATGGTGCGGCCCTCAAACTCGCAGGGGAAGTCGAGCAGGCCGATATCGATGTCCTTTACTTGCACGCCGATGGAGTCGATTTCCGCCAGGGCGTCTTTGGCGCGCTGCTCGGCTTTGACGCGCTCGGCCTTGCGGCGGGCCAGGGGGACGACATCGAGAAACATTCCCCCATTCACGAAGATTCGGTGCTGCAAGGCTTGCTGCTCGGCCTCGACGGCTTCCATCAGGTTCTTGCCGGCAATCGCGGTGCGCAGAAGAGACTCGAGAACGGGCAGCAGGGAGTGAGCTTCGTCGAGGGTAAAAGTCCGGTCGGACATGGTTCTATTCTACTCCATGTAGCGCGGGCGCCCTCGCCCGCGTGCGTGCGGCGGAGTGAGTCTGTAGGCGAAAAAAAACGGCTGGGAAACGTTGTCCCCAGCCGCTGGCTTTCGGAGCTCCCGCGAGGAGAGCTACTGCGGGAGAAGGACGGAGTCGATGACGTGGATGACTCCATTGGAACAGGCGATGTCGGTCTTCACGACGTTGGCGTTGTCGACCATCACTTTGCCGCCATCGACCATGATCTTGACGTCCTTGCCGTTGACGGTCTTGGCCTCGTGCAATTTCACGACATCCTTGGCCGTGACTTTGCCGGCAACCACATGGTAGGTAAGGATCGCGACCAGCTTGTCGTGATTTTCAGGCTTGAGCAGGTCGTCGACGGTACCAGCGGGCAGCTTAGCGAAGGCTTCGTCGGTGGGAGCGAAAACGGTGAACGGGCCCGGGCCTTTAAGCGTGTCGACCAGTCCGGCAGCCTTTAACGCCGCGGCCAGAGTTTTGAAATTTCCCGCCGCAACGGCGGTGTCGACGATGTCTTTCTTGTCCATGCTGCCTGCGCTCATGGTGAGCGAGAACGACAACAGGGAGAGTGCAAGAGCAAGTGCAATGCGCTTCATTCTGTGATTCTCCTGAGAGTTTCTGTCTGATTAGTTTTGCTGACGATTTAATAGTGAGGCAAATTTGTTTGAGGAAGAGGCAAAATTTGGCCCTTGCCGCAGTTCGTTTGCTCACAGGTTTAAGAAGGGCTACTGGCGCCGCCGTGACAGGAAAATGCTCTCAGTGCGTTCGCGCGTGAGAGGGATCGGGCGATGTGGCTGAGCTGACGTCGATAGGTAAAGTAAGGAGTGGCGCGTTGCAGCTTCCGTCTCTGCTGTAGTTGGTGCAGTGCGCGGCCACATCTTTGCGTTGCGGGGATTGCGCAAACTGCCAGACGTCCGCGAACGCGATGCCGCTCTGCGCCGGACTTGCCGGATGTGGCGGGAACGTGCAACCGGGAGCGGGTGGGCAGGCATCATTGGTGACCCAATAAGTAATGTTGCGGCCCGCGGCGTTTTGGCGGACATCTTGAGCAGTCACGACATTGCCGTCGTCAGGAGCGACCATGCCGGAGCAATAGATGCCAGCGCGGAATCCGGCGGCGGTGACGGCATCGACCCATGCGTAGATATAGGCCTTCTGCTCGGGGAGCATGCGGCCGCCCTGCTCTTGATCGAGGAAAATAATAGTCGCGTGTGGGAAGCCTTCGCGCTGGGCAGTTGCGGTCGCGGCTTGTGCGTCAGATTTTCCCAGGCGAGTCGCGTTAGACACGGTTTTCAGATTTGCATAAAGCCGCCCGCTGAACAGCACGAGAAATCCGAGGCCGGCGGATTCGACGGCAGCGCGGTGGCCTTTCCAAGTATTGCGGTTCTCGCCCGGAGGATTATTCAGCCAATAGCCGGTGTAGGAAAAAGTCTGGCGTAACGTTTTTAGATTCGCGTCGCCGGGATAATCGTTGCTGTCGAAGCCGAGGTAGGTTTGGCTCTGCGCCGGGTGCGCGAGGCAGGAAAGAATCAGCGCTGCCGTAAGCCACCTCAGCATCATGACGCAATTCTAAATTGTTCAACCGCAACTGGGGCTGCTACTTCGTTGCGGAGGGTCCAGAAGTAGAGGGCGAACGCACCGATCGTGAGCACCAGTCCGAAGCCGAATTCCGTGGTGACGTAGAGAACTCGCCCGGCGGGCGCTGTGATGCGGTCGAAGATTGCCTGGATGAAAAGATTGTGGCTGGCGTGCAACAACGCTGCAGTCCACAGGCTGCCGGACTTGAGGCGCATCCAGCCCAGGATGTAGCTGTCGGCAATCACCATCAGCGTGAAGCAGGTCAGAGCGAACGCCGGCCGCGTTCCCGCGTTGTAGTCGGCGAACAACAGGCCTGGATAGTGCCACACCGCCCAGATGCATCCGCTGAGCAGGCATCCAACAGTGAAGCCGGCCTGTTGCACAAGACGCGGGAGCAGAAATCCGCGCCATCCAATCTCTTCTCCCAGTGCGCGGGCGGTGCTGCCGATCACGCCGAATACGGCGTAGCACGGAATCGCCAAAAACAGGGCTGTCGCGCGCGGCCAGTTGGGGAATCCGAAAGCCGATCCCCACGGAGCGGCGAAATCAGGAAACGCGAATGATCCGGGGATCGCCACCCACGCTGCAATGTAAACCGGCAGAGCGTACAGAATCGGAATCACATACGACCACACTTCATAGCGCGTGGGCCGCCAGTTCCAGCCCAGCGTGCCCAGATCAATCTTGAAGAGTCCACAGGTTGCGAACGCGGCGAATGCCGGACACCACATTACCAGCGAAACCACCATCCCATTTCCGGCGCCGATGTGGCCGGTGTGAATCATGAAGAAATACGGCAGGCTGGAGAAGGCGAAGACCAGTAGAAGATAGGTGAGGATTTGTTTGGCCAGGGGCCGCATGCCGTGGCATGTTACCACGCTGTTACCGGAACAGGCTCAAGACAGCGCACATCCTTCCAGGCACATTCTTCCCTGTTACCACCTTGCCTGTTACCATCTTCTGTATTACGACCTTGGGGAGCGAGCTATTCGCGAATTGTTTGAAGGAGAAATGCTGTGCTCCTGCGCCAACGCTGTCTGGTCTGCCTGATTCTTCTGTCGTTTCTTGTGTGCGCTTTGCAATCCCAAACGCCCGCGCCGAACTCCAGTGACCTGGGTACGACTCTTAAATCCAAGACCAATCTGGTGGTCGTCGATGTAGTTGTGAGTGACCACAACGACGAACCGGTCGCGGGGCTGCACAAAGAAGACTTTCAGGTTCTGGAAGACGGCAAGCCACAATCAATTTCCGTCTTTGAAGAACATAGCGGCACAGCGCCGGTTGCGGCCAAGCCGCCTGCACTACCGCCGCACGCGTTCACCAATCTTCCGCGCGCCGATGTTCCCGACACGTTGAACGTGCTGCTGCTGGACGCGCTGAATACTCAAATTCAGGATCAATCCAATGTTCATCAGACAATGATCAAGTATCTGGCGGGCATCCGCCCGGGCACGCGCCTGGCGATCTTCACCATGTCGTTAAAGCTGCGCCTGGTTCAGGGATTCACGAGTGACCCAGCGTTGCTGCTGGCGGCGCTCAACGACAAGAAGTCCGGAGGCAGTTCGCAGGCCTCGCCGCTGCTCCGCTCGGCTGCGGAAGCGAACGCGGATCAGCAAGGCGTCGCACAAATGAAAGCTCTGCTGCAATCTCTGCCGCATGCCGACGCTACACTGCAAGCGTCGATCGACGCGCTGACACAGTTCCAGGCCGAGACCACCTCGAACCAGACTGATTCACGGATTCAGACGACTCTCTTCGAAATGCAGCAGCTAGCGAGTTACTTGAGCGGCTTTCCCGGACGCAAGAATGTGATTTGGTTTTCCGGAGGCTTCCCACTCAACATTTTTCAGGATATTTCCCTGCCGGACCCGGATGCCGTTCAACGCCAGTATGAGGAGCAAGTGCGAAGAACCGCCGACCAACTGACCAAAGCGCAGGTGGCCATCTATCCGGTGGAAGCCGGAGGCTTGGTCTATTCGCTCTATGACGCCAGCAGCATTCCCCGCAACGTATATGCGGACGGCAAACACGCGACCCAGGACCAGATAGCGGACTTCCAGAACGACACCACGCAGCGCAACGCCAACCACGCCACCATGGACGATCTGGCCAAAGACACGGGAGGCGAGGCTTTCTACAACACCAACGGCATCAACGACGCGCTGACCCAGGCAATGCACAACGGCGCGCGCTATTACACGCTCGACTACTCGCCGGCCAACAAGAACATGGACGGAGGATATCGCCGCATCCAGGTAAAGTTGAAGCACGGACGGTACAAACTGGCCTATCGCCGCGGTTACAACGCCGAGGACGAGAAGACGCTGACCGCGGCCAATCAGAAGCAAGCGGGCGATCCGCTGCAGCCGCTGATGGCGTCCGGGATGCCGAACTTTGCGCAGATTATTTATTTGATGAGCGTGCTGCCGCTGAATCCGCAGCCGGACTCGAAGGCGCCGCGGGCTGGCGACAACGCCAAGTTCGAAGGGCCTTTTACCCGCATCGGTGTGGACTTCGCAATCCACGTAAAGGACCTGAAGCTGGATGCCACGCCGGACGGCATTCGCCGCGGCAATCTGGAATTTACGCTGATCGCCTACGACCACTATGGCAATCCACTGAATTGGATGGTGCGAGCGACCGATTTCACGTTGAGTCCGGAGCGCTATGCGGAATTCATGAAGGTGGGACTGCAATTGCACTTCGATATTGACGCGCCGCGGAGCGCGGCGTATCTGCGCACGGGAATTTATGATGTGGCGTCGGGAAAGTCGGGCACGCTGGAAGTGCCGTTGAGTGCGGAGGTGGCGGCAGCGCCTGCGGCGGCAACGAGCTTGAGCGGCGCATCGGCCGCGAAGCCAAATTGAGCGTGATGGCCAGCTAGCCGCCGATGTGCACCATGGTCCGCGAGGCGGGCACAAAGTCCGGTTCGCCGATGTGGTGACGTTCTTCCTTCTTCGCGACGACGCCCTGAATAAACTCTTCTAACTCTTCATCGCTGGCGCCACGGCGCATCTGCGCGTGCAGGTCGTGGTCCCACACCGAGAAGAGGCAGGTGCGGATTTTGCCGTCGCTGGTGATGCGGATGCGGCTGCAATGTCCGCAGAAAGGATGCGACACCGGCGCGATGATTCCGATTTCGCCAACGCCATCTTCGAAGCGATAGCGCCGCGCCGTCTCCGAACGCGCGTGGGGAATCTCGACCAGCCTGCGGTACTCGGCCATGCGGGCCAGGATTTCGTCGAGCGTGACCACCGTGTTCGGAGTCCAGGAGCGGTCTTCTTCGAGCGGCATGAATTCGATGAAGCGCACGGTCACCCCCTCTTCGCGGGCGAACATGCCGAAGGGGATGATCTGATCTTCGTTAAAGCCGCGCATCAGCACGCAGTTCACTTTCAGCGGCCACAGTCCTGCCCGGCGGGCGGCGCGGATGCCCGCCAGCACATGGTCATATCCGTTGGGCACGCGCGTGATGCGGGCGAAGCGGTCGGGATCGACCGCGTCCATGGAAACGGTAACGCGGATAAGGCCGGCATCCTTCAACGGCTGCGCCAGATCGGCGAGCAGATGCCCGTTGGTGGTGAGGGCGATGTCGAGGTCATCCTCGCTCGTGGAGGGGCGGGCGCCCTCGCCCGCCCTGTCAGCGGCACGTCTCTCGCCGGAAACGTCTGCGGCGCTGCCCCCCCGGACGAGGGCGTCCGGGGCTCCATAAATCTCCTGGGCTCGATGAACTGGCGCTTTCAGACGCGCCAACTCGCGCACAAACTCCACGACGCCGTTGCGCAACAGCGGCTCGCCCCCAGTCAGACGAACCTTCGTGACGCCCATGCCCACCAGCACCCGCGCCATGCGCAGATAGTCGGCGAACGGAAGATCGCCGTACAGCGCACCTTCATTCCCCGTGCGGCAGTACACACACTTATAGTTACACCGGTCGGTGATGGAAATCCGCAGGTCGGTAATGGCGCGGCCGAATTTGTCGTGAAGAGGCAAGGTGTTTGGCGATTCGAATTCTTAACGGAAAGAAAAAAACAGGCGGGACAATCCCCGGCGGCTGTTTCCTTTCCAATGCGCTCCTCGCGAAGCGCGGGAGGCGCCGGCGTTCCCACCAGCACCCTCGGAAAAATGTGGCGCGGGCGCCCTCGCCCGCGAAACCTTTCCCTAGCCGCATAGCCCGGGTATGCCCGAAGGCTGGAGCGGTCGGAAACCTGACACTCAACATTATAGGACGCGCGGGATCGAAGGAAAGATTCAATGCTTCGAACTCGCCAGCGCCTTCTCAATCGCCGCCTCAGCCATCGGTGCCATAATCTTGTATCCCGCGGCGTTCGGATGCAGGCCGTCGTCGGCAATATCCTTCTTCAGCAGGCCCTTGTCGTCGACCACTGCGCTGAAGTAGTCGAGATAGATGCAGGCGTGCGCCTTTTCCCCGCAGTAGCTCTTAAGCCACGCATTCAGGGCCAGAATTTTCTCCGGCGAGCGCTGGGCGAAGAAATCCTTCGAGCGGTCCGTGTAGTTGTGTATGGGCAGCACTGACGAATAAATCAGCTTGATGCCCTTGGACCGCGCCAGGTCGGCGAGCGACGCGTAGTCGTCCTCGATGTCCTCAAGACGCATCGGCCCGGTATTGCCCGCAATGTCGTTTGTCCCAGCGAGAATGATGACTACCTTGGGATGCAGGTCGATCACATCCTGCCGGAAGCGCACCAGCATCTGCGGCGTGGTCTGGCCTCCGATGCCGCGATTGATGTACGGCTTGCCGGGAAAATATTCGTCGAGGTGCCAGATGTCGGTGATCGAATCGCCGAAGAACACCACGCGATTCTCCCCGGACGCGGGCGGCTTGAGCGCGGCGTTGGCGTCGCGGTAGCGGGCGAGTTGACCGTAGTCGTCAGTGAACATGGCGATTCGTGAAGCACGGTATTGATCGAGGCCGGCGAATCCGGTTAACGGGATGCTGGGCGGCGCGGGTTGCTGGGCGAAGGCTGCAAGTGAGAGGACAGCTGGGACAGCTATTTGGGAAGTCAGTTTGCTCAATCGGTGCAGATACAATTTTTACTCCTATGATCTGAAGATCTGCTTCGCGAACGGTCGTCGGTTCTCTTCTCTACATCTTCACCAGTTCGACTCTCCGATTTTTCGCGCGGCCATCTTCGCTGCCATTATCCGCGACTGGCTTCGATTGTCCCCAGCCTTTCGACTTCAAGCGCGAGGCCTCAACTCCGTGCGCTGTTAGCCAAGTCACGACTGACTGCGCGCGCTTTTCCGAAAGCAACTGGTTCGCCGCGGCTGCGCCGACGTTGTCGGTGTGGCCTTCGACGCTCAGTTTCACGTCAGGATTCTGTTGCAACATCTTCACGATCTCGCCGAGGACGTTCTCGGAGTCCGGCAGGATCGAGGCCTTCCCAGTCTCGAAGTGAATGCCGTAGATGGCTACGTGTCCCGACTTCTTCAGTTCATCGGACAGGCTGGAGGCGTCAGCGGTGACCTCCTGGCTCATCGCCTTCTCGGTCACGATGGTCTGGTAGTAAAACGTGCCCTTGTTGTCGAGCAAGTACCAGGTGCCGCCCTTGTGAGCGGTGATGGTCCCCGGAGAGCCCTCGTAAACGACAGAGAAGCCTGCTTGTTTCAGCGCGGTTTCGAAATTTCGGAAGACCTGAATCTCGCTCACGCCCTCGCGCGTGCCGTAATCCCAGTAGTGATATTCGCCTTCCACCGTCTTCTCATTTCCATCCGTATCGATGGGCATCTTGGCCTGGTCAAATTCCTTGTTCTCGCAACTGTGGATCGTGCTGCCCGGCATGCGAGTGATGATGGCGGAATCTTTGCAGCCATCGGCGTCGGCGTCCTGGGCGATGAGGTTGAAGGTAGAAAGGGCGGCGGCGGTCACAAGCAGAAGGCGGAATGTCAGGGTCATTCGATTGGCGTCCTCGTTCGGGGAGATAGTTTACAACGGATGGAGGTGCGGGGCGAGGAAAACGCCTACAAGACATGCTCAATCTCCATCCCGCCCCACTTGCGCTGTAAATACTCCGCCACCAGCCGGCGATGGCAGTTCTCCGGTGTGGGTTCGCTGCAGAGCAGGCAGCCGCCGTCGATTACCTCGCGCGCCACGGAATCTTCCACCTTGCGCTCCGCCATCAGCGCGAGGAACTTTGCCTCGTAGGCCGACCATTCGCCACGCTTTTTCTTGTACTCATCGAGCATCGCTTCCGTGGGCGCGAGTTCAGGCAGATGCACATATCCGATCGAAAGTATGGACTCGCAAAAAAAATGGAGATCATCGCGCTTGGAGAAACCGGCCAGTTGCGAAATGTTGTTGAGCCGGACATCGATCAGGCGGGCCAAGCCGGGGCGCCGCAGTTTGCCGAAAAACTCGCGGGCCGGCTTCTTCGTAAATCCGATCGTGAAAACTTTCATGAAGATGTACCGATAGACTGACGGGAAACTCCGGCGGAGCTGAAACTACGCCGGCTGCGACACCTGGCTCGCCGAGTACTCAATATCTTCCGCCTGCTTTTCGTAAGCCATCGCAATCCGCTCTTCCTTGGAATGGAAAAGATGATCTTCCTGCATGCCGTGCAATGCGAGCAGGCGATCGAGCAACGAATGGTGCTCCTCCAGAGCGCCGTCCTCCAGAATGTGGCGCACGCCGACATTTCTCTCGTGCAGATATCGGCCAATCAGCATCGAACGGTGACAGGTGAGCGGCTCTTTTTCGGCACAGAGAATGGCGGCCCGGTGCGCTTCCGCCCCTGCCAGCAGGCGTTCAATCCCCCGCGCGAACAACGGCGTTTGTGCCATCAATATATATTGTGCCCGGCCGTCGCGGTAGCACGAGGGATCATCCGAGCGCGCACCTAGTTCCTGCCCCAGAAAGACATATCCAATTCCCGCCGCTTTGAGCGCCCCGGCCAACTCTTCGCGATTGAATTGCGGGTTAAAGCGGCTGTAAGGCCGGGAGCGCACGTCGGCGATGGCGGTGATGCCATGTTGGGTCAACAAACCCAGCAGTCGCTCGGTGGTGCCATTCGAATGTCCGATGGTGTAAACGGTTTGAGTCATGCGGCAGTTCGCATCACACCGGCGATCAGCTTGTAGCAGGCGTTTTGCATTTCAAACTTTTCACTGAGGCTAATACACAGGATGGGCTTGTGCAACTCGCTGCTGAAACCGTCGGGGTGCCCCAGGATTTCTTTTTCCACAATCGGATCGGTGACGGCGAAAACGTAGTCGTGTGTCGCGAGTGAAAAATGTCCGCGCACTCGCCGTCGCGCGTTGCCTCGATCGGCGCCTTCAGTGTTCACGGTAACGGTCAGCAACTCCGGCTGCACTAGAACAAGCGAATGCTGCTGCTTTTCTGCGATTACAGCCGGGACCCGGTCGTTCAGGCCACCCGAGGTCGACTCGCCGTTCATCCATAAGGGGCCATCGGGATGATCGAGGCCGCTCTCCAATTGTCGCGGCGCAACCCGTCCGGCAAATCTCCAGCGCACGCCCGTATCGACCAGGTAATTCTCATTTTGGCATCCTGACGGCCGAGGCTCCACGAGTCCGACTTGAATCAGATCCAGCAACTGCGGATCGCGCCAGGTGCGGAAGTACCATCGCTCCGCGGTCAGTTCGCCACGATCACGCCCGCTTACCGGACGGCACCAGGCGCCGGGAGCGCCGCCATCCCACTCCTTGCCCGCCACGCAGCGTCCAGTCAGCTTGCGTGAGTTCGCCAGGCACACAATCGTCTTGGTATAGGACATGACCACCACCAAGGGTCCGACTAAATATCCGACGAAAATTGTAGCGCGGGCGGCGCAGTGCACAGCGCGTTTTTGTGATTTTGCAGGACGATATTCCCGAATTGATCCGCGAGCATCCGTGTAGATCGTGGCCAGAATTCCGCGGGCGAGGGCGCCCGTGCCACACGTCTACATCCCGTCGTAGTTCGGACCGCCGCCGCCTTCCGGCGGTACCCACGTGATGATCTGATAGGGGTCGGCGATGTCGCAGGTCTTGCAGTGGACGCAGTTCGATGGATTCAGGCTGATGCGTTTGCCGTTGGGCTGGGTGGCGTCGTCGACCATTTCGTAGACGTTGGCCGGGCAGAAATTCTGGCAGGGGCTGCCGAATTCCTTCACGCACTTTGTGTTGCAAATGTTCGTGTCGTGGATCACCAGGTGCGCCGGCTGGTCTTCTTCATGCTTGGTGCCGGAGTGGTAGAGGTCGGTGAGTTTGTCGAAAGTAAGCTTGCCGTCGCCTTTGGCTGGGCCGATCAGATGCGCTTCGGCGCCCCCGTCCGCTGGCAGGTCGGCTAGTTTGCGCATTTGTTCGTAGCCAGCGTGGGCGGGATAGCGGTTGCGCACGCCCCGGCCGCCGGTGATCATCTGCAGCGCGGTGTGGAACATGCCGGCAAACATTCCGCGCTCGAATCCCTGGTGCATGTTGCGGACTTTCCAGAGTTCTTCTTTGATCCAGCTCGCCTCGACTTTCTTCTGGAAATCGCCGAGCGTTGCGGCTGACGAATCATCTTTTTTTAGAGCCTCGAAAGCTGTCTCGGCCGCAAGCATACCGCTCTTGATTGCCAGATGAATTCCCTTGAGCCGCGCCGAATTGAGGAAGCCGGCGGAATCGCCGAGGATCATCCATCCATTGCCTGCGACCGGCGGAATCGCCCACCAGCCGCCGTAGGGCATCGACTTTGCTCCGTAGCGGATCATCTTGCCGCCTTCGAGAAGTTTCGCGACAAAAGGATGCTGCTTGAACTCCTGCAACACGCGCTGCGGATCGAGCCGCGGATCGGCGTAGTCGAGTCCGGTCACGAAGCCTAGCGAGACGACGTTATCTTTGGAGCCGTAAATCCACCCGCCGCCATACTCCCTCGTGGTCAGCGGATAGCCCAGTGTGTAAATCACCTCGCCCGCGGCGATGCGGCCGGCGGGAACTTCCCATAGCTCTTTTACGCCCACACCATAAGTCTGCGGATTGGCGTCGCGCGCTAGATCGAATTTCTGAATCAATTGTTTGGTCAGCGATCCACGCGGCCCTTCGGCAAGAATCACAACCTTCGCGTTCAGATCGTAGCCCGGCTCGAAGTTCGATTTCTGATGGCCTTCCTTGTCGACGCCCTTGTCATCAGTGCGGACACCGGTGACGCGATCGCCGTCAAACAACAATTCCGAGCCCGCGAACCCGGTGAAGATCGTGATGCCGGTCTCTTCCACCTTGCCGCCCAGCCATTTCACAAAGCGGTTCAGCGAGATTACATAATTGCCGTGATCACGCAGCGGAGCAGGCGTAATGGGCAACTTGAACTTCGACTTCACGGTGAGAAAGTAGACGGCTTCCTTGGTGACTTCCGCATCAAGCGGCGCTTCCTTCTCGAATCCGGGAAGCAGCTCACGCATCGATCGCGGATCAAGCAGCGCGCCGGAGAGACAGTGCTGCCCAATCTCGCGCGCCTTTTCGAGCACGTAGATATTTTCTTTGCTGAACTGCACATCAGGATACGTCGCGTTGTGCGCGTCGATCAGTTGTGCCAGCCGCAGAGCGCATGCCATCCCCGCCGGCCCGCCGCCGACGATGACCACGTCGGCCGGCATTTGCGGCCGCTCTACGCCTTCGAGAGGTTTGCGGAAGATGAGCATAGGAAAAAGCTTGCCACGGATTTAGACTGATCACACGGATCATTTCTTTTGTTTCGGATCAAAGGTTGGACGTAGGACGACAAGCGCTCCTTCGACGCGTTCCAACTTCAGTTCTTGCCTCAGGTCATCTCTCAGACTTGCCAGCAATTCGCTCAATTCTGCCGCCCGATACTCGGCCAGTTGCTTGGCAAAACGCTGTGCGGCTGCTGTTTGATCTGCACTTCCGAATAGCTGGACGTCGACAAGAGCGGAATCCAGATCTGCAAAATAAGCAGCATCGGTCTCTTTGCGCTCCGTGGCCGTCGCTAGGCGTCTGTACGCGTCGATCAAGTACTGTACCCTGAGGTCTCTGCGTTTATTCGCTCGATCACGCCTTACAGCCAACGAGCTGCCGATAAACCAGGAGACCACCGCCACAACGGTGGGTACCAGAAGCGTGATCAGCGGGTGCGAATTCACGGATGGGTTGTTTCCAGAAGGAGCGCAATCGCATCCCGCAAGTTCTCGCGAGCTTCTTCTAAAGTGTCACCTTCGGAAATTGCGCCGGGCAGGTCCTCGGTGTAGGCGACGAAGCCGCCGCCATCGGATGCAGGGACTTCTTCGAAAACGGCGGTGAGAGTAACGTCCATAGGCACTATTCGAATCTCGGCAATCCAGAAAAGTTGAGTTCTAATCGCGGTATGCTTCCAACTCGTGCCATGCAATCACAGGCGAAACAATATCGCCGATGATCTCGGCTGTTCCAATCATATCGCCAAGAAACTTGCGTTTCGGTGCGACGGGAACGATTTTTGCGATGGGTACTCCATAACGGATGAGCCGCAACGGCCGACGAGTTTTTTCGAACCTGTTTGATCAGCCTGGAACAATCATCCTTGAATTTTGAGATCGAGATATCCATGGCCAGTTATTACGTCCTATCGGCAAAACCGCTCTCAATGATCAAGTTGCGTCAATTGCCCGCCTTTGCCTTCTTCACTTCCTCAATCAGCGGCGGCACGATGTCGAACAGGTTCCCCACGATCGCGTAATCCGCGATTTCGAAAATCGGCGCTTCGGAATCTTTATTCACCGCGATGATCGTCCGTGAGCCCTTCATTCCGACGATGTGCTGAATCGCGCCGCTGATGCCGAGGGCGAGATACAGTTTCGGCGCAACCGTTTGCCCCGACGACCCGATCTGCCGGTCCATGGGCAGCCATCCGGAGTCGCAGATGGGCCGCGACGCGGCGAGGTCTCCGCCTAGCGCCTCCGCCAGTTGCTTGGCAATCTCGATATTTTTCTGCTCTTTGATGCCGCGGCCGACGGCCACAATAATCTCGGCCTGAGTGAGGTCGACCACCTGCTTGGCTTCCTTGAAAACTTCCTGCGGCTTGTTGCGAATCACTCCGTCAGCGATTTCAACGTTCACGGTTTCGATGGGAGCCGCGCTCGCACCGACTTCGGCCTTGTCGCCGCGGAATGCGCCGTTCTGAAACGTCGCGAACCACGGGGCGTCACTGGTAAAGCTCACGTCCGCAGCTAGTTTGCCCTGGAACATCTGGCGCGTAAACACCAGCTTGCCGCTTTCGTATTTGAAACCGATGCAGTCGCTGATCACCGTCCGCCCCATGGCAGTGGCCAACTTGGGAACAAAGTCGCGCACTTGATACGTGTGCGGCATCAGCACGAGCTTCGGCTGCTTGGCCGCAATTACCTGCTTCAGCGCGGCCGCAAACGCGTCCGGAGTATAGGGCTCAAGCTTTGCGGACTCGATCGCGTACATCTTGGCGACCTTCTTGGCCGCCACTTCAGCGGCGATCGACGCAGCTTCGCTACCCACGACCGCCGCCTCGAGAGTCCAGCCAGTTGCAGCGGCAATCGCCTGCCCTGCGGTGATGGTTTCCCACGAAGCGCGATTCAGCTTGCCTTCGCGCTGTTCGACGACGACGAGAATAGTGTCGGGCATAGTGAAGCTCTCAGTTCAACCCAGGGTGCCCCATTTCTCGCGCACTGTTGGCGCGAGAAGTGGGGATCTTACACACAGCGCGCAACTCGGCCGGCGCACGAGGCGTCCGCCGCTCCACGAGCTTCTATAGAACACGCAACTCGTTTCTCAGCTTATCCACCAGCTTCTTCGCAATCTCTCCCGGCGATCCTTCGATGTGCTCCGTCTTCTTCGTCTTCTGCGGCACATACAGGCGCTCGATCTTCTGCATGTTCTCCCCGATCGCCGACTGCACTTCCGCCAGCGCCACTTTCCGCATCGGCTTGTTCTTGGCCTGCTTGATGCCGATCAGCGTGGCGTAGCGCAACTTGTTGATGCCCGACTGAATGGTCAGTACAGCGGGCGTCGGCATATCGACGAACTGGAAATATCCTGCTTCGAGTTCGCGTTTCACCCGAATCCCGCCATCGGTCTTTTCGATCTGCATGATGATGGTTGCATGCGGCCAGCCCAGTAACTCGGCCAGAATCACTCCGGTCTGAGCGTAGCCGTAATCGTCGGACTGCAGGCCGGTGAAGATCAGGTCAAACTGCTCGTCCTTGATGGCGGCGGCAAATACATTCGCGGTGTTAAAGGCGTCGAACCCTACGAACTTGTCGTCCTCGAGATGAATCGCGCGGTCCGCGCCTTTGGCCAGCGCCTCGCGCAACACTTGCTGCGCCCGCGCCGGACCACTGGTGATCACCACCACTTCGCCCTTGTGCTTCTCTCTTTGCCGCAGAGCCTCTTCCAGCGCGTAGGCGTCGGGCTCGTTCACTTCGTACGAAACATCCTCGCGAATCCACGCGCCGGTTTCGTTCAGCTTGAGCGGAGCGTCTTTTTGCGGCACCTGCTTCATGCAGACCAGGATTTTCAACGGAGGCACTCCTTACCCTGCAGCCTGGGAAAGACCGCCAGGAAAACTCCTGAGTATAAATGACCGAATGCCACCTGAGGAAATACGCACGCCGGGACCGTCATTCGGTGGAACTTGGTGCCTCCTAGTTGCTGATCCTCTCGTCACCGACTAGGCTTTCACTCTCAGGCAGAAAGACATCTGAGTGCTGAAGCAAGGGGGAGAATAGTGAACTCAAAGGGCGTTCGTTTTTGGATCTTAATGACGGTTGCGCTTGGCACAGTTGCAGGGGCTGGAGCGCAGGAGCGGCGAATTACCGCGCAAGAAGTGGTTGCGGAGATACAAAAGCAAGTCGGAGTAGAGTGGCAAAAGGAGACGGTGGATACGTTCAAGGCCGGGAACCCTGACACCCCGGTGACGGGAATTGCAGTAACCATGATGGCGACGATGGATGTTCTGCAGCGTGCGTCGGCCAAGGGATTGAATTTCGTGATCACGCATGAGCCGACTTTTTATGCGCATTTAGACACTCCGGAAGGTATGCCGGAAAGCGATCCGGTGTGGGCGGAGAAACGGGCGTTCATCGAGAAGCACAGGATGGTGGTTTGGCGGTTTCACGATCACTGGCACATGCGCAAGCCCGACGGAATTGAAGCAGGAATGGTCCGTTCGCTTGGATGGGAGAAATTTCAGAACCCTGAGAACCAGTATCTGTTTGTCATGCCCGAAACCACGGTAAAGAAACTGGCGGAGGAAGTGGCGAACAAGCTGGGCTCGCCGGTGATACGCGTTGTCGGCGAGCCGGAGATGAAGGTGACCAAAGTGGGGTTCAGTCCGGGAGCAGCGGGATTCGAAAGAGAGACGCACGCGCTGGAGCGGGATGATGTGCAAGTGTTGTTGGTTGGAGAAACGCGAGAGTGGGAGACGGTGGAATATGCCGCTGACGCGGTGAGCCAGGGACGCAACAAGGCATTGATAGTGATCGGACACATTCCGAGTGAGCAGGCGGGAATGGAAGAATGCGCGCGCTGGCTGAAGGGGTTCGTGAAGACTGTTCCTGTCGAGTTCGTGGCGGCGAAGCAGCCGTTCTGGACCCTCACCGAGAAAAAGTGAGGCGCGAAGGCGCTTCGATGTAGCCAGCGCTCTGTCGAGGAAGATTCGCAGCTATCGGAAGCACCGAATTCCTGGTCTGCCTCGGAGACGTGGACAACGAGCGGCATTCCGAGTCCTTGAAACACACGAAGAATTGAAAACTTTCGTAACAAGGGAACGCGGCCGCGACACTAGAGGACTCTAGCCTTTTCCGCACAATCGATTAAGATTTTTCAGGCTCCCCACCACAATGTTATGGCCATGAAAATCCCCCTCATGGCAGAGGATTGGCAGGCGGTTGCGAGGTCCGGAAAATCCTTGGACGGGCAAGGACGACCTCGTCTGCCGCGCCGACGAAACTGTCGTGCGCCAGACTTGACCTTCGAGGTTAGAGCGCTTGGAGAAAACACGCGACCAGCCAACGCCCACTGTATCCAAAGCGTGGCTCATTGAGCAGATCAGGATCTGTCTGCGTTCGAGCGACTACTCTCGCGCTCTGGAGTTATTGCGCGGCGCAACCGCCGAATTCCCCAATGATAACGACGCCGAGCTGTCCGAACTGGAAAAGCTCGCGCATGATGGCGAAAAGCGCAGCGCCGAAGCCAACCGGCTAATCACCGAAAGTCAGGATCTGTTCGCGCAGCGGAAGTCCGCCGAAGCGCTTCAGTTGTTGCGCCAAGCCTACGAACTGGACAAGAAAAATTCTCTTGCCCGCGCCATTCTCGCCAATGCCCTGGTCGAGCACGCGCATTCCCTCGTAGAAGCCGATTGGCTGGAAGCCGAGAAGCTGACCAATCAGGCGCTCGCCCTGAACCCCGCACATCCCACGGCCAAAACGATCCACAGCCTCATCGTAGACCGGAAGACAAAGAGTTCCGTCGAGGATTGGGTTGCGCGAGCGCAGAAGCTGCAGTCTTCCGGCGATCTATTTGCAGCCCTGGCGTGGGTTGCAGAGGGATTGGCCGTTCATCCCGACGATCCCAGGTTGGTTCAGATTCACGATGCAATCCAGCGCGATCAGAATGCCCGGCGGCGACAGGCCCGCCGCGGCGACTTGGAAGACCTACGGCTCCTGCAGCGCGAAATTGATGCGGCCACCGACGTTGCTGCAAAACAAGCTTTAGCCGTGCGCATACAAACGGTGGCCGCCAAGCATTGGACGGATGGCGAAATCTTGTCCATCGCCAATGCCTTGCTCCTCCGCTTGGGACTAGTCTCCCAAGAGAGTTCCAGCGCCTCACCGGGCGGCAAAAGCGCGACCGTAATCCTTCACGTCCCGCGCCCCAGCGCTCCGGAGGCTTCACGCGACGGTACGACCCAGATTCCGGCGAGCCAGACGACGCCGAACCGTGTTCCGACGAACCCGGTTCTGCCGAGCCCTGTCCCACATCACAACGATCCGGCCGCTACTGCTCCGTCAGCCACGGTTCCGCCCAGCAAAGTTACGCCGAGCGAAGGTCGTCCGCGCAAGGTTTCGCAAAGCATTGCGCCGGTAGTCCTAGCCAGTCCGCCGAAGCCGCATATCCCTCCTGCCCTCGCGCCTTCCGCTCCGGCGGCCAAGATCACATCTCCGCCATCTCGGCCTGAAGAAGCCACGAGGTCAAACGTCTCCACAATAATCCTCGTCTCCGCCGCCGCGATCGTTCTGGTCGCAGCGACTTTCTTCTTCACGCGAAAGCATTACGCTCCCCCCGTGGCGAACGCTCCATCGACCGTTCCCAACATCTCTGCTCCCGCCGTCTCCGGCCCCGCACAAACAACGCCCGCACCGGCAGGGCGGGCACAAACAGCTTCTGAACCATCCTTGCCCGCTTCGAGTATGTCTTCCGATGCCACCCCAGGAAAGGTCGCTGATCGGCCGCTTGAGCGTCAGCCACTCGCTGCTCAGCCGCAGGGCGATCGGCCGCCCGCCGAGTCCAGCCACAACCTGGGCACGCTCCTTGTGGTTGCCGGTCAAGATGAAGCAAGAATTTCTCTCAACGGAAAACTGCAACGGCAACTCACGCAAGCAGGCCAGTTGCGCCTACCAAATCTCGAACTCAAGGACTACGTTGTACAGGTTTCGAAGGCCGGCTTTCAGGATCCTCCTAAGCAAACCATTCGCATTCGCAAGGACGAACCGGCCAGACTTGTGTTCAACCTCCAACCGCAACCTCGTCCGGCATCGCTGATCATTCAAGGCGGCGCTCCCGGAACCACGGTTCTCGTCGATCAAACTCCCGTCGGCACCATTCAGCCCGATGGCACGCTCTCCGTCGCCACCGTCAATCCCGGAGACCATACCGTCGAACTGCGCAAGGACCGATTCAAGCCTCGGCAGTTCAAGAAATACTTCGATGCGGGCGGAGCCATCGCTCTCGCCGCCGCGGATGCCGCGCTGGAAGCCGCTCCGAGCGAATTGAAAATTACCTTCGCGCCCGCCGACGCAAGTCTTGTGATCGTGAAAGGGGACCTGCTGAAAATCGTAAGCAGTGGCGTCCCGCTCAATCTTGCCCCCGGAACTTACACGCTTACGGCGCGAACTGCCGATCGATTCACACGCTCGTCCACGCTGGAAGTCATCGCCGGTCAATCCAAGACGTTGGATTTGTCTCTCACCCCCAACGGCATGTCGAAGTGGGATGACCTAGCCGCCTGGAAGCGTGAGGGAGATTCTTTCATCCGCAGAGGCGGCGATTTCGTCTTATACGGAGTCGCTCCTACGTCGGGCACATTCGCTTTTTCCGCGATGCCTTCCAAGGGGCATCTCTTGCAATGGGTGTTCAACTACATCGACCCCAACAATTACATCCTCTTCCAACTGGACGAGAACAACTTCTACCGCACGGTCATTCACAACGGCGTGAAGAGCGATGAGATTATAGTTCCCGACAAAGGCGACAAGAAAAGCTTCCGCACACTCCAAATCCGCGTCAGCCCCACGGAACTCGTCCACCAAATCAAGCACGGCGACCGTTGGGTCGTCCTGGACCGCTGGAAGCAGTCCGGCACCAATCTAAACCAGAGCAAGTTTGGCTTCTACATACCCGGCAGCGACGAAGTAGCGCTCTCCAGCTTTGCCCACTATGCTGACCTGAACATCCGCTAGCAGCCTGTCGATCTAGCCGCAACCGCCTCGAAACGAAATCAACGTCTCGATCGAGCCCTGGCGCTTAACGGTGCGCAAACAGAGCGCAAGGCCAATTAATGGATTTAAAACTGGCGGAGAGAGTGGGATTCTCTCAGGCCTTTTAGTGCAGACTCTTTGCATTCAACAAAATGCCGCAAACCGAAGTCCTTACCGGCATTTTCGTTCTATTACAGCGGGAACAGTACTCACAGAAACAAAGTTGATTAACCCTGATCGGTCTGATTGCAGTATGGACGGTATGGCTTCGATTTCCTCGTCACGCCACAAACCTCCTCCTGTATCGACACACCCACCCCTGGCGTGGGTTCAGGAATCAATTGGCGAAATAAGGGCCCATTGAGCCTGACTACGCGTACTGCCAACGAGCCATGTCGGATTTGAGGCAGTGATCTCGGCAGGCGCTGCCGTCATCATGACAGCCCAAGGCTCGTCGCGCCTCGCCGCGTTGCGAAAGCCCCTCTATTATATTAACGACGTTACCGCTGATGGTGTTTGAGATACGCTAAACGTGTGCCCCTGGTTCGCAACTGCACATGGCAACAATCGTGGCGCTGTATAGCCGAGCGAGGGATGTCACTCTTTAAACACTGCAGAAGCAAGCTTCGACTGGTACGAGGAATGGTTTCGAC